>Ga0209417_1006901_pt1 | contig 11326 bp, 10 predicted proteins | sample RifGroF2_FD_184002 | JGI IMG/M metagenome (GOLD analysis project Ga0209417, IMG submission 184002) | Groundwater microbial communities from Rifle, Colorado, USA - Groundwater F2 (SPAdes) (version 2) | ecosystem: Environmental > Aquatic > Deep subsurface > Groundwater | place: Rifle, Colorado... | reverse complement strand
TGGCGAATTGTACGATACTATAAATAGCGTTGAGGTTTATCATTTCTCGGGTCACACAGAAAAACCTCCATACGAAGTTGCGAAACAATATCTGAAAGAAGGATCGTATTTATGGCATGCGAATTATTATATGTGGACTCCGCGAAAGTTTATGGAAGCTTTTGAAACATACGCTCCTGAAATGGGAAAAGTGTTAAGAGAGATTCAACATTCAACCATTCGACAGGCTCTGGGTATAGACGTTCTCTTCAGGTCGCTTCCCAAAATTTCTTTTGATTATGTTGTGACGGAAAAAATGGACCCGCAAAATGTGTTTATAATGAAAGGAAATTTTGGATGGAGCGATATTGGTGCGTGGGATACATTATTTGACCATCTTTCAGATCAAGGGAAAAATGTTACAAAAGGGAAATGTCTTATGATTGACACCAAAGGATCATTGGTATACGCGCCAGAAAATAAACTTGTGGCAGTATTAGGTATGGAAGGTGTAATTGTTGTTGATACTGGCGATGCTCTGCTTGTGTGTCCGAAATCACGCGCGCAAGAAGTTAAAAAAATCGTTGAAAAACTTTCTGAAAGTGGAGACGATAAATTGATATAAATATGTTTCGAATAATTGGGATAGTTATAGGGATCGGAATTTTGGTCGGTATTGTACTTTCAGGTTCTTATGTTTGGGATTCATACTTCCTGTCTTCTGATCGTAACGCAAGTGAAGTTAAGATTGAAATTCCTGAAGGTTCATCTTTGGACGCGATTTCCAAACTTTTGAAAGAGCAAGATGTTATTTCAAGCCGTTTCTTTTTTAAGACTTATACCAAGTTTGCGAATGCGCAATCTTCACTTCAGGCTGGAGTATTTGTGTTAAAACCAAAAATGTCATTTAGTAAAATTGTATCCGCATTAACAAATGCTCAAGCACAAGAAATTCAAATTACGATTCCAGAGGGATACACACTTAAGCAAACAGGCCAAGAGGTTGTGAAAAATTTTTCACAAATTTCGATAGCGGATTGGAATTCTGTCACAAGCTCTGTAAGTGATTTTACTGAACAAAAAGATATTCTTTCCGGAATCCCTTCAGGTCAAGGTCTTGAAGGATACCTTTTTCCAGACACATATCGTTTTCGAAAAGATGCTGATACAAAAACAATTGCCGAAACAATGGTCATAACTCTAAAGCGACGGTTGGCTGAAAATAATATCATTGTTCCAGATCATCTGATGATGCAAAATGGGATGACATTTCATCAAGTGTTAACGCTGGCTTCGATTGTTGAGCGAGAAGTTAGATCAAAAGAAGACATGGCGCATGTTGCGGGAATTTTTCTGACTAGACTTAAGATTGGCATGGCACTTCAAGCAGACTCAACAGTAAATTTTGTAACTGGAAAACAAGAAAGTTCTGTTTCGATCACTGACAGTAAGGTTGATTCTCCATATAACACATACAAATATCTCGGCCTTCCTCCGGGACCAATCAGTAATCCTGGCATGAACGCGATTCAGGCAGTACTCAATCCTGTTGCATCAAATGACTTGTATTTTTTAACAACTCCAGCAGGACAAGTTATTTATTCAAAAACGTTTGACGATCATATAGCAAACAAGTACAAGTATCTTAAGTGAAACCGTTCTATTATTGCCTGAGCTTGTCGAAGGCTGTAGGCAAATGAGCCAAATTTTACCCTTCGACAGGCTCAGGGAATAAAATTTGGCTTGCGAACAGAGTTTTTCAATGGTCTCTTTGATTCCGTTGACTTTTCTGGCTCCGTTGACTATTATACTTTTCCCGACAGACTCGGGATTCGTGAGAGGGAAAGATGACCTATTTTGAAACAGGAGTTGCTTGGCCAGATGTGAAATGTCCGGTCACAGCAGAACGTCCGCTAAGAGTCGCAAACGGACGTTCAGATGGACACACGGTAATTTCATCTCTCAAAGTTGTCGTGCTTGTCAATGGATGTTTGTATGCCGTTCTTGAGGATTGTCATGGATTGCGAGCTGGCGACATACTTTCTCGTAACTTTGATCTTACTCGGAGAAAAGGTGGTGACACAACAGAACCATCCGAGCAAGTTTTCGTTCGTTACAAGAGTATCTTTGACGCGCGTCGTGGAATAGGACGTGTTTATGGCCGATATCGGGAAATCGAAATTCCTGAATTGGCTCGTTGGAAAATGGACACGGATTGGTTGCTTCGAACTTCGTGGACGCTTCATCGAGCAACAAAGGAACAAGAAGAGCAATTCGTCTGGCAAGCCGAGCGTCAAATCAAGAAGCACGAGAAAGACACATCCGAAGTCAAACTTGATGCGCTTCGCCGGTTATTCAAGATTCAGACGATGACAGACTCACTTGGTCGAAGAAACACAACCATGATTCCTATGTTGTGCTGTGCGATTGACCGTTCTCTCGAAGCTCGCACTCAGCAAGTTCGCGGAATCGGAAGACGAATGGACTGGCGCGCAATTGTGCTGGAACATGTCATTGATCAGATGCAGGCCGAATGTCGAGCTATTCGTCGGTCTGCGCAAGACGTTCTTCAAGCAAATGATATCTTCGGAGAAGCGCGTACTCCAAGAACATTGCGAAGTCGTGCAAATCGAATGAGTGACTACGCGCAATTTCTCAAAACGGTTCAGGTTCGCACATTCACACGCGTGTTTGCGCACGTTGTAAGCGAACTCGAAGAGGTCGCTGAACTTTTTCATGACGCGGCTAGTAAGCGTGACAGTGGACCTCTTGAGCGAGCTAGTCTGCTTCTTGGCAAGATATATCGTTCAATGATCTTGCTCGAACAGCACTGGCGGCTTGAAGAGGTTCTGATAGTTGTCAGCTCACACATTCACAACGTTGAAGTTCTATCTGTTGATCAGATCAGTCTCTTCACAGAAGAACTCGATGAAGTGCATCGCATTTTGACCAATCAGGATTCTGTCACCGGAGTTCACATAGATACTGACTTTGAAACAGACATTTTGCCTGTTGTAGTCGGTAGTGTTCTTTCATGTCTGACAAACCTTCGAGGTGAAGGTGGTGTATTTCTTCCGTCGTTATATGACGATTTGAAGACAGCGTGTAAACCCCTCTGACCCTAAAAATTGGGTCTTTTTTTATATGATACAATAGCTTAGCTTTATGTCAGCGCTTATTGATTACGAAAAGGATTTAAATGAGCAACAACTCGAAGTTGTGCTTCATGGAGATGGGCCTGTTTTGGTTTTGGCAGGCGCTGGTTCAGGCAAAACTCGCACGATTACATATCGAGTTGCGTATTTACTTGAACAAGGAGTGTCTCCACAACAGATTTTGCTTTTAACATTTACAAATAAGGCAGCACGCGAGATGTTGTCTCGAGTTGCAAAATTAGCTGGGAAAGATTTGAGAGGTTTGTGGGGCGGAACTTTTCACTCGATCGCAAATCGGATGTTGCGTTTATATGCTAATAAAATTGGATACACACCAAGTTTTACGATTCTTGATCAAGAAGATACGAACTCGCTAATCAAAACGTGTTTGAAAGAAATGAACGTTGATACAAAGGAACGTCGTTTTCCATCACCAGCAAACGTTGCTTCGATTTTGAGTTACGCGCGCAACGCATCAGTTCCAGTAAGGTCTGTTTTAGAAAACAGAAATCCAAATTTTTTTTCTTTGTATTCCGTTTTTGATCGACTTGTTGATGTATACGCTCAACACAAACGAAATGCCGATGCAATGGATTTTGATGATTTATTGTTGAATCTTCAGAAATTGCTTGTTGAAAATCCAGACATTTGTGAACAATTTTCTAATCAGTTCCGTTATGTGCTTGTTGATGAGTATCAAGACACTAATGTAATTCAAGCAAATATCGTAAAATTGTTAAGTGCCACTCACAAAAATATTCTTGTTGTTGGTGATGATGCACAATCAATCTATTCTTTTCGTGCGGCATGTATTCGAAACATTTTAGATTTTTCAAAGATGTATCCAAGCGCGAAAACATTTCGCTTGACAACAAACTATCGTTCAACACCTGAAATTTTGGATATTGCAAATTACTCGATTGGAAATAATTACGATCAATTTAAGAAAGATCTCAAGTCAATTTGTCCATCACTTGAAAAACCTAGACTTGCCGGACTTGCAAACGGAACAAAAGAGGCCCAATACATAACAAAAGAGATAATTAAATTAATTGAAGAGGGTGTGTCATTAAGTGAGATCGCGGTGTTGTTTCGCGCGGCATTTCATTCTCAAGCGTTAGAATTTGAATTGATGAAGCGAGACATTCCGTATGAGTACAGAGGAGGCTTGAGGTTTTTCGCGCGCGCTCATGTGAAGGATGTGCTGGCGTATTTACGATTAAAAGCAAATCCAAAAGATGAGGCGGCATGGCTTCGCGTTCTTGGACACCAACCTGGAATTGGAATTGTAACTGCGCAAAAGATAATTTTAAATATCCAAGCAGTAGGAGATCTTTCGCAAGTTTGTTCAATGGATATTTCGCTTCCGAAAAAAGCTCATTCAGCTTGGTCGTCTTTGACTGGTATTTTGCGTGAATTGATTTCGCAATCTTTGCCTTCAGATCTTATTCGCATTGTTATGGACGGCGATTATCGTTCTTTCATTGAAACAGAATATCCTGATTTCAAAGACCGTTTGGATGATCTGGAACAGTTTGCATTGTTTGCTGAAGAGTCATCTGATTTAACAAAGTTTCTTTCAGAGTTGTCACTGACAGATGAATATGGTGTTGCGAAAGATAATTCCGAAAATACGAATCAAGAGCAAATCGTATTATCTACGATTCATCAAGCTAAGGGATTGGAATGGGATGCAGTATTTGTTATTCATGTTGTTGATGGAAAATTTCCAAGTCCTCGTTCTATGAATGAAGATGGTGGTATTGAAGAAGAGCGCCGATTGTTTTATGTTGCAACAACACGCGCTCGAAAAAAACTTTATTATACCTATCCAATGACAAGCGTCGGAGAGTCGTATTATGTTCAGCAACCATCATTATTTTTGCAAGAGCTACCAAAGAAATTGTTTGAGCAAACAAAACAAAATATAATTGAATCAGAAGAGCCGACAATTGTGTACGATAAACTTGGAGAACCGAAAAGCTTTTTAAGAAGTGTGGATGAATTATGAAAACAGGAATTGTAATCATTGCACTCGTAATTTTGTTTGTTGTTTCTGTTGTTTGGTTTAGACAACCAAAAGAATCGGTCGAGAATCGGATTGATTCGATTGCCGATGTTTTAAAACCCGATCCTGTTTCTCAAGCCGTGCTTAATGGGGCCATTGATACGGAGTCCAAAACAGGACAACTATTTCTGGTTGGGTCTTTGGAGGATGTTGGACAGGCACGTCGTGGTTTGAAGGACGAACACTATTTTTTTGAAATAAAATCTCGTCTTCCTGAGATTGATCGCGAAGTTTTTTATTACAATGTTTGGCTTGTGCGGAAAATTCCGTATGGATATTTTTCTTTAGGTGAGATGGTGACAAATGATGATGGTGATTTTGTTCTGGTTTGGGAGTCACAAGATAAGAATGATTATTTTGGTTATACTAAAATTGTGATTACTCGTCAGGAGTTTGAAGGGAGTGAAGATCCGCAGATTCATACTGCTGAAGGAGAATTCGGAGAATGAAATCCACTTGATCTTTCCTTAAAGTGAGCATCAATCAAAGATGCGCGAGTCCAAGCGTCTGAACCGTATCGGTCTTGAATTTTATCAAGTGATTTTTGGAGTGAATGTACTTTACGTTCTTTTTTGAATAATGATTGATACTCGTTTCCTTTCGAAAGTGTTGATGCAGAAAGACCTAACAAACGTACTGGTTTTGATACATCTAGCCATTTCTCGATCATTTGCCATGCGGTTTTGAAAAGCGTTAAGCCGTTTGAAGTTGGTTCTGTGAATGTTTGTTGTTGTGTCATTCCTGTAAAATCCGCATATCGAACAATTGCATGAACACATCTTGCTACAAGTCCTTCTTTTCTAAGGCGCCATGCAACACGATCAGAAAGACCCAATAAACAATTTTTCATTTCATTTTTGTCATCTGTATTTTCTGAAAGTGTGTATGAGTGACCAATTGATTTTGGATCTCCACATGTGTTTATCACTGGAGAATCATCGCGTCCATGAGCTGATTCGTGCAACCAGTGTCCGTATGATTTGAACTCGTTTACGAGGTTTTCAAGTGGAAATTTTCGTAATTGGTCAAAAGTATTGATTCCAAGAGAGCCAAGTCGGTTTTCTATTCTGCTCCCGATCCCACACAAATCCCTCAATTTACAAGTATCAAGGAATCTCAAAACATTTTGTTTGCAGACTGTAGTAATACCGTTTGGTTTTACTTGTTCTGAACAAAGTTTTGCCATTAGTTTATTTGGAGCGATTCCAATTGAACATGTGATTTTTTCACCACAAGTTTTTTTGATTCGTTCTCTGATTGTTTGCGCAAGAATAATTGCTTCAAGATAATCAGTGACAGTTTCACTTACATCTAAAAAACATTCATCAATACTAAATTGCTCAACATAGTCTGTATACTCATTGAATATGGAATTAAATTGACTTGTAATGTATGAATATTTTTCTGGGTCACCTGGATATAAAATCATTGATGGACATATGCGTTTTGCTTCCCATGTTGACATTGCTGTTTTTACGCCAAGTTTTTTTGCTTCGATCGATGCTGTTGCTATGACTGAACGTTCTTGGTGTTTTCCTGTTATACCAATTGGTTTACCGCGCAAAAATGGATTGGCTTGTTGTTCAACTGAAGCAAAATACGAATTCATGTCAATGTGGATTATTATTCTAGACATGTTGATTTGTGTCTTTAGTTATATAGTTCAACCAAGTGCCACTCAAGATATTCAGGATCGAGTTTGAGTTTGAAGTAATTTGTATTATCAGAAACAGAGAAATAGAAAATTCGTTTTTGACCTTCTCTTGCAGTATGCATAAGATTTACATTTAAAATATCATAGTCACGTTCATTCCAGCGGATTCGTTTTGGAATCACGCGGTTTTGACAGAATGAAGCAATTACATCAATCTGATCGTTTAGAAATTCATGCATAAAAAAGAAGCTGGAGAAGCTGAAGAAGTTAGAGAAGCTGAAACAGAAAAGACAAACTAAGCTGAAATATAGTGACGGAAAATCTGCTTTAGACGTCTACGACTTGTTAGAATACGTATTGTTCGGACATAGTTCATAACTTTTCTGTCTCTACGTGTTGGAAGAAAAGATAGTGTTAGGTTGTGGTATCGCAGGGTTGTGGCAGACATATTAATTTTAAATTTATAATTAGTTTGATTAGCAATTCTAAAACCGTCACACGTTAGGTGATTTTCCTGTTACGCTCCAAAAACGTTTATAGTTATTTTTACACTGGTCTGAATTGTCGGATAACTGCGCGAACCACACCCTGAATAATACAATCTTTTACGTATATAGGATTCATTGTGCTGTTTGCAGGTTGAAGACGTATACGCCTTTGCTCTCTGTAAAATCTTTTCAAAGTCGCATAAGCGTTATCAAGCAAAGCAACAACTACTTCGCCGTTTTTTGGTGATGGGTTGCGTTCAATAACAACATAATCACCGTCTAGAATTCCGTCTTCAATCATTGAACGTCCTTTTACACGAAGAACAAATGAATTTGCTCCATCAAGCACAAAAGTTGCTGGCACTGCCATTGTTTCTCGATCTTCAACAGCTTCGATTGGCTCTCCGGCTGTAATTAAACCAAGCATTGGCAGAAGAACTGATGGCTCGTTTTGTTCTAGTGACACAAGTTCGATTGATCTTGCTTCTCCTTCATCACCGACTGTTATTTCTCCTTTTTCAACAAGACTTTGAATATGAGTATGAACAGTGGCAGGGGAGGAAAGTCCAAAGTGTTCGCCGATTTCTCTGTATGACGGTGCGTAGCCTCGATTTTTTATGTATGAACGAATGTAGACTAGAATTTCCGCTTGTTTTTTTGTTAGTGGAGGCATATTGAAAGAAGTTAAAGAGGCTGAAGAAGTTGGAGAAGCTAGAGAAGCTGGAGGAAAAGGAAGTAAGGGAAGTAAGGAGCTGGAGGTATTTAGATTTTTATTGTTCGCTTTATGTTCGTATGATATATCGAACAAAAATCGAACGCAAGAGGCAGATTGTGGATAAGTGTGGGAGAGTAGTAAAGTAGTAGAGTAGCAAAGGAGTAAAGTCATGCGGAGCATTGTCAGGCTTCGCCTGATAGCAAAATAGCAAAGGGAGAGGTTAATGGTCGATTTGACTGCGAATTTTTCAACCCTCTGCTACTGTGCTACTCTTCTACTCTGCTACTTTTTTCTCCTATGTTCAAAACAGTTGAATCAGTGACAATGGGCCAACCTGACAAAGTCTGCGACCAAATCGCCGAAGCTATTGTTGATGAATATATCCGTCGTGATACACATGCCAATGTTGATATCCATGTTTTTGGCGCGCACGGAATGTTAATGATTGGCGGTGAGGTGAACTCAAGCGCTGATTTTGATGTTGGCGCGCTTGCAAAAAAGATTTATCAGGAAATTGGTTATCCAGATGACATCGAAGTATTTGTAAATATAGAAACACCATCTGAAGAAATGAAGCATGTGAAAAATGGTGTGCGTGACACTGTTGTAATAAACGGATATGCAACAAATGAGACGCGCGAACGTTTACCAAGATCTGTTGTGTTTGCGCATATGCTAGCCAGAAGGTTGGATGATTTGCGTAAAACCGATCCTAAGTTTTCATGGATGAAACCAGATGGAAAAGTTCAAATTGCAATGCAAGGCGATCATGTGCAAGCCGTAACAGTTTTAGCCTCGCATCATGTCAGTATTGAAGCGCGAGATGTAAAAACAGCATTACTTGAACGTCTTATTATGCCAGCAATTGGCGAAGACGCGGTGCAGATTTTTATCAATCCTGTTGGAGAATTTACTGTTGCCGGATTTCGTGGCGATTCAGGCGCGAGCGGACGGAAAATTTGTGTTGATACATATGGCGGTCTTGTCCCTCATGGCGACAGATCGTTTGTTGGAAAAGATCCATTGCGCGCAGAACGAGCAGGTTCATTTATGGCAAGATACGCGGCTCGCGATCTTGTTGAACAAGGATTGGCAACGTCGGTTTTGGTTAATGTTGTATACACGATTGGAAAAGCAGAACCTATTCACATTTTTGCAACTGGAATTGGTGAAAAATCGCATGGCGAGAAAATAAATCTCACCGATCTCGTGAAACAGAAATTCGACTTTCGTCCTGAAGCAATTGTTGAACGTTTGAAACTTTGTCAGCCATTGTATAGGCAAATGGCAGTGTATGGATATTTTGGTCGCGATGGCGCGCCATGGGAAGAGATATTGTTGTTAAACTCGCGATCTGTCGGCTTACGGGGCCCTGCCACCTCCTCATCGTAGGGTTACCTACGTCTCGGAGGCTGGCTTTCCCGTGCACCGACATCTCATCGAGTTTAGCAACAGTATCTATCTCGTAAGATTGAAATGGTGGTACAATAAATTCATATGTTGCGAGTTTTAGTTATCATTCTTGTTTTTGTAGGCGCAATTTTTGTTTTTGTTTCAAGACAACCAGAACAAGTTTTTACAACATCATCAGACGGAGTTGTTGAGGTGCAAGGTCTTTCACGCAGTGTTCGTTCTGTAACAATAGAGCCAACAAAAGAGTTTGGTTCGATTTTAGAAAAACGCGTAAGTTCTTATTATTCTTTGATCCCAAATCCAGCAGGAGTTTCGTTTCCTGCTGACGTGAGCGTTAAAGTGTTAGAACAATGGAAACAAATTCATCCTGATTTAACTGAACTGACAATTTACAAATGGAATGAATTTGGTTCAAAGTGGGAAGTTGTTTCGACGATCGTGGATCTTTCTAACGAAACACTTGAAGCTCGCATTGAATTGCAGGAGCCGACTTTGATAGCTATCAGTGTGTTATAATAATGCCGATAATTTTTAAGTCCTTATGTATGCGAAAGTATCTTGTTATAGCTACTGGATTGTTGGTTCTTCTTGGCGCCGGATGCGCGTCTAAACCTTCTGCAGAAAATCTAAATATAACTTTTGACGAACCTGTGACAGACACAAAAACACAAACATGGGAATTTCCCGGCGTGCTTTCTTCTGAAGAAATTTCAAATAAACAAATTCGAATCAAAACAGCAAAGGGCGATGTTGTGTTTGAATTGTTTGCCGATACCGCGCCAAAGACTGTTTCTAACTTTGTTTATTTAACAAAAGGTGGATATTTCAATGGACTCACATTTCACCGTCGTGAAGAAGGGTTTGTGATTCAAGGCGGAGATCCGAGTGGAAATGGAACTGGTGGTCCTGGTTATGAATTTGAAGATGAAGTGGCGGATTCGTATCAGTACGAACGGGGAATTGTTGCAATGGCAAATCGTGGTCCAAATACAAACGGTTCACAGTTTTTTGTGATGTTGGGTGATGTTCCACTTCCAAAAGCTTACACAATTTTTGGTCGAGTTATTGAAGGAATGGAAGTTGTGGATCAAATCCAAGTTGGAGATGTGATGGAAACGATTGCAGTGGAAGCGAAATAATATGAAGATGAAACACGGGCTGATTATTTTATCGCTCGTGTTTTTGGTTGGTGCGTCTTTTTTGTCATTGCGAGGAGCCTGGCTGTGGCGAGGCGACGTGGCAATCTCTGTGCAGGGATTGCTTCGGTCGTCTGACGACTCTCTCGCAATGACAGAGAGTGAGGTAATCGCACATATTTCTCTTCCAGATGAAGTCCGCGGTTTATATTGGACAGCTTCAACAGCCGGTTCTGAACGTTCTGATGAGTTGCTTTTATACATTAAGGAATCTGGAATTAATACCGTTGTGATTGATCTTAAAATGGATGATGGAAAAATTGCGTTTATTACAAAAGATGAAACATTGAGTGTTTATCAACAAACAGAACCAGCGATTGATGATTTAGATGGTCTTCTCACAAAACTTTTTGATAATGGAATTTATAGGATTGCTCGTATTGCTGTTATGCGCGATAAAAAGTTTGGAGAAACACATCCTGAATTTGCAATGAAGCAATCGAATGGCAATTTTTGGACAGATAATATTGGTTCGGTCTGGGTTGATCCTGCCGCGCCAGAAGTCGCGCAGTATGCAATAGCGCTTGCTCGGGAAGCTTATGCGCGCGGGTTTGATGAAGTTCAGTTTGATTATGTTCGTTTTGCTTCTGATGGGTCTATCAATTCAATTGTTTATCCTGTTTATAAAAAAGAAAAAACCAAAGTTGAGGTAATGCAA
>Ga0209417_1006896_pt1 | contig 11330 bp, 12 predicted proteins | sample RifGroF2_FD_184002 | JGI IMG/M metagenome (GOLD analysis project Ga0209417, IMG submission 184002) | Groundwater microbial communities from Rifle, Colorado, USA - Groundwater F2 (SPAdes) (version 2) | ecosystem: Environmental > Aquatic > Deep subsurface > Groundwater | place: Rifle, Colorado... | reverse complement strand
TCCCAGCTTCCATGACCACAAGGAAGTACGGCTCGAAAAGGATGCCATCATAATGGGCAAACGCAGTCCCCCATAGTTCCCATAAGGTATTTTTTGGGGAGAACTGCTCCCAGAGCTCCTTGCACACAGCGATATCTTTCTCAACGACAACACGAAGGAGAACTTCAGTTGGTTTACTGTTCACGGAGGCATCTCCACTTATGCGGTTTACCACGGTCTTCAAACCACTTATTCTCAGGGTCATCAGGATGATATATATAAGTTTTGTTACCGCAAAATTTCGCGGGGTTTAAAGCCCAGTCTTTCAGAGAGAAATTTTCTTGCACATGTCCCCGACCGTTTCATTCTTTCAGCGGCACCATCCGGTACGTATAATAAGGCACTTTTTCGCAGTTCCACATCTCTTTCCACCCGCTATCGCCAGAAAGAAAATCGACTATCCGAGCGCGCAGTCGCGCAGCTTTTTGCAGATGGAGCATGATGAGGTATTTTCCAACATTTGGTCGGGCAAGGTCATACCCGCCATTGAGGACATAATACACATTGTCGTAAAGTGCGGAATACTCAATGCCGACAAGCGAGTCATCCTTGAGGATAATGAGCGTATGGAGCAGTCCCTGCTGCTCAAGAAAGACAAGGAACCGCTTCATCCCAGCAACAAACTCTGCCTCAACGAAATTTGAATCTTTCCCCCACCGCTCCAGGTTAAAAGCGACAAACTCATCATAATATTCCGCTGCAGTGCTCCAGCGGACAATAAACCCCTCACCCTCCACCTTTCGAAGGTCATACAAGAGGTTCTTCCGGTGCTTCTTGCCAAATGACGCCAGGTGCCGGGAAACATCATAAGACATCCTCTCGAGATTGATAAAATAATGGTTATCCTCAGGCAGGCATTTTTCTCTTGCCTCAGGAAGCTTCGCAAAGAGGCGCTCCGCCTCAGCATGGTTGATGTCATGTATGGCTGTCTTTGGAGGCAGGGAAGAGAACACTAAGGGGAAGTGTTCGGCAGCAAACCAGAAATGGCGGTCTTCCATGTATTCACTCCCAAAAGAGATGTGCCGGCCAGTTTTTTTCTCGGTGCAGAGAGGAAGAAGACCGACCGGCTTCCCAGCTTCCATGACCCCAATGAAGTACGGCTCAAAAAGGATGTCATCATAATGGGCAAACGCAGTCCCCCATAGTTCCCATAAGGTATTTTTTGGGGAGAACTGCTCCCAGCGCTCCTTGCATACGTTGATGTCTTTCTCAACAGTTATGCGAAGGAGAACTTCAGTTGGTTTACTGTTCACGCAGATATCCCCAATTATGTAGTTTGTCGCTGTCTTCAAACCACCGATCACCGATATCATCCCGGTAATACATATGAGGAATGGATATATTCTTGATGCGCTGGTATGCTTGGAACTGTGCCTGCCTCATTGTCTGCCCGCATCCGCACACAACAAGGACAACCCCTGATGTTCCGGTGACCACCCACTCTTTGTTTACCCGTTTGATATCCTCGATATGGATGCCCTCTGTTGGCTTCTTGAAGAAAATGACAGAATCTTTTGATTTAACCTCAAATGTTTCTGGATCTGTGAAGGGAAAAGGAGGAACAACGATGCGAACACCTATCTGGAAGCCAGAACGGACATTAAGCTTAGGGGTTTTTCCCTCAGCGAGGCCATAAAGAAAATCACCTATGGGTGTGAGCATCCCTTCCTCCTGGATAAAGACGCAAGGGTAGCCAAAGCGCGCGGTAAATTCAAGGGGATAGATACCCTTGCTGTTGACAATGGTGTTCAGGTCAATATAGCCGACATAGTGCTCTTCAGCCAGCTTCGCCTCGAGCTTTTTGAGGGTGGCATTGAACAGTTTATTTGGCCCAGACCAGAACATCGCAGTGCCCATCTCCCCTGTTGACGGGCCAAGGTTTCCAGGAAACAGTTTTTTATGCTCAAAGTTCACATTGAGCGGATAGATAAATTCTTTCCCGTTGAAGAACGCCCCAACAGCAATCTCTACTCCGGAAATCCTTTTTTGGAGCTGGAACGCAGGAATCTTTTCTGACCATGCTTCCTTATAGTCATCCAGTACTTCCATAACGTCCCGTCCATCGTCCTCCTCCCCTATGAAGAGGAGTCCTTTCAGGTTTGCAGCTTCGCCGCACGGCTTGATGACATATTTATCTGGATGCTCTTTCACATAAGCGATCGCTTCATCAAAATTCGTAAATGTTTTGGATGGAAGGATGTTGATGCCATGTTTGCGCAGTTCCTCCTGCCCAAAGTCACGGTCATCTTCTAATAGATCGGTATAGGGTGTTCCGCCAACAACTAATTTTCCTTGTTCACGCAGCTTTTGCGCAAACGTGCCATGCCCAAGTACATCATCAAAGACGATCACATCTGCCCATTTGACTTCCTTCTCCCAGTCATCCACCATTGGGACGAATCCCTGGCCCACCTCTTTGTCCTCGGGATTCTTCACATAATATTTCACTTCGTGCCCTTCAAGGATGATGCGCCAGGCAATGTCTGCAATCAGGCTGTCATACGTGACAAACAAGAACTTTTTGGGGTTTTGCGTCTTTTTGTTTTGTTTTGGTTCGCCAAAATTGAATCCATTAGGTTCCATATTTGGCACCATGCATGAAGTTTTATTTATAGATTTCTATAAACAAAACAGTGCAACCTTTTTTATTGCCTACAACTATTGCCTATAACTTTATAATCTCACCGGCCATTCCATCGCATATCATGAAATCGTTTGCTGAGCTGGGAGTAAAGAAAGAGATTGTGCATGCACTTGAAGGGATTGGATATGTAGATCCGCTGGAAGTTCAGGAGAAGATCATCCCACTAGCTCTTCAGAAGAAGAATTTGGTGTTTACCGCCAAGACAGGGAGCGGTAAGACGCTCGCATTCACCATCGCCTTTCTGGCAAGGATCAACAAGAAGCACGCTCTCCAGATGATCATCCTCGTCCCATCAAGGGAGCTGTGCATCCAGGTGGGAAAGGAGATAAAGAGGGTATGTGAGCCTTTGGGCATCAATGTAGGGATGCTTTATGGGGGAAGGGAGATTGTAGGGGATTATCGGACGCTCAATAAGAAGAATCATATAATCATCGGGACTCCAGGAAGGCTCATCCAGCATATCAATGAGAAAAATATCAAGGTCGGTGATGTTTCATGCTTGGTCTTTGATGAGAGTGATCATTTGTTCGAGGAGGGATTTTATGAGGACTGCGCATACCTCCGGGAGCGTGTCAGCAATAACTCACAGATCATCCTGGCATCAGCAACGATTACTGCCACGGTCGAGCGGTTCATCAAGGAAGAGATAAAGGAGTTCTTGCTGGTGAGGGTGGGCGTGCTCATCCCAGAGAACATTGTCCAGGAAAAAGTATATTGCAAGAGGGCAGATAAGGAGGTAATCCTCCAAAAGATACTCTCCCAAAAGAGAGTGAAGCGATCAATGGTGTTTTGCAACATGAAATCAACTGTCACCTGGCTGAGTGGATTGCTGAATGAAAAGAAGATGAAGGCAAGGCCGATCAGCAATGATGTCAGGGAGGATGACCGGCTCAATTATCTTAACCTGTTCAAGGAAGGCAAAGTCCATGTCCTCATAGCAACTGATGTTGCGGCAAGAGGGCTGCATATTGAGGATGTCGACCTTATCGTGAATTATGACATTCCGACAAGAAAGGAGTTCTATGTCCATAGGATCGGAAGGACAGGGAGAAATGATAAGCCGGGGCATGCAATCACAATCATCTGTCCGGAGGAAAAAGAGCAGTTTCAGGATATTGAGGCAGAATTTGGCTTGTCGGTAAGATTAAGGGAGGGGATACGATCATGAAAGGCCTGGCACCAGACATCACAAGGCAAAGACTGCTCATTGAGGGGTTCTACAGCATAAAAGCGAGCAAAAAGGTAATTGAAGGATATTTTCTCGAAATCACAAAAGCTCTTAATCTGAGGATGTATGGTAAACCGATCATATTCTCTCCTGGAGGAGAAGGAAAAGAAGAAAACCAGGGGTATGATGCATTTGTGCCACTGATTGATTCCGGAATCTCATTATATGTATGGTCAAATGCAAAATTCATTTCATTGATTATTTATACCTGCAAGAGCTTTGATGAGAAAGAAGCAGTCAAGGTCACAAAAGAGTTCTGGAAGATAAAAACCATTGAATTCAGCTCATTTTGATGGTGGATTGTGGGGAAGCTGTCTGTTTGATGGAATGAACAACAACATTTATATTTCTCTCTTCAATAGAAGGATAGATGAAAAAAGGAATCGATTACATTGGGATAACTATCGTCTTTCTCTGCCATGACGGCAAGGGAAATGTTCTTTTGAACAAGCGCTCAAAGAACTGCCGGGACGAGCATGGCAGATGGGATCCTGGCGGTGGAAGCCTAGAGTTTGGCGAGAGCGTCATTGACACCCTCAAGAAGGAGATTAAGGAAGAATACTGCACTGATGTCCTGTGCCAGGAATTCATAGGATATCTCGACATCCACAGGGAACAGGAGGGAAAGCAAACCCATTGGATCGGTCTCTGCTTCAAGGTTCTAGTAGACAAAGAGAAGGTGAAGAATGGAGAGCCCCATAAGTTCGAGGAGATAGGATGGTTTCGCCTCGATGGCCTCCCAACCCCGCTCCACTCCCACTTTCCAAAGTTTCTAGAGATGATTCGAGAACATGAAAGGAAGAAGGGAGAATGAGCACAATCAGGCCAGGAAAGTATCGCTACTAATAAGGGGAAGAACTCTGGGGGAGAAAGAGATAATAAGAGATAATAAGAGCGTGGCTTACGTTTTCCTTTTATGGAAGGAAAAGACGTCCCGCTGCACGATCAAAATCAGCCAAAATACTGCTTGGATCAAGGTGAGGGCAACAGAAAGATGCAAGGACAGCGTATAATAAGTGTATCCAATGGCAAGCAGCCCAAGAAAGATAGGTATTGATGTTCCATAGGAGATGGCCCCTTTCTTTATCTTGAACCCTTCCACCACCTGAGGAAGAAGGGCAAAACAGAAGATGACTGAAACAACTGATATCACAATATCCTGCCAAACCATACGATCAAAGTGTATCAGGTATTAATAAACTTACCTATCACTATGGTGTGTATGTTTTAAGAGATAAAGAAATCCAACAATCATCAGGAACGCCGTCAATGCCATCATTGGTATGGTGATATACCCAAACTTGAGAAATGTGCTTGAGGCACACGAGACCACATCTTCTGAGCAGGCAGCAGCAAATTCTAGCCTTTGGATGGTATAATGATACCCTGCAATCAAGGCGCCAATAATGCTCATGGGAATGACATACTTTCCAATTCTCTCATCTCGCCTAAAATAAGCAATCCCAAGAAGAATGACGAGGGGATACATGAATATCCGCTGGAACCAGCAGAGTTTGCAGGGCTCGAGTCCAGCTATTTCGGAATAAAAGAGGCTGCCAGAAGTGGCAGTGAGAGCAACAATCCAGCTAAACAAGAGACCATTCTTTGAGAAAAAGTTCCTGATTGATACAAGAATGCCTTTGCCAGATGCAATGCAGATAAGAAGGAGAATGACCACCACCCCTCCAGTAAGGGTGAGGAATGAGAGGACTGTTGTTGCAAGGGTAACAGAGATCATGGTAAATGTTTCTTCTTTTGTGAATATCTTGTATAGAGGATTGCGATGAGGACAATGATCACAAGGGCGATGATATAGGATCTTGTCTGGTTAGGTGTTGTATTCGCTGTTTCTTGCACCTCTAACTCATAATCCGTCTGTGCAATGATGTGTTCTCCATCCCTGAATTGCGCTGTAATGGTGTACTTGCCGCCTGAAGGAAACACATACGTAAAAGAGGATCCTCCCTGGTCAAGAGCCATTATCCCAGCAAAAACTACATCTTGTTCATTTGATATCCGAAGCCACATGCTGGTGGCATTAATGCTTTCTTCTGTCGTTTCATTGACAAGGTTAACAACAAGGGATACTTTTTCACCAGCTAAGGGATATTCAGGTGCATAGCCAAGATCAAGCAAGTATCCATTAACAACATGATCCTCTCCCGCATCAAGGTGGGAAAAGACAAGCGGCATGGTTACAATCAAGATAATCCAAGCAATGTGCCTTTTCATAGATACTCCCCTAAACATGGGGATCAAAAAGACTATTTAAAAGTGATGTTTTAATGAGAGGAAAGGATCATAGAGGGAGAGCTCATGGAATTGTCATGAGTACTTTTGGAAGTTCATCCAGGGAGGATATGATTATAAAAGGCTTGCCCTGTTCTAGTCGCATTCGCTCATGGAAACCAGAGTCTATTGCAATTGCCAAAATTCCAGCCTTATGAGCTTCTAGGATATCGCCAAGGGTATCAGTGATGAAAAGGCAGTCGCTTTGGGAAAGATGAAAGCGTTTCATGAGCAGAGAAAATTTCTCAACCTTTGTGGCATGGGACTCCAGGCCAAGGATGGGATCAAAAAGTTGAGGAATCCCTTGCTTGATAAAATAATTTCTCAAGATCTTCTCGCTGTTTGAGGTGATGATGGATAAGCTATACCTGTCCTTTAACGATCCAAGGACAAGGCGCACGGTTCTTGAGAGGGGGATGTCAGGGAGACGCTTTGCATAGAGATCAAAGAATTGTCTTGAAACTTCTTTGGTGATCCTTGGATGGTCATAAAGGTTGCCATCAAAATAGCTTCTGAATTCTTCCGGGATAAGACCGGGAAAGAGTGATTGTTGAATCAGAAAGCTCATCTCAAAAGTGTCGACGATGACGCCGTCAAAATCAGGGTCTGTCCTAATTTGAATATCTTATCTGGGCGTGAAGAAAATTTCCCCACGTCCACACTTTCGTTGCCTGATGTTCAAGCATTGCCGGCGTCAGCTTTTCCTCGTTCAAATGCATGAAATTCCATGCAAACTGGAACAGAAAAAGCGCACTTTCTAAACACTTTCTCCTCTTCGTGTGCGCCTTAGTTTTTCTTACAAGCCGCGCAAGCTTTCCTCGGAGGATGCTGTTGAATGATTCATTCGCGTTTGTATCAATATCGTCGAGACATGGAGTCCCAAATATTCTTCGTTTAATCGCAGGAAATATCTTTTTACCATCTTTGCTCTTGATCTTTTGTCCATAGCATAACACGTCGGTATTGTAATATTCGGGCAGAACCGACGTGTAATCATCATTACCGTCGCTATAAATGACCAGCTTGTGTTTATAGTCTGGCTGAGAAACTACGTCTTCAACTTTGTTTAACATACTGCGTAATGTATTTTTGTTCCAATTACCGACGCCAAATCCTGCTAAGAAAAGAGATTCTCTTTTTATGCAAGTGGCGACGACAGTTTCTTTTTGTCGAGGGAATTCATCTTTATCTTGCTTCGTGCGTCGCGGTTTTTTTTAACTACGGTCCATATTTCGTCAACTTCGTACGTGCTTAAACCGAGATCATGCACCAAATAATTGGTCATTTCACGTGCATGATCTCCGAGATCGTTGAGAAGCCTACTTACCGTGTCGCGATGCACGTGAACCATTCGTTCCGTCGCTCGAATTCCTCGCGTTTCTGCAAACTCTTTGCAGATTTGCTTGATTTTTCTCTCACTCAATTTCTTGTTGTAAAGTGGAGTTCCTTTTGTCTCGACAGAATATCGATGACAATGAAAGCAATAGAATCGTTGATGACCTGCAGTATTTGTTCCACGTTTTATGATATCTTTGTCTTTCTCTCGTCGATAAAACGTACAATTGTTGTTTTGACAAACATCTTTAATTTTACTCCTAGGTCGTGCCAAGAAGATCACCTCTTTGCAAAGAAAGATGATCTCCTTAATTAAGGTATTTATTCAAGGACAGACCCCAAAATCAAAGATGAGTGCCTTAACCATTGGAGAAGAGAGATACTGATCAGATAAAAAGGTATCGTTGGTTTCATCATGCCATTCCACTTCAAAATGATTGCTAAAAATAGCGACGGCTTTTTTCAGTCTTTGGGCTTCTCCAACCTTTTTTCTAGTGTCCGAAGTTTTTCTCGAAGCCTGATTGCTTCTTCAAAGTCCAGCCGGTCAGCAGCAGCCCGCATACCAGATTCTACCTGGATCATAAGGTTTGGTATCTCTTTTTTGGGGATGTGTTTTGTGTCCTTGATGTCGACTTCTTTTTCCTTGATGGGTTTGATGATGGTGAGGGGTGTGATGGAATGTTTTTTGTTGAATGCAAGTTGCAGCAGCCGGCGGCGCTTTGTTTCGGCAAGTGCCCGGATGATTGAATCAGTCCTTTTGTCTGCATAGAGAACAACGGTAGAGTTCACATTCCTCGCAGACCTGCCAATGATTTGGATCAGGCTTTTAGTGTCCCGAAGGAACCCTTCCTTGTCTGCATCAAGGATGCCAATAAACCCAACTTCTGGAATATCAAGCCCTTCCCGGAGCAGGTTGATCCCGACGAGGACATCAAATATGCCAAGCCGAAGTTCCCGGATGATCTCACTCCTTTCTAATGTATCAATCTCTGAATGGAGGTATCTTGTCTTGATGCCTTGTTCTGCCAAGTATTCAGTGAGTTCTTCTGCCAGTTTTTTTGTAAGAGTGGTCACCAGCACCCGATCCCCTCGTTTGATTGTGGTAGTGATCTCTTTTTTCAGGTCATCAATCTGCCTGTTGATCGGCCGGACAAACACTTCTGGATCAACAAGGCCAGTTGGCCTGATGATCTGCTCGATTACTTGTGCAGATTTTGAGAGCTCATATTCCCCTGGCGTTGCCGAGACAAAGATAGTGGGATGTTTTTTCATATACAGTTCAAATTCCTCGAACATCAGTGGCCGGTTGTCATACGCGCTTGGCAGCCGAAACCCATAGTCGACAAGGTTTTTCTTTCTGGCAAGGTCCCCGTTGTGCATTGCGTGAAGCTGGGGGATGGTCTGGTGGCTTTCATCGATGATGACGAGAAAATCATCCCCGAAATAGTCAAGAAGGCAGAAGGGCTTTTCTCCAGGAGTTCTGCCATCAAAGTGCCGGGAATAATTTTCTATGCCTTTGCAAGAGCCAGTCTCCTGCATCATCTCGATATCGTGCAGTGTCCGCTGCCGCAGCCGATGTGCTTCGATCATGCCAAGGTGAGGGAGCGTTTTTTGCAGTTCTTCTTTGATTGAAGTGATTGCGGCATCAAGTTTTGCTTGGGGTACAACAAAATGTTTTGCCGGATAGACAAAGAGGTAGGGAACGCGCTCGACAACGTTATGTGTTACTCGGTCAAGTTCAGCAATTCTGGATATGTTATCTCCTTCCATCTCTATGCGAAAAATATTGTTGTAGTATGCGGGAATAAAATCAATAGTGTCTCCTTTCACCCGGAGCCGCCCGGAGAGCAGTTCTATATCATTTCGTTCATATTGCCCTTCAATGAATTTCTCGATGAGATGGCCGCGGGAGAGAGTCTGTCCAACAGAGATCTCAAAGCCCATTCCCTTATAGTCAACAGTATCACCGACGCTGTATATGCAAGAGACTGATGCCACAACGATCACATCTTTCCTGGAGAGGAGCGATGCAGTTGCAGCGAGCCTGAGCTGTTCGAGTTTTGGGTTGATAGCCGAATCTTTCTCAATATATTGGTCTTTTGAAGGGATGTATGATTCTGGCTGGTAATAATCATAGTATGACACGAAATATTCAACCCTGTTTTTTGGAAAGAATTCTCTGAATTCGTTGTAGAGCTGCGCTGCAAGGGTCTTGTTGTGGGCGATGACGAGTGTTGGCTTGTTGTGATTCGCAATCACGTTAGCTATCGTGAATGTTTTCCCAGAGCCAGTCACCCCAAGCAGGGTCTGGAAATTATTCTTTGCTGCAAGACCATTGATAAGTTTTGCTATCGCCTCTGGCTGGCTTCCTTTTGGTTTGAAAGGTGAGGAAAGGGAAAAGTTCATGCTCTCACCTGTTTTTTCCGGAGGAGTTTATTATAGGAGATGGCAAACCGGTGTGCCTCGTCCCGGACCGCCTGGAGGAGGAGCAGTGCTCCTCTTTTCTTGTCAAGGATGATGGGTTGTTCTTCTCCTGGAAGATAGATTTCTTCAAACCGCTTTGCAAGTGAGATGATAGGAATGGAGATCCCAAGGCCGCTCAGTGAGTGTAAGGCTGCATGCAATTGCCCTGCCCCACCATCAATGACGACAAGGTCTGGCATTGCCGTATGTTCGGCAAGAAGCCGGGAATAACGCCGAAAGACAACTTCTGCAATCGAGGCAAAATCATCTATCCCCTCAACGGTCTTGATCTTGTAGCACCGATAGTTGCTCTTGTCGGGCTTGCCCCCGCGAAATTGCACCATCGATGCAACGGTCATGCTGCCGGAGAGATGTGAGACATCAAAGCATTCGATGACCTCTGGCAGTTGATTGAGTGATAATGCATCCCGCAGGTCCTCTAGCTTTTTTTGTTCGGAAAAGAATGAGATATCAATATTTTTTTCCGCGAGCAAGAGCAGGTTTTTCTTGTCTCCCCGCTGGGGGATGGTGATCATCACCTTTCTTCCCCGCAGGCTGGAGAGGTACTCGATGAGCGACATGTCGATCTCATGCGGGAGTATCAGTTCCTTTGGCACTCGCTCGTCTGAATAGTATTGGGTGAGGAATTCCTCAAAGAACGAATCGACTGCAGGAAACTCAAAATCTTTTTTGTTCTCCAGCATCCCCTGATTGATTGAGAATACTAAGAGGTAAACAGTCCCTCCCTGGACACGGTACGCGATGATGTCTTCTTCAAGGGTCTTTTTTCGCTCCATTGCCTGTTTTTCATCAAGCCAGGCAAGCGCATTGATTTGTTTTTTCAGGACAAGTGCCCGTTCATATGCCAACTCTTGTGAGGATCGTTCCATTTCTTTCTGGAGGTCATTGAGCAGTTCTTTTGTCTTCCCTGAGAGCACCATTGCTGCATGATCAATCCCTTGTTGGTAGTCCTTTTTGGAGATATTGTTGATGCAAGGAGCGCTGCAAAGGCCGATATGGTAGCGCAGGCATGAGCGTTTTGGCAGCTTGGTGCATGTCCTGATCTTGAATGTCTTGATGAGGAGGTCCATAATCTCATTCCTTCCCGTTCCAGAGACAAAGGAGCCATAATAATTTCCTCCAGCTGCTTGCTTCCTGGCAAGCACGAGTCGGGGGAACTGTTCATTTGTCACTTCAAGATATGCATATCGTTTGCTGTCTTTGAGGTCAATATTGTATTTTGGAGAATGTTTTTTGATGAGGTTGTTTTCAAGGATAAGTGCCTCTACCTCATTGTTTGTCACAATGTAATCGAGCATTGCTGCCCGCTCG
>Ga0209417_1006894_pt1 | contig 11332 bp, 7 predicted proteins | sample RifGroF2_FD_184002 | JGI IMG/M metagenome (GOLD analysis project Ga0209417, IMG submission 184002) | Groundwater microbial communities from Rifle, Colorado, USA - Groundwater F2 (SPAdes) (version 2) | ecosystem: Environmental > Aquatic > Deep subsurface > Groundwater | place: Rifle, Colorado... | reverse complement strand
TGGGACACGATGTGGTTATTCCTTTTTTTGCAGGGGGCGCTTTTCTCGCTGTAATATTTGCCGCGGCGGGTTATTTCGCGGCGCTCGGAATAGTCATCCAGTACCGCCGCAAAAAAAGCAACAGGCTCAGAAAAGCGCTGGCATCCATAAATACGGAGCAGGAGAAATAATATTCCCGCCTGAAAACAGTTCAGGAATTGAAGAGGTATTTGTCAAGGTTGTTGGCAACGATAACACCGTAATTAGCGGCGCCCAGCCAGCCTGACATGATAATGCCGACAGAACCGGCATGAAAAAGTCCGCCGACCTGTTCGGGAAGTTTCATGCTTATGTCAAGTCCCTCGAATTTGGTGCCGAAAGAGGAGCCTTTTCCGTGCAGGGTATAGCGCTTGAATGTTTTTGGCGTGGCGGCCTCGGCGTAATCTATCTTTGAAGCTACGCCGGGTATGTATTTGTCAAGCGCGTTCAATGTGTCGTCTATAAGCTTCTGTTTGGCGCGCTTGTACTCTTCGGCATTCAGATTTTCCCAATCTTCGTAACGGGAATTCATTGAGGCAACAACAGTATAATCAGAACTCCCCGGCCTTATTTCAGGATAATACACTGAATAAGTCCTGCTGCTGATTTCCTTCGAAAGAATTTTTTCAGGCTCAAAAGAGGGACATGTCGAAGTAAAAAGTAAATCCCCGATATTCTCAAAACGCTCTCCCGGTTTCAAACCGAGATAAACCTGACAACTGCTGTTATTGAGACGGACAGCATTGACTTTCTCTATAAAATCCGTGGAAAAATGCTCGTCTCCAGCCATCTCATGTACGGTATTAAGCAGATTCGCGTTTGAGAGCACCGCCCTGCATTTGACTTCGCGCCCGTTCAAGAGTATGCCGGAAACTTTGCCGCCGGAAATCCGGACCTTATCAACTTTCGCTCCGGTAATAATATCCGCGCCGTTGCGGACAAGTTCCTTTTCCATCATATCCAGCATCAGATCAGTACCGCCGGAAAACGTATATACGCCTTTGCTCATAAAATTCGAAAAAACTATGCCGTAAGTGATGGCCGGCTCGTCAAGAGTTGAACCGTTCGCGTAGGTAATCGGCTCCATCAGCAGGCGGACGACATCGTTCCTGCCCGGAAAATATTTCTCAAAAAGCGCCTTGTTCGTCATTCTCCTGTCGTCATAGTAATTCATCTCCTTGAGTTCCGAGTAAAAAGCCCTGACGGTCTCAAGGGCAAGCCCGAAATTCTTCACAAGCTTTTCAGTAAAATCTTCTTCTGTAAAAGTCGTCTCAAGAGAAAACTGCGGATTATCAAAGCGTATCCGTCTGACTTGTATTATATGCCCGGCCATTTCCTGGGACCAGTATTTGCGGAGAGTTTTTTTCATCCCGATCGGGAAACCGTGCAGGGCAACATCGAAAATATGCTGTTTGCGCCGGAAATAAGTGGCAAGCCCCCCAAGCTGAAAATGCTGTTCGGCAAGCAGTACGGAGGAACCGTTCTTAGCAAGAACATTCGCCGCGGTAAGGCCGCCAAGCCCTCCGCCTGTTACTACGACATCATAACTGTCTTTTATATCTTCTATTTTCCTGTACAACACTTTGACCTTTACTCCTCCCGGGAAAAGAAAAAGAATATAACAACGCATAAGCAAAAGCCAAGTTCAGGAAGAAAAAAAGCACTAAAACAAACAGCGTCTCCCAAAATACATTTTTCTTATTTTTTTATTTTACCCTCTTGACAAAGATTGATTCGTCTTATATAATAGTTGTATAGTTATATATATAAATGAGGCTTGCTTTGAACAAACTTGGAACATATAAGATAGATGAAAGCTCATACGTCCCAAAATATTTTCAGTTAAAGGAAATACTCGGGAAAATGATAAAGGGGATGAAACCTGCCGAAATGATTCCATCCGAACATCAGCTCGCGGATCAATTCAAACTTCACCGCCTTACGGCAAGACAGGCAATTACGGAACTCGTAAACGATGGGCTTCTCTACAGGGTCCACGGAAGCGGCACTTTTGTCGCGGAGAAAAAAGTTGAAGGCACTTCCAATACCATCGCCTGCATATTTAGAAATATCCGTCCAAAAACGGAAAACGACAACTTCTTTCTGGAAATTTTCGAGGCCTTCGAGGATGAACTTTCAAAAAATAAAAAATTCATGCTCTACAAATGCCTTAACAATATGAACAGCGAAGATGAAATAATCGAAACCGTTTCGGAAATACTGGCGACAAAAGCCGGCGGCCTTGTCCTTGACGAAAGAGTCCCGGATTCCGTTATAAGTAAGCTGAATTGCCCCGATATCCCGATTTTCCTCCTGCACAGAAAAAGCCCTGTCAAAGCTGTACGGTCAGTCGTCTCCGACAATAAATCATCCGTATCTCTTATATTGGAATATCTCCTGGGACTCGGACACAAAAAGTTATTATTCATCTACGAGACAAAAGCCCCGAACCAGTTGGAAATATTGGATGAACTAAAAAAATTATCCATTGAATATAATATTAAAAAATCTGACCTGATAATAATTCCGGCAACTGAAAAAGACTTCAGCGGAAAAAGCTACCGGGATGCCGCTCGAAAAGGTTTAAAGCTCCACAATCCAACCGCGATTATCGGAGGTTCCGACTGGATCGTCAGTAATTCATACACCGAAATTCATAAACTCGGCCTGAAAATTCCCGAAGATATCAGTGCAATAAGTATAGGCGGCTTTGATATATCAAACCATCTATCCCCTCCCCTGACTGCAGTCAGGATAAATACCGAAGAAATGGGCAGAATGGCCGCGAAAGCCGTTCTATTCCCAGGCAAATATCCCGGAGATATAATTATACCATCATCATTAATAGAGAGGGCGTCATGCGCAAAATCAAAATAATTAAATCTGAGTTCGAAAAAACAAAAAAATGCTCTGACTGACAAGTTTTTAAAACATTAACATTTAGAAAAGGCAATGAAAAATGTGTACATGGGCAGGATATATAGGTGAAAAAGATGCATGCCGGACGCTTGTTGAGATGGGGAAAAAAGTTGAAGGTATCTGGAGTGGTTTTTATAGTGGGATAGTTACTCTTGATGATAAAGGTTTTCATTACGATAAGGTCATAGGCAACATCAATTGTCTGGAAGAAAAAGGAATAATATCCGGCTTTACCGGTAATATCGGTCTTTTTCACAGCAGGACAAACAGCGGAGGGGGAAGCGAATGGGCCCAACCTTTTGTTATTCCTGAAAAAACTCTGGCTGTTGTCGGTCAGGGGAGCCGTGGTTTTTTTTCAGATGAACCTATAATTGAGTCTGGAAACAGGATGCTTGATCTCGGTAGATACTTCACAAGCTCAGCCAAACCCTGTGGACGCTACCCGCTGTTAAATGACGGAAAAGAGGCACATGTTACGGAAATTATAACACAAGCCATTGCCGTCGAATACGAAACTTGCGGCAATCATACAGATGCCATATGCAGAATCTTGGCCAAACTTCCTCTTGAAAGTGTTTTTATTTTTATTTTTAAAGACGATCCCCGATCTATCTATCTGGGAAATATAAATCAGCGTATCGTCATAGGTAAAGATGCTTCCGGAACATATCTGGGAACATCAAGCCTGGCTTTCCCTGAAAGCACAAACTGGCTTACCGAAATCCCCGGCAATACAGTTGCCAAGGTTAGTATGGATGGGATAGAGTTGAAAACTCTGTCATGGGAAAAAAAACTCCAGCCAGAAGAGCAGTTTCCGTATGGAATTGAACAGGCATTTTTTGAATATGTCGCTGAAAACCCGGGCTGTTTTCTTGCTGAAATAGTCGATAACGCATTGAAGCCACTGTTCAATGGGAAAAAATTACAAAGACGTGCAGTCGCAGGATACCAAACAATGGAAAGACTGCTGAAGGCAGAAAAAATATATTTGAAAACTCTGGAAATACCCGGAGTAAATGAAAGTGCTCCTGCTGTAAGAACATGTTTCTATTGCCAATAAACATTGATTTTTAATATAAAAATTTTTAATGTTTTACAAAAAAGAATGGCTCTGATAAAATGAAAGCGATAAATATAAAAATTAGAGGTCAGGGAGGAAATTCGATTTTTGGGCAGAAAAATGAACTTTATGAGTGCTTTAAGCTTTTACAAAAAGTTATTTTCTTTACCTTAGTCGAACTCCTCATTGTAATATCAATAATAGCCATATTGGCGAGTCTGCTCCTTCCAGCGTTGAGAAATTCACGGAACATTGCAAAGGAAACCATCTGCAAAGGCAATCTGCGACAGTTGGGTTTATGCACGTCAAACTATGCCGATGATTATTTGAATTATGCTCCGTACTGGTATTACGGTCATAATTTTATGTTTTCAGACAGTTATGAAAATCCATTTTATGATTATATATCATCAGGACCACATAAAGAAAATGGACTTCCGTATCTGGCAATATGTCCTTCAGGAAAGCGCTACGATGATGATGAAGGCGCTTCTGTCAATTCTGTCCGTAATTTCAGTTATGGTTACAACGCCGCTATAAGTGCTTACGGCTTTTCAATTCCTCCAATAAAGCTGGATAGAATCAGGAATCCAGCTGGAAAGCTTTTGATGACAGACACCACATGGGGCGGCTCTGGAATATACAGCCGGGAGCGTTTCTATTTCAGGCATCGGAACGCGGCAAACATCTTGTTTGCTGATAATCACATAGAATTATGGAAGTGGGAAAAAGTACCAATTGACTCAAACGAAACAGGAGGATTTTATTATGACAAGTAATCCGTTCAAATCGAAACTGAAAGCATTGCTGGCTAAAGGTTTCATCTTTTCATGCACCATTTTTCCTATGATGCCCCTTCTCTCAGATAATACATCTCCATCGGATGAATTGTATTTCTCATTTGACAGGGAAAATGTGTTTCCACTGGAAAAAGTTAATGGAACTGCAAGATGGATAAGCAATGAAAAATACAATGGAGCATATAAATTTGACGGGAAAAAAGATTTTCTTGAAATAAAGGATAATCCTGAATTGCGCTTTGGCGCTGGCGAAAGTTTTACAATCCAACTATCGCTCAAGACATTAAATGATAATAATCCAAATAAAACCGATAACTGGTCTGCTTACCCTGTTATTTTATCAAAAAAAGATGAGAAAACTGGAAACTGGTGGGTATTTCACGTTTATACAAAAAACCGTATAGGTTTCAAATGCGGCACTAAGAGCAAAACTTTTATTAATTTACTCATCCCAAAAAGCACAACTGATGATTGGCGCGACATAACATTAGAAAGAGACGCTAAAGAAGACATGATACGGCTTTACCGTGGAAATGATCTGCTTTATGAAAAAGAATTACTTGGCAAATCAGATCTTTTCGACATCAACGGCCCCTTAATGATTGGAACTGATAATGCCAAGACAAAAATGTTTGAAGGCTTAATTGATGAGATCAAAATATACAGAGGTATCAAAAAAGATTCCATTGGCGCCAATGAAACTGTTTACAAACCCGGAATCGCAAAAACAGAAACTCCCGATAAAGATATAGCCGCCAGTTGGACTGAAATTGACAAACACGGTTTGACAATAGTTCCCTGCCCTAAAAGTTTCAAGGTTACAGGAAATCCACTCGCACTGGACGATAAATGGGAAATTGTTTCAAAATCTCCGGGAATTGAAGCAGGCATTGAAACAATAAACGAAAAATTGACTGACCCGGGGAAAACTCCACTAAAAATCGTAAAGAACTCATCCGGCAATCGTATTATAGCTGGAAATTACGATAACATGTCCGAATATCTTGCAAAGATAGGCGGTCCGCAGAAACCGCAGCGTCAAGGATACATCATTGATTTTTATAAGGATGGGAATAATGATATATGTATAATCGCAGGTACGGACACCGACGGAACAAGGTACGGCTGTATAACGTTATCCGAAATGATAAAATCAGGAAAAAACACGGAACTTGTCCAGGCAAAAGTCAGAGACTGGCCGGATTATAAATTCCGCATGGGATTTTCAATTCGGGGCACCAATATTGATAACATTAAAAACACAATAGATACAGCATTCAAAGCCAAGATGAATATGATCCTGGGGGAAGGCTTTTATTCAACTCTCGAAGAAATGCTCAAAACTGCGGAAGCCAGGAAAACAATACAGGAATACGCAGGCGCAAGAGGAATAAGAATCGTTACAGGCGGGCGGATGAATGTGGGGGACGCGCCATATAAATCCGAGGGGAATTATTCAATATATTATTACCCGCTCAAAGAAGAAGGGCTTCTCGGACATAGAGGCAGGGCATACACATGGTGCAGGGATGATTTGCTGAATAAGAAAGCCGATTTGATATCTGAGTTCATGAAACAGACAGGCGCTGACGCCTTTTTCTTTCACGCAATGGACACCGGAGGCAGGGACAACCCTGAAAATTGGTCTCACAGAACCCCTATGGATATAAAAAGATGGGGCAACGACAGGGCATCTGCCGACGCTAATCTGATTAATATATTCTATTCGAAAATGAAAAAAGAAAACCCGGACTCCATAATGGTGTCAATCGTCTATCCTTATGGCGGAAAATATCTGAAATATCAGGATATCAGAGACTGGCTGACAAAGTTATCCTCGCTGATACCTGAAGATGTATTTACCTGTGTAAGAGAAGGCAAACGGGAAGACCTGAAGCTTTGGAAGGACGCGACACGTCAGGGCCGCTTCATATACCATGAACCGTTTCCATGCTCATTCGGCCTAATGTGCGCACCGACAGGACGCTATGCGGCAACATTCTTTTTCGATGACAAGGACGCATACTGGTTTGTTTTAGGAATAAAACATGCATGGCCTTCAATACTAACAGCGGCGGAATATGCATGGAACACAAAAGCTCCCGGCTGGGGATGGATGCAGGATGATTATCGCACTATTCCGGGAACTGACTCTTTTCCTCCAGAATTGACAGAGAGACTCCTCCCGAGAATTACAAGTATTCTTTACGGACCGAAAGCCGCTGAGAACATGAGAAAAGTCTATGCGCAGAATTTATCATATACTGTTGCCGGAGACATGCACCAGTTTACAGGCAGCGACCCAGAAGCATATTTCAAGGCAAAATATGAAGCTTCTATCAAAGCTATGGAATGGATAAAGGAAATAGAAAAAGATATACCTCCAAAATCAGCAGACGTATTCAATGCCGCGAAATCATGCGTAAAATCCGCCCGCTATCTTTTGGAAGCACGCTACAGGTATTTTCTCTCAAGAAAACTCCTCGCGGCGGAAAAATATGAAGACGCCGAAAAGGAAATCACACTGGCGATGACCGCACTCTCCAATCTGCCCGACAATGACAACAGTGTAAAATCCGTTAAAGCCGATCTTGACATATCCACCGCCATAAAATGGAGACGGGAAAGAAAAGAATATCTCAAAAATATACCTGAGCAGAAAATCTCAATCGGCCTTTACAGCTTAGGAGCATATAAAGGAATAGAGGAAAGTTTCAGCGGCATTCCAGGAATTACCGTTTCAACATTTGACGATCCCACTGAAAAAGAATTGAAAAAGTTCACCGTCATAATATTCCCCGCCGCAAGGGATATCGGCGATACAACGGAAGACTGGGCAAAAAATGTCAGAAAATTTGTAGAAGATGGAGGAGGCGTAATATTCTCTCACAATTCCATCGGCCGCTTTCCGAGTTCCGCATTCGGCAAGCCGCTCTTCCCTGAAATATGTTCAGGTTACGACGGTCAGATATCGAACGATAAAAACATCGAAATAACTGAACAGCATCCATCCACAGGCAATTTTGCAAAGGGAGAAAAATTTGAACATGAATATACAGACCATCTCTTTCTGAAATCCGGCCCGCAAGGCGCAGTCATTATCAAAGACGCCAAAGGCAATCCTGTAATGGTCGCCGGAAAAGTCGGCAAAGGTCATGTCATATATACTGGACAGATTTTCGGTTTCAACAGAAAAAATGAACAAAGAGAATCCACAGGAAAAGAATGGATACTTCTTTTCAATATGACAAGATGGGCCGCAGGTCAAAAATAAAGTAGTTCGCTTACTTTTTTTCACCCGGATCGCCGTCGAGGATTTCGGCGGCGATATCGGGGAAATGCTTTCTCAGGCAGTCGGGGCATATGCCGTGGCTGAAACCGGCTTCTGAACGTTCCTCAATATATTTTTCCACAGCTTCCCAGAAACCTTTGTCATCACGGATTTTCTTGCAGTGGACACATATCGGAATAATCCCCCGGAGGGTCTTTATTTCGCTCATGGCTTTCTGAAGTTCCTCCACTTTCAGGGACAGTTCCATTTTCTGTTTTTCAATCAGTTTCCTCTGGGTGTGAAGCTCCGTAAAAATCCTGACTTTGCTTTTAAGTATTTCCGCGTCAACAGGCTTTGTGAGGTAATCCACCGCGCCTGATTCATAACCCTTAAATTCAAAAACCTCATTCTGCCCGAAAGCGGTAATGAAAATTATCGGAGTATATTTTGTCTTTTCCTTTTTCCTCAATTCAACAGCTACCTGAAAACCATCCATCACGGGCATATGAACGTCAAGAAGTATTATAGCAAAATCATTTTCTTCGGCTTTGACAAGCGCTTCCGCACCTGAAGACGCTTTTATAATCTCCAGTCCAAGCCCTCCAAGATTATGTTCAAGCAAAAGCAGGTTTGCCGCTTTGTCATCGACAATCAGGATACTGTTTTTTTCAGGTATGTCCGTCATAATATTCCCCATATTAAGGTTCAGTTTACATTAACCCGCTAAAGATAAAATTCCACGACAGGCATTATTTAACTTTGAATTCCACGTTTTTCTTCTGAAGCCCCGGCTTGCCGTCATGTTCATTGACGCTGATAAGAACGCCGGAAAGCTGTCCGCCTGAACTTATGTTTTTCAAAGCCCTGGAAATATCGGCGGCGTTATGAATGGATACATCGCCAAGGCGTGAAATAACATCGCCCCTCTGGATGCCTTCGAGTTCCCCATCGGAAATGTCACTGACAATCAGGCCGCCGTCAAAGGGATATCCCAGGGCCTTGGCAAGCTGGGGGGTAAGTTCCTGAACGCTTATGCCTAGCCGCTTCCGCGCCAAGGCTTTTCCTTCATTCAGTTTTACGTCTTCAAGTTTTAAGTCGTATTTCAGGTTATTGTCAAGAGTAATGGAAACCCTGTCGCCGTTTTTCAGTCGCCATAATTTCCTGGAAAGCTCGAGAAGGTCCGTAACTTTTTCTTCATCAAATTTCCGTATCAGCTCCCCTCCCCTCAATCCAGCTTCCCACGCCGGACTGTCCTTGGCCACATCGGCGATAAAAATCTCAAACTCTCCCTCTTTGTTCCTTCTGCACCCCGGCACAATACCAAGATAGGCGTTATTGGAAACTTCAGGAATAAGCCATTTGGCAAGGGTGTTTTCCACACGCATAAGCGGTATCGCGAAACCTATTCCGCGGGCCTCCTTGTGAATTGCGGTATTTATGCCGATCATCCTGCCGTCAAGGTTTATGAGAGGGCCTCCGCTGTTCCCCGGATAAACCGCCGCGTCCGTCTGTATTATATCTGAAAAAACAGTTTTGCCGTTATAAGCAAGCTTACGGTCTATCGCGCTCAATACCCCCTGCGAAATACTGCTACCAAGTCCGTAAGGATTCCCTACCGCTATCACGGTTTCGCCGAGAAGCAAATCACCGGGCTCCGCAGTATTTATGGATTTGAGCTTTAGGTCCTTCGGGGCTTTGAGCATCCGGAGAAGCGCCAGGTCGCAAAGTTCATCATTGGCTATTTCTTCAGCCGGATATTTCTGTCCGTCAGAAAGAGTAATCCATATAATGGACGCGCTGTGGACAACATGCGAATTGGTAACGACAAGCCCTGAAGCGTCTATTATGCTGCCGCTGCCAAGGGATTTATCATTACCGTTCGTATTTTCGCTCGCGGAACGCGTCTGACCTGATGAAGCATCCGCATCCAGAACTTTTTCCGTGCTGAGGTTCACCACCGAAGGAAGCGCCTCGCGAACCGCCTTTACCACCGGGGTTACCCTGGCGCTTGGAAGCGCCTCTTCACGGGATGAGGCTGAAATAGTATTGTAACAAAGAAAAAACAGGGGCAATACCGCAAGAAGCACAGCACAGGAAACTGTATTTCCATTGAATATTTTCCTTAACGGCATAAATTCTACCTATGGCAATTACTCGTTTATAGAAAAATAAACAGGCATTCACTAAAATGCAAGAGAAAAAAAGCACTGAAGTCAATTGTATGGAATATATTTCGGAACCTGAAGGCGTTTACGAAAGCAATCTTCACAGAGAATGGAATAATACCAGATCAGGAAAGATCTGCAAATGCAATGACGGAAAAAGCATTGAAGTCCTTTCCCACGGCATCTGGAACACCGGGGCCGGACCGGATTTCTTGAACGCAAAAATGAAGACGGAAAATAAAATACTCAGGGGCGACATTGAAATACACTACAGGGCATCAGACTGGTACAGGCATAATCACCACAATGATCCGGCATACAAGAACGTTATACTCCATGCCGTCTGCGTGGATGATATGAAGGACAGGGATCCCGCCCATCCGCCCATAACCGTGATTAAAATCCCTGAAGTCAACACAAAAATCAATGAAGCCGCAATAGCTCACGGCAAATGCGCGGATTATTTCGCGTCCCTCGGAGAAAACGGAACACGTTTGTTTTTCATAGCCGCCGGAAGAACAAGATTCAAAATGAAATCCGAACGGATGGCCCGCGAAATGCTGGAAACCGGAGCTGAAAGTTCATTTCTAAAAAATTTTTTCGATGCGGCTGGTTATAAGAAAAACAGAGAGACTTTTTTGAAGCTCTTTGAAAGATTTTCACAATATCCCAAGGAATTTCAGTCCGCGAATTTTGAGGATATACTCTGGTGCGAATCGGGCCTCCTCCCGGACCCGGCGGCGGCCTCCGGCATTGAACAGGAAATGCTGGACTTCATAAAAAAACGCTGGGATAATTACTGGAAAATAAGAATTGGCGGAGAAAATAAAATTAAATGGCAAAGAAGCGCGACTCGTCCGCTGAACAGCCCTGAAAGAATGCTCGCGTCAATATGCCTGCTCATAGCAAAAACAGATGGACGCCCCTTGTATTTTTTCACAAAAAAAGCAAAGTCTTCCGGCAGCCCTGAAGAAATGAATGAACTGATACTGAAAAACCTCATCAATAAAAACTGCCTCTGGAACCGCTATTCGAGTTTTTCAAATAAGCTGAAACATCCCGCAGCCATTACAGGAATGGAGAAAGCCCTTGAGACAAC
>Ga0209417_1006889_pt1 | contig 11337 bp, 11 predicted proteins | sample RifGroF2_FD_184002 | JGI IMG/M metagenome (GOLD analysis project Ga0209417, IMG submission 184002) | Groundwater microbial communities from Rifle, Colorado, USA - Groundwater F2 (SPAdes) (version 2) | ecosystem: Environmental > Aquatic > Deep subsurface > Groundwater | place: Rifle, Colorado... | reverse complement strand
ATAATTAAAGACTATCCTGAAATTGAACGAATTGTTATTTTTTCAAGGGATGAATATAAGCAGTTTGTTATGTCTAATATGCCACAATTTAAAGATAGCAAGAAGCTTAGATATTTTATTGGGGATGTAAGAGACAAAGAAAGACTTTTAAGAGCTTTTGACGGAATTGACATAGTTGTCCATGCAGCTGCTTTAAAACAGGTTCCAGCATGTGAGTATAACCCTTTTGAAGCTGTTAAAACTAATGTTATCGGTGCGCAAAATATTATTGATGCGGCTATAGACAAAAATGTAAAACGAGTTGTTGCTCTTAGTACAGACAAAGCTTGTTCCCCAATAAATCTTTATGGAGCAACAAAACTTTGTTCTGATAAATTGTTTATTGCAGGCAATGTTTATGTTGGAAGCAAAGATACTAGATTTTCTGTTGTCAGATATGGAAATGTAGCAGGAAGCAGGGGATCAGTAATTCCATTCTTCAAAAATTTAATAGAAAATGGCACAAAAGAGCTTCCAATTACTGACATGAAAATGACAAGGTTCTGGCTTAAACTTGAACAAGCTGTAGAAATGGTCATTTCAGGATTGGAAACTATGGAAGGCGGAGAGCTTTATGTTAAGAAAATCCCTTCTATGAAAATGACTGAGCTTGCTAAAGCGATGGCTCCAAATCTACCAATTAAAGAAGTTGGTATAAGACCTGGAGAAAAAATTCATGAAATGATGATTTCTTCTGAAGATGCAAGAAATACAATAGAATTTGACAAATACTATATTATTTTGCCTGATTTAGATGGCATAGAACCATCTGGAAATCATAAAGGGAAAAGAGTACCTGACGGATTTGAATATCACAGCGGAAACAACACAGAGTGGTTAAGCATAGAACAAATGAGAAAACTTATTGATGAAATCAATTAAGAAATATGGCTATGGCAAACAGTCAATAACTTTTTCTGATATTTGGGAAGTTATTAAGGCTCTTAAATCTCCATGTTTAACTCAAGGTTCAAAAATAAAAGAATTTGAAGATGCAATATGTAGTTATACTGGGGCTAAATATGCCGTAGTTGCATCTAACGGAACAGCAGCTCTTCATTTATGTATGCTGGTGCTTGATATCAAAGATGGGGATGAAGTTATCACTTCTCCAAATACTTTTTTGGCTTCTTCAAATTGCGTTTTGTATGCCGGAGGTGTTCCCAAATTTGCTGATATTGAGTCCGAAACTGCAAATATTTCTACTGAAGAAATAGAAAAACAAATTACACCGAATACAAAAGGCATAATTCCTGTGCATTTTGCAGGACAATCATGCGATATGGAAAAAATTAAAAAAATAGCAGATAAACACAATCTTTTTGTGGTGGAAGATGCTGCACACGCTATAGGTTCAGAATATAAAGGTACTAAAGTTGGCTCCTGTAAATATTCTGATATGACTATTTTTTCTTTTCATCCTGTAAAAACTATTACAACTGGGGAAGGTGGAGCTATAACTACTAATAATAAAGAACTATATGAAAAACTTTTAATCTTTAGAAGTCATGGAGTTACTAAAAACCCTAAAATTTTAACTAAAAATGATGGTTTTTGGTATTATGAAATGCATGAGCTCGGGTATAATTATAGAATAACTGATATTCAGGCAGCTCTAGGAATTTCTCAGATTAAACGACTTGATAAATTTGCAAAAAAAAGAAGACAAATTGTTGAGTGGTACAAACAAGCATTTGCAGATGATGAAAAGTTTTCTTTGCTTGAAGAAAAAGAATATTCAAAAGCTTGTTTTCATCTTTGCCCTTTGTTGATTGATTTTGACAAAATAAGTATTTCAAAAAAAGAATTATTTAATAAGCTTATTGAAAACGGCTTAAATTTACAGGTACACTACATTCCTGTCCATACTCAGCCATATTACAAAAAACTTGGCTTCAAAGAAGGTGATTTTCCTAATGCTGAAGAATATTACAAAAAAACCATCTCCTTGCCTCTTTATGTGGATTTTAATTATAGTGATGTCAAACATATAGTTAAAATAATCAAAGAAATGGCAAAATAAATGGAATTAGGGTTAAAACTTTTCTCTATAAATGAAAATTATGTTAAAGAAGCTGTAAAGCTTTTTGAGCAAAAAGTTTATGATTTTATAGAACTTTATGTAGTTCCTGATTCTTTCGAAAGTTGTATTAATTTATGGAAACCATTAAATATTCCCTTTATTATTCACGCTCCTCATTTTAGAAATGGGGTAAATCTTGCAAAAAAAGAAGGATTTGAACAAAACATTAAATTTGCAAAAGAAGCACAAGAATTTGCGGATGAATTAAATGCCGAATATATTATTTTCCACCCGGGTATAACTGGAAATATAGAAGAAACAGCAAGGCAACTTAATATTATTAACGATTCAAGAATTTTAATAGAAAATAAACCATATTTTACGGTTTTAGGCGACGAAAATATTTGCAACGGAAATTCTCCCGAAGAAATTAAATTTATTCTAGAAAATGCAAAAACTGGTTTTTGTTTGGATATTGGGCATTGCTTCTGCTCTGCAAATGCACAAAAAATTAAACCTTTTGACTATTTAAAACAATTTTTAGAGTTAAATCCTAAAATGTTTCATCTGGTTGATAATGATTTTTCCAGTGTTATGGATAAACATTTACATTTTGGGGATGGGAATTTTGATATAAAAAAAATATTGAATTGTTTACCTGATACGGCTAAAATTACTCTTGAAACTTATAAAGACTCAAAAGAAAACCTTGATGACTTCATAAAAGATATAGAATTTATTAAAAAGCTTTTTAAACTTTGAAAGGAAATAAAGATGGATAAAAATTTAGTTGAAATAAAAAATTATTGGGATGAACAGGCCAGAAATAATGTCAATACTTCACTTGCAACTTCTCCTGATACTATAGCTTACGAAATGGAGCTGGAACAAATGAAAAAAAGGCTTCCGGAAAGTTGTAAAGTTTTAGACATTGGTTGTGGAAATGGAATTAAAGGGATTGAATTGGCAAAAACTCAAAATATAGAATATTTTGGAGTTGACTATTCCAATGAAATGATTTTACAAGCACAAAAAATGATTGAAGCTACTGATTTGAATTTAAAAGGAAATGCAAAATTTTTTACAGGCAATATTTTAGAGGCTGAAAGCATAAATTTTGATAAATTTGATGTTGTTATGACAGATAGATGTATTATTAATCTCAATACTTTTGAAAATCAGGTTGAAGCTGTTAAAAATATCCATTCTGTTTTAAAAGAAAATGGCACATACTTGATGTTTGAAAATAGTTTAAAATCTTTAGAAAATTTAAATGAAGCAAGAAGAGCTTATAATTTACCGGATATAAATGTTCGCTGGCACAATATTTATATAGAAGAAGAAAGATTTTTTAATGCAATAATTGATTATTTTGATGTTGAAGAAACAATTAGCTTTGCAAGTACTTACTATTTAATTTCAAGAACATTAAATGCTCTTTTAACTGATAAAAAAAATCAAGTTGACTATATGTCAGACCTGAATAAACTTTCAGCAAAACTTCCTGCATTAGGAGATTTTTCGCCGTTAAAACTTTTTATCTTAAGAAAAAAATAATTTATAAATAAAGGTTTTTTGTAATGAAAATATCAAATAAATTTATAGGCAAAGAACATAAACCTTTCATTATCGCGGAAATGTCAGGCAATCATAATCAATCCCTTGACAGAGCTTTAAAAATTGTTGAAGCTGCTGCTGCTTCAGGTGTCGACGCATTAAAACTTCAAACATATACTCCTGATACAATGACTCTCGATATTTCCGAAAGAGAATTTTTTATAGAGGATAAAAACAGTTTATGGCAAGGTGAAAGCTTATATAATTTATATAAAAAAGCTTATACGCCATGGGAATGGCACAAGCCGATTTTTGACAGATGTAAAGAATTAGGGATAATTGGTTTTAGCACCCCGTTTGATTTTACAGCGGTTGATTTTCTTGAAGAATTAGATGTCCCCTGCTATAAAATAGCTTCTTTTGAGAATATTGATATTCCTTTGCTTAAAAAAATCGCTAAGATAGGCAAACCTGTAATTATTTCCAGCGGAATGACAATATTAGAAGAATTATCAGAGTCGATAGAAACTTTAAAAAACAATGGTTGCAAAGATATTGTTTTGTTGAAATGCACAAGTTCATATCCTGCAAGCCCTGAAAACACAAATATTTTGACAATACCAGATATGAAACAAAGATTTTTGGATTGTGAAATAGGCTTATCTGATCATACTATGGGAATAGGTGTTTCCGTTGCAAGCGTTGCACTTGGCGCAACAGTATTAGAAAAACATTTTACTTTAGCCAAAGCTGATGGTGGGGTTGATTCGGTGTTTTCAATGGAACCTGACGAAATGAAACAGCTTGTTACTGAATCAGAAAAAGTTTGGCAGGCTTTAGGAAAAGTTTCTTATGAGCCAACCGAACAAGAAAAAAAATCGATTGTGTTTAGACGCTCATTGTACGCAGTCAAAGACATAAAAACTGGAGAGACGTTAACTCCTGAAAATATTAAATCTATTAGACCGGGATTAGGTTTAGCTCCAAAATATTACGAAGAAATTTTGGATAAAAAAGCAAAAGTTGAGATTAAGAGAGGAACACCATTAAATTTTAAGATGGTGGGAGAATAAAATGGATAAATGTTTAGCAATTATTATTGCAAGAGGCGGAAGTAAAAGAATCCCGCGAAAAAATATTAAAGAATTTTGCGGACAGCCGATTATTAAATATTCTATAGATGCCGCACAAAAAGCAGGCTGCTTTAATGAAATTATGGTATCTACCGATGATAATGAAATTGCTGAAATAGCAAAAAAAAGCGGAGCCAAAGTGCCATTTTTAAGGTCAGAAAAAACATCAAATGATTTTGCTAATACAGCAGATGTTATTGAAGAAGTCTTGATAGAATATAAAAAACGCAGCAAAGACTTTGATTATTCGTGTTGTATTTATCCAACAGCACCTTTTATTAACGCTGAAAAACTAAAAAAGGCATATGATTTACTTGAAAAATCAAAGGCAGATTCTTTAATCCCTATAGTTAAATTTGGATTCCCGATACAGAGAGCGTTAAGAATGATCGGTGATAATGTTGAATTCATTTGGGAAAAAAATGCAAATAAAAGATCACAAGATTTAGAACCAGCTTTTCATGACGCAGGACAGTTTTATTTTATAAATACTAAAAGTTTTCATGAACAAAAATGTGTTTTTATGAAAAATTCTGTTGGAATTGAGTTACCAGAAAGTGAAGTACAAGATATAGATAATGAAGAAGACTGGAAAATTGCTGAAATTAAATATCAAATATTTAATAAATCATAAATTTTTATAAATGTTCTAAGTTTTTAAATATTAATTAATTTAATATAAATTTTAATTTTTTTATATTAATATATTCATTAATATTAGTATGTTAAGTGAGGACTAAAATGACAAAAATTTTTAAAACTGAACAAGAGAAGTTCTGGGCAGGAAATTTTGGTGATAGTTACATAGATAGAAATGATGAAAAATCTATAAAAAATGGAAATGTTAATCTTTTTTCCAAAATTCTTAAAAATACCAAAAATATAAAATCAGTAATAGAATTTGGAGCAAATATAGGATTAAATCTGGAGGCAATCAGAACTTTAATTCCAGATACTGAATTATCTGCTATTGAAATTAATGAAAAAGCTGCAAATAAATTAAAAGAAAAAAATAATTTAAAAGTTTATCAGCAAAGTATTTTGGAATTTAATCCAGATTGGCAACGAGATTTTGTTTTAATTAAAGGTGTTTTAATTCATTTGAATCCTGATGAATTACCAAATGTTTACGAATTGCTTTATAAAGCTTCTTCAAGATATATTTGCATTGCAGAATACTATAATCCTGTTCCAGTTGAATTACCTTATAGAGGATATGAAAATAAATTATTTAAACGTGATTTTGCAGGAGAGATGTTGGATAAATTTAATGATTTACAACTTGTAGATTATGGATTTGTGTATCACAGAGATAATTATTATCCTGAAAATGATGACATTAACTGGTTTTTACTTAAAAAATAATTAATGATTTTGGTGATGTGTATTGATAGCTGTTTTAAATCTCGGAATCTCTAATCTGACTTCTGTTTTAAATGCTTTTGAATTTTTAAAAATAGATTTTTGTGTTGCAAATACTCCAGAGGAATTTGATAAAGCTTCTAAATTTATTTTGCCTGGGGTTGGAAGTTTTGCGGCAGGAATGAATGCGCTTGAATCTAAAAGGTTCATTGAACCGCTTAAAAAAGTTGTTTTGGAAGAAGAAAAACCGCTATTGGGAATTTGTCTGGGACAACAGCTTTTATTTGAATCAAGCGAAGAATCCCCAGGTATAATGGGCTTATCTTTAATTAAAGGAAATGTTTTAAAACTTCCTGAAAATGCTGATTATGATATTCCAAGAATAGGTTGGGGAGAAAGCGTCTTCTTGAAAGATTTTTTGGGGCATAAAAAAAGAGATAAAGCCGATTTTTACTATATTCATAGTTTTAGTGTTCAGCCGGAGAATTTTGATGTAGTTACAATATCAACTGAAAATATTAATATTGCTGGAGCTGTTAAGCAGGAAAACATATATGGGTGCCAGTTTCATCCTGAAAAAAGCTATAATGCGGGTTTAAAAATATTAAGGGAATTTTCGAGGTTATAAAAATGAGAAAAAGACTTATTCCTTGCATATTTTTAAAAAATGGGCTTATTATTCGAAGTGAAAACTTTAAGATTCACCAGATTATTGGCAATCCTGTTACTGAAGTTGCCAGATACAATGATTGGGCAGTAGATGAAATCGTCTACATTGATATTTCAAAAGATTCAAATTATGATTTCAGGCGTGATGACCATAAGTATAAAGACGATATAAAAACTAAATTCGATCTTATTAGAGAGGTTTCAAAAGTTTGTTTCGTTCCTCTTGCTTTTGGTGGAGGAATAAGAACAATTGAAGATATTAGGAAAATTCTTCACAGCGGTGCGGATAAGGTTGTGTTAAATACAATATTATTTATTAATAAAAATTTTCTTAAAGAAGCAATTGCTATATTTGGTTCTCAGGCTCTTGTTGCGTGTGTAGATTATATTGATAATTTTGTGTATCATTCTCATTCAACAGTAAATTCTAAAATTTCTGTTCTTGACTGGTGTAAATACCTTGAAAATGAAGGTATTGGTGAAATTATACTTAATTCTGTACAAAGAGATGGTAAAGCTAATGGTTATGACATAAAAACAATTAAAGAAGTTGTTGATAATGCTAAAATTCCAATAGTTGCATTATCAGGTGCGGGAGATTATTTTGATTTTGTTGAATGTTTTCAAGAAGCAAATCCTTCTGCTGTTGCAGCAGGAAATATTTTTCACTTTAAAGAATTAAGTTACTATCATGGAAAACAGGCTTTGCTATCGTCAAATATTGATATAAGGCAAGAGTTGGAGGCATTAAAAGTTGATTAAAGAAAACGAAATCAGACCAGAAGAATTAGTTAAAAAACAACAGGAATTCATTAAACAAGATATAGCTTTTCTTCTTTCTCAGAAAGATAAATTTGTTAGTATAAGTTGTCCTGCTTGTGAAACTAATAATGAAGAAATTGAGTTTAATAAAAATGGTTTTGATTACATAGAATGTCAAAATTGCGGAATGCTTTATGTTTCGCCAAGACCTGTTTCAAAATTATTAGGAGAATTTTATTTAAATTCTCCTAACTATAAATTTTTTAATGATTATATTTTTCCAGCTTCAAAAGAAACAAGAAAAGAAAAAATATTTAAACCAAGAGTTAATAAAGTAATTGATGTATGCAAAAAACACAATGTAAATACAGATAAAATTATAGAAATTGGAGCAGGATTCGGTCTTTTTTGTGAAGAAATAGCTAAAACAGCTTTCTTTAAAGAAGTTGTTGGATTAGAAGCTTCAGATTCACTTTTTGAAACCTGCAAAGATAAAGGATTCAGAATTTATAACGGTATTTTAGAAACTTTAAAAATTGATGAAAAATTCAATGTTGCGGTTGCTTTTGAAGTTATAGAGCATATTTTTAATCCATATGAATTTTTAAAAATAACTAACAAATTATTAGATGATAATGGTTTTCTTATGTTAACATTTCCTAATTATGAAGGATTTGATATAAATTTATTAAAAGAAAAGTCCGTAAGTGTTGATCATGAACATTTAAACTATTTTACAGGTGATTCAATATCAATATTGCTTGAAAAAACAGGATTTAATGTTATTGATATTAAGACGCCGGGTATGCTTGATGTTGACCTTGTAAGAAAAGAAATAGTGAATAATAACTACAATCCGGAAAAATTTATTAAAAATGTTTGTGTTGATAAATTCGACACACTAGGACATGAATTCCAAAAGTTTTTATCAGAAAATGGTTTATCTTCACATATGATGGTTATTGCAAAAAAAGTGGGAGAATAAAATAATGGTTAAGCTTGGAAAAGTAAGATATTGTAAAAAATGCGTAGTGCCTTCCTCTTCAGCTATTCCTGTTGAATTTGACGAAGAAGGTAATTGTAGTGCTTGTAGTGTTTCTGAACAAAAATTTGAGGTTGACTGGGAACGAAGAGAAAAAATGCTTGGTCAGCTTTTAGAGCAATACAGAAGTAAAGATAAAACAAACTATGATTGTATAATTCCCGTAAGTGGAGGAAAAGACAGTTATTATCAGATACATGTAATTAAAAATGTTTATGGAATGAATCCTCTTCTTGTTACATATAATTCAAACAACTGGACAGAAACCGGTTATAGAAACCTTCATAATATGAGAGATGTATTTGGGTGCGATCACATATTTTTCACTCCAAGTATTGATTTATTAAAACGTATGAATAGGTTGTGTTTTAGAAAAATGGGTGATATGAACTGGCATGGTCACTGTGGAATTTATACAGTACCTTTCCAGATTTCAGTTAAATATAACGTCCCGCTTCTTTTTTATGGAGAGCATGGCTTTATGGATCTTGGAGGAATGCATTCATACAATGATTTTATTGAACACACTGCAAGATATAGAAAAGAACATACATTAAGAGGGTATGACTGGTATGATATGCTCGGTGATGAGATTGATCCAATAGAAGAAAATGAATTACTCTGGGCTAAATTCCCTTCCGATGAAGAACTTAAAAGAGTCGGAGTAAGAGGAATATTTCTTGGTAATTATCTCCAGTGGATGCCAAACGAACATACAAAACTTGTTATTGAAAAATATGGATTTGAAGTGTCAAATGAAAAATTTGACAGAACATACAGATCAATGTCAAACCTAGATGATATGCATGAAAATGGAATTCATGATTATTTGAAATATATCAAATTTGGTTATGGAAGATGTACTGATCATGTTTGTAAAGACATACGGGATGGCAAAATGACCAGAGAAGAAGGCATTGATCTTGTCAAACAATATGATCATATTAAACCAAGAGATCTATATAGATGGCTTGAATATGTAAATATGACTGAAGAAGAATTTGATAGGATCTGTGATACTTTTAGAGATAAAAGAGTATGGGAACAATTACCTGATAGAACTTGGATAAAAGACAATCTATGGGATGAAAAAGAAACTTATGAAAGGGTTTGATGAAAATAAACTTTTAAGTTTATGTGATGAAAAATATGTCCATAATGGATATTCTAATTGGACATATTGGACATCTGAAATTTATTCTTTTGGAAAACATCTAAGGGAATATGGATTTTTCCCCAGAATATTACCTTTGTATATATACACTGATCACGGACCTGCTTCTATGCTGACAAATGAACCTGCTCCCAATGAGCTGGAATCAGATGCTTGTTGTCAGTTTTATCATTCATTATATTTGGTAAAAAAATGGAAAGAAATTTCATCTAAGCCTTGTTATGTTTTATATTCTCCATTTGTTTTTTGCAGAAAGAAGAAAAAAATAGAAAAATCTCCAAATGCAAAAGGCACGCTTGTATTTCCTGCTCATTCCACCCAGTCAGTTGAAGATATATCCAATATTGAAGAATATATAGAACAACTTAAGAACCTTCCTGAAAAATTTCATCCAATAAGTGCATGTATTCATATGCATGATATTCGTAAAGGTCTGCACAAAGTTTTTATGAAACATGAGATTCCTGTTTATACAGTAGGACATACATGTGATTATCGTTTTGCAGAAAGATTTTATAATTTATTGAAGAATTTTAAATATTCAACTTCAAATATGATAGGTTCTTATACCTATTATTCGGTAGAAATGGGCATACCTTTTTCGATATACGGAAATCAGCCTAAATATATAAATAAAGATAATCCTAATATAAAAATAGGAAATTTTGATGCTTATACTGAATTTTCTCAGTGTAAAATAATTTATGACCTGTTTGATGGTTTATTTGAAGAAATTACAGAAGAACAAAAAAAATTGGTAGAAAGAGATTTGGGTTTAATTGATGGTGTTAGCCGTTTAGAAATGGCTAAAATCCTATATTTAGCGTTTTTTAAGCAATTAAATATTAAAGATTTATTTCAACCATTTGTAAAATACAGCAAAAGACCTCGTTTGATTATTAAACAACTTAAATATGAATTACTTAAATCTGACAATTAATAGACTTTTGTAAAAATATTTGGATAAGAGAGAATATAAATTAAAATATGCTAAAAAAAATAATAAAAAATATAAATGCTAAAATAGGAAAAATATTATTTAGATATTTGCTTCATTATAAACCGGAATTATCAATGACTATTGATAGTGCTATAGGATACAGAAAAGATGTTCAAGTAGGAAAAGGTACTTATATTGGCAGACATTCAATTATTTCAAATACTAATATTGGAAAATACTGCTCAATAGGACCTAATCTAATTTGTGGTTATGGGATACATCCTACTAATGGAATTTCAACATCACCAAGTTTTTATTCTTCTGATCCACAAAACGGTTTAATTTTTTGTACAAAAAACAAAATAGACGAACGAAAAACTATTAATATAGGTAATGACGTATTTATAGGTGTGAACGTAACAATTTTAGATGGTGTTAATATTGGAGACGGTGCTGTTATTGGGGCAGGGGCGGTTGTAAACAAGGATATCCCCCCATACGCAGTGGCTGTTGGTGTCCCTGCTAAAATAGCAAAGTACAGATTTGATGAAGATACTATTAAAAAACTTTTAGAAATAAAGTGGTGGGATTTTGATAATGATAAGATAAAAGATGTTGAAAAATATTTTTTTGATG
>Ga0209417_1006887_pt1 | contig 11342 bp, 11 predicted proteins | sample RifGroF2_FD_184002 | JGI IMG/M metagenome (GOLD analysis project Ga0209417, IMG submission 184002) | Groundwater microbial communities from Rifle, Colorado, USA - Groundwater F2 (SPAdes) (version 2) | ecosystem: Environmental > Aquatic > Deep subsurface > Groundwater | place: Rifle, Colorado... | reverse complement strand
CACGTCCAAGAAAATGCCTAGCCTTTGCCTCTCCTGCTCAAGCCTTCTTTGCTCTCCTTAAATCCGCATCCTAGTGTTGCACTTCGAGGTTGAATCTGTCCTCTCCCACCCTGGGCTAAAAGAGGTTCATACTTATTCTTTTACAGAAAACTTGAACTTGCTTGAGGTAGAGAGCATCGATATGTCGACGGCCACAGCTCTTCAAAGTATTTCTTTGTTTCTACCCAAGTTACGGTCACTGCAATTGCCTGAAGACGCACCCATCAGTATCGTGTGTATCGATTGTTCTTCTCTGGAAAAACTGCCAGATTTTACAAAAATGTCGAAGTTAGAACAATTGTATTTTTACAAAAGCAAAATGACGTCTTTTGACTGCTCGTGCCTGCGTCCCCACACGCAGCAATTCTTTTTGTCCTTTACGAAATGCCACAATTTAACTCAGTTGGATTCTTTAGACACGTTGACTCAGCTCCGGTCACTGCAATTATACAAAACATCTCTATCAGTTCTCGATGTTTCTGGTTGTGAAAAATTAGATAGCCTGGTTCTTTTTAAATGCCAAGAATTGAGCCAGATTAAGGGTCTTCAATCGATCAAAGAAAGCTTGCGGTATTTGCGCTGTTGTAGCATTGACAAATTGACGGGCATCAATTGTTCCGGGTGTGACATCAACAAATTAGAAATTCAACACATAAATGCAGATAAAGAGCATTCGCCAAAAGCTTTCTCGATTGAGGACGGGTTCTCTTTGGATGTTTCTGGCTTCACCAGATTGCGTACAATTAATATCATAGAATGTCCCCATTTTAACAAAGTCATAGGTTTAGAGGACAATTGAGATAAAGTATGTTAATTGATAAACGAACACCACCTCAATCATTAGCGAAAAACAAGTCATATCGGTTGCGTTGCCTGTCTAATTGAGGCCTGCATGGTCATGAGTGTTCTAATTTAAATTTCACCAAATGGTGAAATAGACTTACTGAATTCTTAACCGGTCCGCGTTTGCAAGACGCCCTAGATGCGCCATTAGAGAGCTCGTCGGGTCTCGAGAGCCTTTTGTGGCGCACTCCTTCTGCGCCCGAAAGCGGCTTTGGATGATTTTTTAAAAAATATCTGATATTGATGAGGATTTTAAATATTCAAAATTTTGTATTTAATGTCTAATATAATTTTTAAACAAAAAGTCAAGCTTTTTCGCAATAAATCGTCGAGGCTAGATTCAGCGCCGACATACACAGCTATATAACGCCCAACGCAGCAGCAAAGCCGTCGAGCTATAGCACATAAGCTAGCTGCAGCCAAGCATACGGGAATAAGGCCGTCAAACTATAGCGCATACGCCAACTTCAGCCCAGCATGCGGGAATAAGGCCGTCAAACTATAGCGCATACGCCAACTTCAGCCCAGCATGCGGTATTAAAGCCGTCGAGCTATAGCGTATAAGCTCGTTGCAGCCCAGCATGCGGTATTAAAGCCGTCGAACTATAGCGTATAAGCTCGTTGCGGCCCAGCATGCGGTATTAAAGCCGTCGAGCTATAGCGTATAAGCTCGTTGCAGCCCAGCATGCGGGAATCGAGATTATTTTTGATTACGCGCCAAGAACAGCTCTACCGCAGCGCAAAAAATTCACGAAAAAGCTTGACTTTTTATAAAAATACTATAATCGAAGATTCTTTTCTAAAAACAGCGACAAATCCATTCCAATATCTTGTTTTTTACAGCCAAAGCCGCTTTCGGGCGCAGAAGGAGTGCGCCACAAAAGGTTCCCTAGACCCGCCGAGCTCTCTAACGGCGCATCCAGTGCGTGTTGACACACGCAGAATTGGATAGAGTGAGTGCTCTCTAACGGCGCATCCAGTGCGTGTTGACACACGCAGAATTGGATAGAGTGAGTGCTCTCTAACGGCGCATCCAGTGCGTGTTGACACACGCAGAATAGGATGGAGTCAATACTTGTAATGAAATGGCGCATCCAGTGCGCATCGGAAAACCGATGCGCAGTAATAAAATTTCGCTAATGATAAACGAACACCATACAGATGCAAAATAGATGCCACTGGCTTTATTCAGGCCTCAAGGAGGGGAAGAGGATGGTGTCGCGGATGTTGGAAGCGCCGGTGAGGAGAATGACGAGGCGGTCGATGCCCATGCCGAGGCCGCCTGCTGGTGGCATGCCGTGTTCGAGGGCTTTTAAAAAGTCCTGATCGACGGCCTGTTGGTCTTCTCCGGCCTGGGCTTCGAACATCGTGCGTTGAATGAAAGGGTCGTTTTGTTCGGAGTAGGCTGGAGCGATCTCCTGACCGTTGATGCAGAGCTCAAAGACGTCGATGACGCTGTTGTCGGCCTTATTGATCTTGGCTAGCGGGCAGAGCTCTTTTTGAATGTGTGTGACGAAAGTGGGCTGAATGAGGTTGGGCTCGACACACTTTTCGTAAACATTTTTGGTGACTTCGAAATCTTCGATGTCGGGGTTGACTTCGATGCCCAATTCGGCGCACTTTTGGAGCTTTTCTGCCTTGGTGCGCGAGAACCATTGCGGGTCTTGTGTCGCCTCGATAATGAGGTCCTTGTAACGCACTTCGCGCCACTCACCACCGAGGTCGATGGTGACGCCCTCGTAGTTCTTGATTTGGGTGGCACCGATGACGGTTTTACAGAGGTGTTGAATGAGGTCGCGAATGAGGCGCATCATGCCACGAAAGTCGCTGTATGCCTGGTATAGCTCGATCATGGTGAACTCGGGATTGTGACGGCGAGAGAGGCCCTCATTGCGGAAGTTGCGGCCGAGCTCGAAGACGCGGTCAACGCCGGCAACCAGGAGGCGTTTTAGGTAGAGCTCGAGGGAGATGCGTAGGTAGAAGTCGCAGTCGAGGGCGTTCATGTGAGTCGTGAATGGCCGGGCAGCGGCTCCACCGGCGACGCTCTGCAACATCGGTGTTTCGACTTCGATAAAATCACGGTTCCAGAGAAATTGGCGGATTTCCCGAATGATTTGGCTGCGTAAAAACATGCGCTTACGGGACTCTGCGTTGCAAATGAGGTCGAGGTAACGCTGACGGTAGATAGCCTCATTGTCGACGAGCCCGTGCCACTTTTCGGGCAGGGGACGCAGCGCCTTGGATAGGAGGCACATCGTTTTCACGCGGACCGTGATTTCCCCTGTTTTGGTCTTAAAGAGGGGTCCCTCGAAGCCGATAATGTCACCGATATCGTATTGTTTGAAAGCTTCATAGGCGCTTTCACCGATCTCATCGCGCTTGACGTAGGCCTGGATCTCGCCAGCGCGGTCGAGGATTTTGATAAAACAAGCCTTGCCCATGTCGCGAAAGACGAGAATGCGGCCTGCAACTGACACCCCTGGCTCCTCTTCAGCAGTGTCGTCGAAGAGCGCTTTGGCCTCCAAAGACGTCTGTTTCTGTTCCCAATTCTGGCTAAAAGGGTCAAAGCCCGCCTGTCGCATCGCTTGAAGCTTCGCCGAGCGGACGGCAAATAGGTCGCTGGTGTTGGTGTTTTCCATAAAATACTTTACGTTTATTAATTCATTTGTTATAACATGAGCGATACCGTTGTCTAGGAATTTTCTGGTTTTTATGAAGACTTTTTATGAAAAATGTATACGGCCGGCCCTTTTCCGAATGGATGCCGAGCGCGCTTATGACTTCAGCATAGCGTGTTATAGGACCCTGGGGCAGTTCCGTGTGCTCGCCAAATTTCTTCAGAAAATCAATCTGGAAGAGGCGCGGCGGCCGGTGTCGCTCTTTGGGCTGCATTTTCCAAATCGCGTCGGCCTTTCTGCAGGGTTTGACAAGAGCGCCGAATGCTGGGAAGGCCTGTCTGCGCTTGGGTTTGGCTTTATCGAAATCGGCAGCGTGACGTCGGAACGCCAGCCCGGGAACCTGCGCCCACGTGTTTTTTTTAACCCTTATCACGAGGCATGTGTCAACAACACTGGACTCAATAACGATGGCGCTAAATCGGTCGCTCGCCGGCTCGCCCGCGGCCCACTCAAAAACGAACGCGCGCTCCCTATCGGCATCAACATCGGTAAAATGAAGTCGGTCCCCCTCGAAAACGCCATTCAAGACTTTTGGGAAACGTTTCGAACGCTCGCCGACTTTGCCGATTATTTTACACTCAATCTCAGCAACCCCAACCTCCCAAAACTCCAGACGCTTCAACACCGATCCTATCTCGCCGACCTACTTAAAGGGTTTCAAGCAGAAAATGAAAAACGTGCCAAGAAATTGGGTGCCAAGAAAATCCCAATTCTACTGAAAATTTCTCCAGACATGTCGTTTGCTCAGCTCGACGAGGTCATCTCCATCGCACAGGATAACGCCATTGCTGGTATCGTCGCTTGCAACACCACAACGACACCCCCGTCAACCATGCGCTACAAAGAGGGCGGTATTTCCGGAAAACCACTCTTTCAAAAAACTTTTGACCGCGTCCGTTACATTCACAAGGCCACTGAGGGGCGTTTGCCTGTCATTGCGTCAGGCGGTATTCTCGATGCCGTTTCTGCCGGCGCCATGATAGATGCCGGTGCGTCGCTCTTGCAAATTCATACAGGTTTTCTATTTAACGGGCCATCGTTCCCTAATTACGTGAAACGCGCCATTGCGGAAAAAGTCCGCCCATGGCTGTGATAAAGAGAGTAGACGGAACAATCGGACATTTTGTCATGTTCTTATGTCGTTGGTATTCATTTAGTTAGATTAAAGGCCGGTTTTCCAGATCGATGTGATTATCAAGCTTGGTTGCTTTGAGTTTGCGCATGTAGGCGTCTTGACGAACACCGGAACGGTCGACCCAGTTGCGAAAGGCCTGTGCGTCTATCACAAAAGAGTGAGCGGCCCGTACGAGTTGCGCGATGCTGAAATCCTGTGTGACGACGGTCGTGTCTTCAGGATTTTTTGACTGCGCGACGAGCTGCTCGATCACACCATCGGCCGAAAGGTCTGCCGGAGCGTAGATAACGGAAAAAGATGCTTCCGGGGTCGGACGATCGATGCTGCCATCCTTGCCGTCAAACACGACGGTCACGCGAATGGCCTCGTTGTCGTGGATTTGTTTGGCGAAGTCGACCAGACGGCCGGCCGGTGCGTCGATTCCAAAAGCCAGCATCTCCCGCAACTCCTTCAACGCGTGAATGACGTTGTAGCCGTCTATGATGAGGTGTCGCATTGGCTAGTACAGGTAAGTCAGGCTATCAAGCGCGGAAAAATAGATGTCTATTCGTTCGTGGAAAAAGAGGTAAGTGAGTGCACCGAGCGTCAGAAATGGCCCAAATGGCACGCGAGAGAGCAGGGTGAGTTTTTTGTCTTTCTTGAAAGCTGAATAGACGAGTAATGGCAAAAGTATTGCACATCCCCACGTCGCACCGCCGAAGAGCGCAAATAGGGCTCCCTTGGGTCCAAGAAACGCGCCCAGGCCAGCAATCCATTTAATGTCGCCTCCGCCAAGGGCCTCTTGCTTAAACGCATATTCTGCAAAAATGGCAATCCAGAGAAGGAGACCCGAGGCCATGCAGGCGCCGAAAAAGGCATCCTTGAGGCTCAAGAGGTGCGTGGTGGCGTCATGAAGGAGGGGGTTGAATGAAAAGACGAACCCGGCTATCAACAGGCCAATCGACAAGCTATCTGGGATTTCCATAGAACTGAGGTCAATCGCGCTGGCGACGATGCCGATGGACACAAAGACGGCGTATGCGATGAAGAGCGAAGGCTCGTTGACCTTCCACAGAGCGACAAAAAGGATCGCCGTCAAAATTTCGACTATTATATACATGGGTGAAATCCGACGTTTACAGCAGGCCGCCTTGCCTCGGAGCGCCATCCAGCTTACAATCGGAATGTTTCTGTAAAAGGGAATCGGTGCCCCGCAGGCACATCTGGAGCGCGGGAAGACGACCGATTGCCCTTTTGGCATGCGGACAATGCAGACATTTAAAAAGCTGCCTACGCAGGCCCCAACAATAAAGATCAAAAGACTGCCGTCTGAAAAGAATGATTCCATGGAAATCGAGCGTAAAGAATCCGCCTATTGAAGTCAACCAAGACCGATTCAAAATACTGTCAACCTCAATCCTTAGCGACATGCAAGTTCAAGTACGAAGCGCAACACTCGGACGGAAAAAGCGTGACACGAGTTGCCCCGATTCACGCTTTGTTCAGCTGCGTTGGTTGCATACACGATGAAGAACCCTCTAGTGGAGATTGAATTTCGCCCGCCACTTGCGTTTTAAAATTTCGCTAATGATTGAGGTTTTGGCTTGCTGAGAATGTTTTTTGAAGCAGAATAGGGTGCATTATGGGAATACTCATTGTCATCGGTTTTGTCGCATTTTTCATTGTGATGTTGGTTGTCCTGTCGTTTTTCAACGTCTGGTTAAGGGCGTTGTTGGCTGGGGCGCCCGTCAGCATACCCAACTTGATCGCCATGCGCTTGCGCGGCGTTCCTTATGCACAAGTCACGGATGCCCGCATAACGGCATCCAAGGCCGGGATTCAGCTAACGGTCGATGAGCTCGAGGCACATTACTTGGCTGAAGGCAACATGATCCAGACCGTTCAAGCGCTGATTGCAGCTTCAAAGGCGGGCATTGAGCTCTCGTTTGCGAAGGCCTGCAGCATTGACTTGGCTACCAAGGGCACCGGCAAAACGGTCCTGGAAGCCGTCCGGACATCCGTTAACCCCAAAGTCATTGACTGCCCCAATCCCGCATCCGGCCGCATCACCATTGACGGCGTCGCCAAGGACGGCATTCAAGTCAAAGTGCGCGCCCGCGTGACGGTCCGTTCGAACTTGGCTCGCTTTGTCGGCGGAGCGCAGGAAGAAACGATCATTGCGCGTGTCGGCGAGGGCATCGTCAGCACCATCGGCTCAGCGCAATCTTACAAGTCCGTCTTGGAGACTCCAGATGCCATTTCCAAGGTCGTGCTGTCCCGCGGTCTCGATGTCGGAACGGCCTACGAGATCCTCTCCATCGACATTGCAGATGTCGACGTCGGTGAAAACGTCGGCGCAAAATTGCAGGAATCGCAGGCCGAGGCCAACAAAAACATGGCGCAGGCGCAGGCAGAAATTCGCCGAGCGGCCGCGGTCGCTCTCGAGCAAGAGATGAAGGCCAAAGTTCAGGAAATGCACGCCAAACTCGTCGAGGCGCAGGCCGAAGTCCCTCTCGCCATGGCCGAGGCTTTCCGCAAGGGCAACCTGGGCATCATGGATTATTACCGCATGGAAAACGTGAAGGCTGACACCAAAATGCGCGACTCGATTTCCGAAACGCCAAGCAAGTGAGTTATGAATAATGACTGGTGGTATTATTTTATAGGACCGCTGACGCTCTTGGTCATGGTCTCTGTATTGGCAGGGAAGGCGAAGCGAAAAAAGAATGGTGATGATGAGGCCCAGGATGAAGCAGAGGAGCTGTCGCCATTGGATTTTCGGCCTTCATTGTCGGCCAACATGGGTGGCTTGATAGGTATGATGGACATTCTCTCTCAGGAGATAACGCCCGTTGAGGCACAACAGGAGCCGACAATAATTCAACAAGAGCCATCTATTTTTTTTGAGGCAACGACGCCCGCAAGGCCCACTTCGGCGAGAGCCATTACTGCTTTTTCTGAAAAGCTAGCGCCGCGCAACCAGCTCCAGAAGGCCGTCGTCTGGCAAACAATACTCGACAAACCTGTAGGACTCCGATGAACGACTCTTTGCAAAAAGTCCTGACTTTCCAAGTAAAAGGCGTGATGTACGGCATCGACATCCTCAAAGTGCGCGAGATTGTCGGCCGGCAAACGATCACTCCCTTGCCAGATAGCGACAAACACGTCTGCGGAGTCATCAACCTCCGCGGCAGCATCATTCCAGTGATCGACCTCGCGTCCTGCTTTCACAACACGTTTGTCGAAGAAACTCCCAAGAGCTGCATTGTCGTCGTCGACGGCCATGAGCGCACGGGCATCCTCGTCGACGCCGTTTGCCACGTCGAATCCTTCACCGCTCAGCAGATTGACAAGGCCTGCGGCGTCCACTCCAGCAAGCATTACGTTCTCGGCGTCGCCAAATCAGCTCATAATGAGGTGGTCCTACTCGACCTCGACTACCTGCTGAGACCGATGTAAAATGGTCCACGGCGTTCTCGTCGTTCGGGCCTTGCTATAGAGCCATTTTACATCGGTCTCCTGTTGGGTCAGTCGCAACATAATGAGTGCGGCACAAAGCCAAGTGCGCCATTTCCACAGATCTTTGTTTATGACTTATGACGCAAAAGACCGTTGAAAAATGGATGCAAAAATGTGGCTTTGCGCGAGTACGACCTGGCGTAGCGTACCGTCGTACGTGAGCCCAGGCGGCGGAGCGCGAAACGCATTTTGGCGCCATTTTACAACGGTCTTTTACAGCGCTTTGCAGATTTCGCAACTACCCTTGCACCCGCGCGCTGTGCAGTATTCGCGTCCGTAGTGAATCATTTGGAGGTGTCGAATGTGCCAACGATCTTTAGGAAAGAGGCGCTTGAGGTCGCGTTCTGTCTGGACGACTGATCGGCCGCTAGACAGTTTCCAACGTTTAGCTAGGCGGTGAATGTGCGTGTCGACGGGAAATGCGTCGATGCCCAGCTGTGAAGCGACAACAGACGCCGTCTTATGGCCAACACCAGGCAATGTTTCCAGCTCTTCTAACGTTTGCGGCACCTCACCGCTATAACGCTCGCACAAAATCTTCGACAAGCCTGATATCGCCTTTGCCTTCGAGTTGGAAAGGCCGCAAGGGCGAATAATGGCGCGTATTTCCTCTACGGGAATGGCTGCCATGGCTGCGGGTGTCTTGGCGAGGGCAAAGAGCCGCGGCGTCACTTCATTGACACGCTTATCGGTACAGCGGGCCGACAACAAAACTGCCAACAACAAGGTGTACAGGCTCTCGTACTTCAACGAAACTTCCGGATTCGGGTAGAGCCGGTCTAAGATGGCCTCAATAATGGCAATATTCGTTGTAACCATTTCAAAACTTTTTGGTGCGGGCAGACGGAATCGAACCGACGACCCCAACTTGGAAGGATGGTGTTTTACCGCTAAACTATGCCCGCACAGAAATTTCTGAAGTAAGGAACGTTATCAAATCAATAAAGGCCTTTGCGTCAAGTTTTTTTTATTTGCTCACGAATGTTGCGAACAACCTGGCTCATAAATGCAATGTTGTGTAATGTGAGCAGGAGGCCACCGGTGGTTTCTTTGGCTTTGAAGAGGTGGTGGATGTAGGCGCGCGAAAAGTTGCGGCAACAGTAACAATTGCAACGTGAGTCGATGGGCGCAAGGTCGTTCTTGAAGCGGGTATTTTTGAGATTGATGTGCTCGTCACCGATGTCGTTGGGGACGAGCGCGCAACCGTGTCTAGCCAGGCGAGTCGGGTGAACGCAATCAAAGGTGTCGATACCGTTGCGGACACCGTTTTCGATATCTGCAACGCCGCCAATGCCCAACAAGTGGGTCGGACGTTCTGGATGAATGTAACGGCTGACCATTTCAACGATGTCGTGCATCTGCTCGCGCGTGCCACCGAGGCTGCCACCGATCGCCTGGCCAAAAAAGTCATTTCCCGCCACAAATTGACCGCTCTCTTTCCTGAGATCCTCGTAAATGCCGCCCTGAACGATCCCGTACAGCGCCTGTCGGCCGTCGTCGTGTGCGCGGAAATAGTCGAGACTTCGCTGTTCCCATCGATGACTGCGGCGCATCGACTTCGCTGTATACGCGCGGTCCGAGTGAAAGGGCGTACACTCGTCGAGCACCAAAATGAGATCTGCCCCGAGCTTTTGCTGGGCTTCAATGGAGCTTTCTGGCGTCAAGGTGTGAAGGGAACCGTCGATATAGGAGCGGAACAGCGCCCCCTCTTCGGTGATTTTCAGCAACGTTTTTGGCAAATTTGCGCGGCCACGGCCCTTAATCTCGTTAGCAACACCGCCGTGCCCCAGGCTGAAAATCTGAAAACCACCAGAATCGGTCAACATGGGGCCGTCCCAGCCGAGAAACTTGTGCAGGCCACCATGTGCCGCAACGACGTCCGGCCCAGGCTGCAATAGCATGTGGTAGGTGTTCGACAAGATGATCTCCGCCCCATTGGCCATCACCTGCTCCATAGCGACACCCTTAATGGCGCCCTTCGTCGCGCAGAAAATGAAATTGGGCGTCTCAATCACCCCATGCGGCGTATGAATGCGCCCGCACCTCGCTTTGCTGTGGGGATCGCGGTGAGTGACTTCAAAACGGAACGGACTCGCCAAAATGGCCTCTAGCCTGGGCATAGGCTCATTTTGACAAATCCGTTGAGAGTCGTTTGTTGGTTTCATAAGAGTACAGATGTAACTGATTTATGTGAAAAGAAAATCCTTTTTGCAAAAAATGGAACCGACGACAAGGGCCTCGTCAAAATGGGTCTATAGCCAGGCCCGACAAATGAGGGCCACCGCGTACGCTGGTACGTGACTTAGCCCGAGTAAGGAGAACGCCTCTAGAGGCCCACTTTCACGAGGCCTTTAGCTTGTCAAGATAAAATAACACACCCAAGCAAGTCAAGCCGTGTAAGCATTTGACAACGCCGTGCCGGTGCAAGCAGTGGAGCGGTTGCGAATGCCTCAAACACTGATACAATGGGCCGCATGGAGCAACGCATGAAACAAAAAACAGAAGTTGGCAAAATTACGCGGAGCTATGAAGGGTCCTTGAGATCCCTGACGCCCGACGCGTTATCGAGAATATTGGATCAATTCCGCAGGGGCTATTTTGGCGAAGCGGCAAAGGTCTGGGACATTATGGAGCGCCGTGATGACGTTCTACAGGGCCTGACCTTGAAACGAAAAAAGTCGGTCTCGCGCCTCAAGTGGTCGATTTTGACAAAAGACGATAGCGCCGAAGCCTTTGAACAGCAGGAGGCCCTGGAATACTTTTACAACAACGTCATCGCGACGCACGCGTACGAATCGCACCAACGCGGAGGTCTGCGTCTATTGATCGAGCAGATGATGGACGCCATTGGCAAGTGTTACGCGGTTCACGAGATGGTCTACGAGGTCGTTAAAGAGGCTGGCCATGAGCGTCTACGGGCGACCTTGCGTTTTGTTCCGCTGTGGCACTTTAGAAACAAGGATGGCCGCTTGACGTTTCACGCGTCGTCGTACGAGGCGGATGGCATCGAACTCGACCGCAATGGTTGGATGGTGACGACCGGTGATGGTCTGATGGAAGCGTCGTCGATCGCGTATCTCTTTAAACACCTACCGTTGCGCAACTGGCTCGTGTACTGCGAAAGAAACGGCATGCCGGCGATCAAGAGA
>Ga0209417_1006883_pt1 | contig 11345 bp, 8 predicted proteins | sample RifGroF2_FD_184002 | JGI IMG/M metagenome (GOLD analysis project Ga0209417, IMG submission 184002) | Groundwater microbial communities from Rifle, Colorado, USA - Groundwater F2 (SPAdes) (version 2) | ecosystem: Environmental > Aquatic > Deep subsurface > Groundwater | place: Rifle, Colorado... | reverse complement strand
AGTGTTCCAGCCCGTCCCTTCGCTTCCACACACTTGTTTTTCTTCCCCTCGCACGCTGATTTCTAACATGATTATTTTACTTTTATAGAAAATCTGATTTCTTATGTTAATAGATAACAAAAACGAATTAATTAAAGGACAAGAAACCACGATATATCAGTATCTTGATAACAACATCATAAAAGACGGGAAACTTGATTTTGTAACCGGATACTTTACGATTTCTGCCCTTTCAAAACTATTCGATAAAATAAAAACACAAACTCATTACCGGATTATTCTTGGAGATTTATTTTCTGTAAAACCGACACGCCGAAACATTGTAGATATTATCAATCAGAAACATGAGGTAAATGATGTTTTTAATTTAAAAGACGACTGCGAAAAAGCAGTTAGTTTTCTAAAACAGGATAATGTTGAAGTAAAAACCGTTGACAAGAATTTCTGCCACGCAAAAACATATATTTATCACAACCCAAATATATCAAAGCACAAAGACAACTTCTATATTGTTGGTAGCTCTAACTTTACAGATGCCGGGATTGGTTTAAAACCTTCTGCCAATATCGAATTAAATAAACTGGTAAACGGTACCGACGCGGGATTTGAAAAAGCCGGAGAGTGGTTTGAATTGTTATGGACTTCGGAATCGACAAAAGATTCGATTTCAATCGATAAAAACCAAACACAAACCTGCAAGGATTTTTTAATTTCATTGATTTCTGACTTCTTTGAAAAATACGAACCAGAGATTTTATATTACAAAACGCTTTACGAACTTTTTAAGGAGGATTTTGACCAGTTCGATATCGACATATCATCGAAACGTGATATAGCACACCTGAGAGACACGGTAATTTTCAATAAGCTATTCCTGTTTCAGCAAAAGGGTGTTATGAGTCTTATCCGAATGCTGCAAAAATACAACGGTGCTGTTTTAGCTGATGCTGTTGGTTTGGGTAAGACCTGGAGCGCCTTGGCTGTTATGAAATACTTTGAGTTGCAGGGTTATAAAATTCTACTTCTTTGTCCTAAAAAACTTTCCAATAACTGGCAACGCTACCTTAAAGACAGACACTCAATTTTTGAAGCCGATAAATTCGATTTTTTTATCCGTTATCATACCGATTTATTTGAAAACCGCATGAACAAAGACGGTATGACATTGACCAATTTCAAACGCTTCCAAAAAATGCTGATTGTAATTGATGAAAGCCATAACCTTCGGAATGATGGTTCAAATCGTTATAAATTCCTGATTGAAAACTTTTACCAGAATCTTGGAAACAGGGATATTAAAACCTTGATGCTTTCCGCCACACCAATTAACAATAAGCTTACAGATATCCGTAATCAGTTTAAATTAATGGTTGGTGGCAATGATACCGGTTTTAGGGAAATTGAAGGTATTGAAATCAAATCTTTACAGCAAAAGTTCGCAAACGCCCAGAAATATTTCAATAAGTGGCAATTTAGGGATGACCGCCGAATAAGTGAATTACGGGCTAACATTCCCGAAGAAATCTTCAAACTAATTGATGCTACTGTTGTTGCCCGTACAAGGCAACTGATTAAAAAACACCTGAACGAAGGTTTACATTTTCCAAACGTTGCACCACCTCAGAACATACCGGGCGACCAGATTGAAATCGGGAAATACAAAACCATTGAAATGCTTCTCGATGCCATTGAGAATGTACACATGACAGCTTATAAGCCTGCCTTTTACATGAAGGAAACCAAAGCCAAAGATGCTTTGGAAGATGAACGGTACAGGCAGAAAGCATTGGCAAAAATTATGTACATTCTGCTTATCAAGCGTATGGAATCAAGTTGGTTTGCATTGTTTGAAACAGTAAAATCAATTTATTCCTACCATCAAACGGTTTACAAAAGGGTTTATGAATATCAGAAAAACCAGACTGATTCGGAAGTGGAGCAAATTGATGTGGAAGATGAATCGCTCGAAATTGATGAAATAATTGCCGATGTTGACTTTGATGGAATTGATGAAATCGGTAGAAAAAAACCGATTAAAATAAGCGAAATTATTAATCTCGATGCTTTTGAGAAAGACCTGAAACACGATATCGAAGCCTTGAAAGCTTTGTTCGAAAACCTGAAAATACTGGATAATTCAATCACAAAAGAACTAGAATCGAAACCCAACCATCATTCAGCCGATTCAAAACTTCAAAAGTTAATAGAGGTTATCGTTGAATCCAGAAAAGAAAATCCTGACAGGAAAATTATAATTTTCAGTGTTTTCCGTGATACAGCAAAATATCTTTATGACCAGTTACGCCAAAGGGGTTTTGATAAGTTAGCCCTGGTTTCCGGTACCGAAAACCAATGTACTTATAAAGATATTGGCCGAAAAGGAAAAGACGATTTCGAACCACTTCTCGAACGTTTTGCCCCTGAAACAAAACTATACAGGGAAAAGGACTGGGCATATATTTATGAAGCAAATAACCTGAAAGAGCCTAAGAATTTTAAAGAATGGCTTACTATTATTGAAAAACACGATAAAGCAACACACCGCATTTTACAGGAAGATGTAAACATACTTATTGCCACCGACTGTTTGAGTGAGGGACAAAACCTACAGGATGCCGATTACCTGATAAATTACGACATACATTGGAACCCTGTACGCTTAATTCAACGTTTTGGACGTATTGACCGTATTGGTTCGAAACATAACAACATTTATGGCGTTAATTTCTGGCCGGCCAAAAACGTAGATGAATACCTGAACCTTAAAAACCGTGTTGAATCCCGCATGGCTGCCGGGGCTTTGGTTGGCACAGAAGTTCAGACCATTTCAAAACAGTTCGACCAGATTCTTGACGATAAGGATAAAATCATTACAAAACAGGCTGCCAAATTATTCAAACAGCTTGAAATTAGCTGGGAAGACATTGAAGGAAAAGCTGGTTCGTTTGGTTTCAACGACCTGTCGTACGAAACATTCCGGCAGGAATTATTCGATTTGTTCAGCAACCGACGTGATGAACTGGAGCGAATTCCCAACGGAGTTTACACAGGTTTCAATGCCATTATCGAATCAAAAGTACATGCCTTTTCTCCCGGATTAATCGGCTTATTGGGTTATCCAAAACGCAATGAAAATGAAAAGGAACATCGGTATAAAAACCTTGAATTGTTCTATACATCCACCGATGGTAAGTTTTATGTGCTAAACAATATGGAAGTGCTTTACACACTTCGCGAACATAAGGAAAGCAAACGTTTTGTTCCGGCTTTTATCGAAAAGCCCGATGAGGAAACCATTTCCCGTTTAAAAACCTATATCGACCATTGGATGTCAAAGAAATTCGGGCAGGAAGAAAATGATTTGGTAAACGATATTTTCGATGGCGGCAACCTGAAACTAAAACAATTTGACGAAGAAATACCCGAAGAGCGTTATAAAATTGAAAATTACGACCTGATTACATGGTTCGTGGTTAGCAAAAACAAAAATTTTTAAAGTACTATGAACCTTGATTTTTTCTATAATTCCAATATTCTCGAAAGTACGCTGCAATTTTTCAGTACTGAACTTGATATTAAGATTGCCCCGGCTGCCAAATCGGAAATCAACCTTACAGAATTTCTGAAAGAACAGTTGACCGATTCGCAGCTTTTAGGGAAAGTGAAGGATGCCCGTTTTGCCGGGATGATAAATAATTTAACGCTGGAGGGCAAAACCGAAGGACAGGAAACCGAACTTGCCCTGAAACAACCATCGGACGATTATGATATGTTGCTTGTTTTCGGTATTGAGCTGAATGAAAACACCGTACCCACAAAATCCGATATTTCACGTTTGACACGGGCATTAAACCGCCGTTCGTACAGCCGTCCGGTTGTTTTGATTCTAAAATATGGTTCTCATATTTCCTTTTCGAGTGCCGAACGTGGCCAATACAAACGTTCAGGCCAGCAGGGCGAAAAAATCGGACGTATCAGTATTTTAAGGGATATCGATACCCAACAGGTACATGCAGGACATGAACGTATTTTGTTGCAACTTCGCATTAACCCGCTTAAAGTAAGCACTTTTAAAGAGCTTTATAACCAATGGCTCGAAGTGTTCAATGTAAATATCCTGAATAAGGAATTTTACAACGAACTTTTTACATGGTATTTATGGGCTGTTCGTACCGTTTCGTTTCCTAACAGGGTTGATGACGATTCTGATGACACCGTATACAATTCGGAAAACGTTATCCGCCTGCTGACACGTTTAATCTTCATTTGGTTTGTAAAAGAAAAAGGATTGGTGCCGGAAACGCTATTTGATAAAACTCAAATAGCTGCAACATTGAAAGCATTCAATCCAAACGCTGAGGACAATTCCGATTATTACAAAGCCATTCTGCAAAACATGTTTTTTGCCACCCTGAATACCGAAATGCCGAAAGATGGTGGCAACAGGACATTCATTGATGATAAAAAGAAAAATAAAAACACAGGTTATACCGAGGAATACATGGACCACCTTGTGTTCCGTTACAAAAATTTGTTCTCCAATGCCGATGAAGGATTGAAATTATTTGAAAATATTCCTTTCTTAAACGGTGGTCTTTTTGAATGCCTCGACCGGCGCGACCCGGAAACAAATATTGAGATGCGTATTGATGGATTTTCATCCACACCATCGAAACAGCCTGTTGTTCCCAATGTATTGTTTTTCGGGCGAAACGATGACCTCGATTTAAGCGATGAGTTTGAAAACAGTAACAAATACAAACACTGCAAAGCACGGGGAATTATCAATATCCTGAACAGCTACAAATTTACCATTGAGGAAAACACCCCGTTGGAACAGGAAATTGCACTCGACCCGGAGTTATTGGGCAAGATTTTCGAAAACCTGTTGGCCAGTTACAACCCCGAAACACGCACCACAGCCCGTAAACAAACCGGCTCGTATTATACGCCCCGTGAAATTGTAAATTACATGGTGGACGAAAGCCTGATTGCTTACCTGAAAAATAGTCTGAACTGTGATTCTTATGATTTGTGTGATAGAAATGATAAGAAGGAAAAAGATAATCATGAAAATCAAAACAATCACACAAATCATAGTTCAGACAATGGGGATGAACTGGAAACCAAACTCCGCCAGTTATTTGCCTACGAAAGCGAAGAAAACCCTTTTGCCGGTGACGAAGAAACCACCCGCAACATAATAAACGCCCTGAGCGAATGTAAAATACTCGACCCTGCCTGTGGTTCGGGGGCTTTCCCCATGGGGATATTGCACAAAATGGTATTTGCGCTAAGCAAACTCGACCCCTGCAATAATACCTGGAAACAGGCACAATTGGAAAAAGCACAGCGCGACAAGCAACGGGCACAGCAATTCGAGGATGAAGCCTTAAGGGAAGTAGCCTTAAAAAGCGCCGACGATAAAATTGCCTATGTAGAAGCCAGCTTTGGCGAAACAGGCCATGAATTGGACTATGCCCGTAAACTCTTCCTGATTGAAAACTGCATTTACGGGGTTGACATACAACAAATTGCAGTACAGATAAGCAAGCTCCGTTTCTTTATCTCGCTCATGGTTGACCAGCGGGTGGATGAAACTAAACCCAACCGCAACATACTTTCATTACCAAACCTCGAAACCAAGTTCGTGGCGGCCAATACCCTTATTCCGGTTGACAAGCCGCAGCAAGGCACAATAATTTCGATGGATGCAAATGTAAAACGGGTTGAACAGGAGTTGCACGAAATACGCCAGCGGATATTCTTTATTAAAAAATGGACAGATAAGAAAAAACTTAAAAAGCAGGAACGTGAAAAAAGAAAAGAACTTGAAAAAACACTTATTTCAAGTGGTTTCCCATCTGGTTCTGCTGGCCAGATTGCTTCATGGGACCCCTTTGACCCCCTGAAATCAGCACAGTTTTTTGACCCCGAAGTAATGTTTACCATTGAAAAAGACAAACAGGACGGGTATTTTGATGTGGTGATTGGGAATCCGCCGTACGTAGAACATAAAAAACTGAAGTATATATCAAGTGAGTTAAAGAAGTACTACAAAGTCTATGCTGGAACGGCTGACTTATACGTGTATTTTTACGAGCAAGGAATAAACGTTCTAAGGAATAAAGGAACTTCAACTTTAATTACATCCAATAAGTTTATTAAAACTGAATATGGTAAAAATCTTAGAGAATTTCTGACTAGTAATTATCTTAAAGAAATAATTGATTTTACTGATATTCATGTTTTTGATGCTCTGGTTGCAAGCTGTGTAGTAATCACTTCTAAGGAGAAAAAAGAATCGTACAATTCAATTTTTGCATCTTGTAATGATAGTACCTTTGAGTTAGGTTTAAGTTTTTTTATTAATCAGTTCAAACTATTAATTAATAAGGATTTACTAAAACCTGAACTATGGCTTCTTGAATCTGATGAACTACAATCGTTAAAATCAAAAATTGAAAAACAGGGAAGTTCGATTAATAATATTAAAACAATTGAGATTTGTAGAGGTGTAACAACTGGTTATAATCCAGCTTTTATAATTGATAGCGAAAAGAAAAATGAACTAATAAAGTACGAAAAGAAAAGTGAAGAATTGATAAAACCTTTATTACAAGGGAGAAATATTAAAAAATGGTTTTATTCTTTTAATGATGAATATCTAATTTTCACTAGAAGAGGCACTAAGATTAAAAATTATAAAGCTATTGAAAATCATCTTGATATTTATTACGATGAATTAAAACCAAAAGAAGAAGGTGATACTAAAGGCAGAAAACCTGGTAATTATGAGTGGTTTGAAATACAAGATAATACTGCATATTTTGAAGAATTTGAGCGTAATGAAAAAATAATTTGGGGATTAACGGCAGATAAATGGGCTTTTTCATACGATAAAAACCAACATTATTTACCAAGTAATGGTTATATTCTGACATCAAAGGAGATACCTATTAAGTATATTTTGGCTATTTTGAATAGTCAATTAATGAAATATTATTTTGGTTTTATTGGAATTATGACTGCTGGCGGAGCTTTTACACTAAAACACGGTACAATTTTAGAATTTCCGTTGGCTAGTATTGAAAATAAAAAAGCCTTCATTGAAGTAGTTGATAAAATTCTAAGTAAACAAGGTGAAAATGCAACTATTTTAAAATATGAAAATATACTTGACCTCATGGTTTACAAACTCTACACCCTCACCTACGACGAGTGCAAAATAGTTGACCCCGAAATAGAAAAGCTGATAAGCCGGGAGGATTATGAGAAAAAGAGCATTGAGGAATTAGCGGAATACAATGTCTGAACTGTGATTTTTTTGATTAAATGATTGGTATGATTAAAGAGGAATATAAACATTCTGAACTGACTTCAAAAATTATAAAGTGTGCAATGACGGTACATAGCACACTTGGTAATGGTTTTCAGGAAGTAATATATCAACGGGCACTTGAAATTGAAATGAGACTTGAAGGCATTGATTTTAAACGCGAATTTGAAATGCCTATTTTTTATAGAGGCGAACACATTGGGACCCGCCGTGTAGATTTTTTGGTTGAAAATGTTGTTTCAGTTGAACTTAAAGCTATTACGAAATTGGAAGATGTTCATTTTGCCCAAGCTATAAATTATCTTGAAGCATATAACCTGGAAATTGGGTTACTTATTAATTTTGGCGAACGGAGTCTTAATTTCAAAAGATTGACAAATAAAAGGTTTAAATCATGAAAATCACATAAATCAAACAAATCATAGTTCAGATAATGTGATGTACCTTTATTATAAAGTAAAATGTCGAAGAAAAAGATTAAAGTATTTGTTGCATCTACGGTTTATGGCTACGAAAATGAATTGGCTGCTATTTACAGTCAGTTAGACACATACAATTATGAGGTTTTAAACTCACACATGGGAACGGTTTACGCCGGTGCGGAAAAATCGAACCTGGATAATTGTCTGGCTGCTGTTGACGAATGTGACGCTTTTTTAGGTATCATCTGGCCTCAGTATGGTTCAGGGGTTATTGGTGAAACTTCCATTACGCATGAAGAAGTATTAAAAGCCATTGTAGCAAAAAAAGCAAGATGGTTTTTAGCACACGCTTATGTGCCTTTTACAAGGCAATTATTAAATCATGCCGAGATTGTCAACAAACATACGTTGAAAAAGATTCAATCAAAGGATATTATTATTCGGTCTAATAACTTAATTGACGTTCGCTGTATCGATATTTATAATGAGGTTATTTTGGATAAAGTACCTGTAAAGGAGCGAAAAGGCCATTGGGTGCATACATTCTATGATTTACCCGAAATGCAAAAATACATCGAGGGTCAGTTTAAAAATCCTGAAAAAGTACAGAAATCGATTGATTACATGAATTCTTTGCAAAATGGAAGATAATAGCTTTATAAATATATTAATAAGGGAAAAAGAAGGCGAGCAAATGGCTTTCTTTTCAGATATTGATATTGAAAAAATAGCACAGGTAGTATGTGCATTTTTAAATACCAAAGGTGGTCGTATATTAATTGGTTTTGATGAAAAGAAAAAACCGGTTGAACTGAATGATTTCGAAGATAAATTCGCAGAATTACAAAAATTTATTATCACGAATATTAAACCTGAAAGCATTATTAATATTAGTAAGGCAGAATTTCAGGAAAACCCGGTAATTCAGGTTGATGTAATTCAAGGCAGCCGTCAACCTTATTCATTAAAAAACAAAGTATATGTTCGTGAAGAATCCAATACCTTGAGTGCTGATGAAAATGATGTAGGATTATTATACCGCCAGCGTAAACAAAATGAATTCCACTGGGAAAAACTGACAGTTCCGGATACAGATGTTTCACTGTTGGATATTTCTGAAATAGAAAAGACTATTGAGATATCAAATAGCAAAGGAAAAGCACCTAATTTTGGAATTAATGAGCATGTCCGCTTTTTACAGCATTTTAATTTAATTAAAAACAATCAGCTGACAAACGCAGCAATTTTACTATTTGGAAAAGAACCATCTATATACATACCACAATGCTCAGTCAGGGTAAATGAATTACCGCAGGGTAAAACCGGGGTGATTTTTGAAACTCCACTTTTGCTAGAAACAAATCTTTTTAAGGCATTTAATGAGCTTCAGAAATATTTTAAAATGAAAACACCAATTATTGGTGAATTCAGTAAAACAGACTGGACTAGAAAAGACCGGACAAAGTTTCCATTGGATGCTTTAGATGAAGCGGTTACAAATGCGTTGATACATTGTGACTATTCTGATATTACAAATGAAATTCTAATAAATGTATATCCTGATAAAATTGAAATTTCTAACAGTGGCGAACTTATCTATTCTGACTCTGAACTGAAAAAGAATCATTTATCGATTCCTCCTAATCCTGATATTGCAAGGATGTTTTATATTAGGGGAATGATAGAAAGGACAGGTAGGGGCACTACTTTAATTCATAAAGAATTTACTTCATTGGATTATAAAGCTCCAAAATGGTTAAATCAAAAAGGTAAGGTTGTTTTGACTTTATTTCTAGCTGAACAACCTGTTAAATTAAATAATCGTCAGGTTTCATTTGTTAATTCTGTTGAAGCTTATTTTGGTTTTACCCGGGAATATTATCAGAAAAACTGTAATGAAGAAATATCAGAAAGAACAGCAAGAAATGATATTGCAGAATTAATAAGAGGTGGTTGGTTAAAACAGATTGGTGATGGGAATCAAACTAATTATGTGAAAACTGATAAAAAATTGCCGGAAGATGTTTTGTAATTTCGGTTTAAATTGTTAATTAACTGATTATGTGTTAAATATATTTTTTAATCTGGATTTGCTTTTTGCCGGAAGTTGCCGGAAAGGATTAAAAAAGATTACCGGAAATTGCCGGATAAAAATTTCATTATTTTTTATTTGCCATATAATCAATAAAATATAGATTAAAGTATTAATGAATAAATTGCCGGAAACTACCGGAAGTAATGAAATGAATAAGACTCAACGCTACACCGTCCCTTCGCTGTCAGGCACATTGGCAAAACGCACAAAGCCAATGCTAAATCCAAATTTTGCCAAAGAGCCTTTTCGCCTGTCCCGCTCCAACGTTGGAATGAGAAATAGTACAAACTTGTTAGATATTCAGATGGAGAATAAAAACCGCCAGTGCCTAACACGCGGGCATAAAACATGCCGGTTTCAGTGGGTTTTCGGGCGTTCCGTCCCGCATCGTGGTTTGTCACGGGAGATACATACGTATCTCCGCAATCCGATACGTTTCATACCGCAAAACGTTGCCATTAATTAAAAACCACTGAAGCTACTGGTTTGCGTGAAACAAACGTTCTTTAAAAAACGGGGTAGAGGTTTATAAACCAAAACCGGGATTTTAAGATTAAAAAGCAAACGGGTTTTAAGACCAAAAGAATTCAGGAAACTTCCGGGTTTTATGAATCCCGGGCTTTACCCGTTGATTTTTATGGACTTAAAAACCAGTTTAAAACCAATTTTAGTTTTGTTTTTTTGTAAGTAAGCTTAGAAAAACCGCACATAATGAAACTAATTAATTTACTTATAATTTCGTTTCTTTTATTTGCCGATAATGGTTATTGCCAAAATACAGATTCTGTTTTGTATCAATTGGATTCTTTTGTAGAATTTCCATTTTCAGGACAAACTAGAAATCAGATTATTTTGTATATTGATTCTACCTTTCGTTGGATTGATTATTTTACTGACAAAACTGACAGTTTTGATAACTATCTAAAATGGGAAAAATCAGAAAAGATTGGAATTTGGACTTTATCAGGTAAAAGAACATTAGTTTTAAAGTTTGGAGATATAAGATTTTATTTCAAAAAGTATAAAAATACAATCAAAACCAGAAACCTGATTAAATCTGAAAAAGGAAATGGATATTTATATCGACAACAAAAACGAATTAGTTACAAAATGATAAAACAATGACTTATACAAGCTTTAAACCAACTGGAACAACGGATTTCAAACCAAGAATTCCAAAGCCTAATCCTAAAGGTTGTTTAATTGGATTTATTGCATTTATTATTGTTGTTGCTTTATCAGTTTTAATTGGAATGTTTACCGGATTATAATGAAAAGCCTACTTACATGGTATAGTGCATGCGGGTTTCAGCGATTTTCGGGCGTTTGTGGCTCGTAAAAAAAGTCAGTGTAAACTGATAGGAAATCGCCTCGTAATCCCGCACGACACTATACCATCAAACGTTGGCGGTAATTATAAAAAACCTGCAATCTGATGAATGATTTTTTAATAAAAGGAACTATTGTTAAAAAATCATTCATCAGATTG
>Ga0209417_1006882_pt1 | contig 11349 bp, 5 predicted proteins | sample RifGroF2_FD_184002 | JGI IMG/M metagenome (GOLD analysis project Ga0209417, IMG submission 184002) | Groundwater microbial communities from Rifle, Colorado, USA - Groundwater F2 (SPAdes) (version 2) | ecosystem: Environmental > Aquatic > Deep subsurface > Groundwater | place: Rifle, Colorado... | reverse complement strand
TCTTCAGGCGTTCGATAGCCAGGCCGATCTGATCAACCTCTGGCAGAATCTTAACCATTTCGGAAGAGACGATGTCATACTGTTCCATAGAGGTTTCGGGAACATCCTGGTTGGAACTGATATATCGGACAGATCCCATCCGCTGCCGCAATCCGGGTTCAGCCTGATCCTGGAGCCGGCTTATAATTGAGTTGCCGTTAAAACGGATTTCCAGTTCTTTCAGCTGAATTTCGAGCCCCTTGAGTTCTTTCATGATTTCATCCGGTCCGCTGAAGCTGAACAGCAGCTGCTTCCCATACTGAACGGCAGTGGAGTACTCACCCATCTTCGCCATGGTGGCGGAAACGGCGTTGTTCAGTTTTGTGGCCTTTTCGATAAAGGCGATAACAGAAGCACGGTCCTTCGCCGGCAGGGAGAGGTTATTGATCAGCCTGGTCGAGAAAGTTTCCGGCCCGGCCAGTTTGGTCACCACACCGCCCACGTTTCTCGACAGCTCAACGGTATACATTCCAGGCAATGCCATAGCCCCGGCCTGCGGCGTTCCCATCGGATTGGCCTTGCCCTGCATTCCGATATTGCCCATCACCTCCTGGTTATAATCCCAGTTGATCCGGTTCATTCCGGTTTTCTGACCGGTCTTGATGGTACGGATCAGCTTGCCGTTTGAATCCTTAATGGTAAAGAACAGGAAAGGTGCCTGCTCCTCTTCCTCGGCGCGCAGATCGGCATAGGTAGGATAGGGAGGATTGGTTCCGTCCTTGCGTGCCTTTGTCTGGGCTTCTTTCCGGATCTGCTTCAGGGTCTTCAAATCATCCTTTACAAAATAAGTAAAGGTTACCCCGTAGGCAGGGTTCGGCGCACTGAAGTAAGCATGGCCCTGACCGTATTTTCCGTCGGTCTGGCTGAACATGATACCCTCCTTGATCGGAAAAATATGTGCATCCCTGTTGAGGATCGAAGGCTCAAAGTTGCGGATCGGCGTGTAATCGTCGAGGATAAAGAATCCGCGGCCGAAGCTGGCCAGTACCAGGTCGTTTTCACGTTCCTGGATGGCGATATCATAAATAGCGATGGTGGGTATGCCGGCTTTGATCTGGATCCATTTTCCGCCGCTGTCGAGGGAGAAATAGAAACCAAACTCGTTACCCAGGAAGAGAAGTTCTTTCTTCACCGGATCCTGCTGCAGGGAGTGAACCGGCCCGTTTTCGGGCAGGTTGGCCGAGATGGAGGTCCAGGTTTTTCCCAGATCGGTACTCTTGACCACGTAGGGCTTAAAGTCGGCTCTTTTCAGGTTGCTGAAGCTCACATACAAGGTGTTCGGGTCAAATTTATCTGCCAGTATGCAGCTGACATAGGTCATTTCCGGCACGCCGGGGACCGACTCGATTTTAGTCCAGGTTTTTCCGTCATCGGTGGTGATCTGGATGAGGCCGTCATCGGTTCCTGCGAAGAGGGTTCCCGGTTTCAGTGACGATTCGGCCAGCGAAACGATGTTACCCCAAACCGAGGTAGAATTGTTTTTAGCCACGGCATCAATATTCTGGATCACGCCCATAACCGGAAGCTTGTTTCGGTCCATCTGGCGGGTTAGATCCGGGGAGATAACCGTCCATTTGTTGCCGTAGTTGGTGGATTTAAACAGTTTGTTGGCAGCAAAATAGAGGGTCTTGTGGTCGAATTTCGATATCAGGAGCGGAGTGTTCCAGTTCCAGCGGTAGGCGTCGCCCAACCCTTCCTGGGGCTGGATGCCAACAGCCTCGCCACTCTTCCTGTCGTACCGTACCAGGCCGCCGAACTGAGATTCGGAGTAAACGATATCGGGGTTGGTAGGATCCACCTGCTGGAAGAAACCGTCACCGCCGCAGGTTACCCACCAGTCGTCATTGACGGCGCCGATGTTGCGCGTTACCCTAGACGGTCCGCCGAAGGAGTTATTGTCCTGGGTTCCGCCGTACACGTTATAAAACGGCAGGTCGTTATCCACGGCCACCCGGTAAAACTGTGTAACCGGAAGGTTACTTTTATACAGCCAGGTTTTGGCCTGGTCGAACGATTCATAAACACCGCCGTCGCTGCCGATGATGTAGTGTTTCGGGTCGCGCGGGTCCATCCAGAAGCAATGGTTGTCAACATGTTTCAGGTCTTCGCCGAGTGCCCTCCAGGTACGTCCGGCATCGTCTGAGACCTGTGCAACGGTTTCCATGGCCACGATACGGTCCACATCCCAGAGGTCGCAATAGATGCGGTTGTAATACTGGCCAACCCCCGACTGATGATCGCTCATCTTTTCCCAGCTTTCGCCGCAGTTGGTGGTGCGCCAGATGCCGCCGGTTCCTTCCGGAGCTTCAATCACGGCATACAAAACATCAGGATTCACCGGAGAGATGGCCAATCCGATACGCCCCATATCGCCGCCCGGCAGACCGCTGTTGATCTTGTTCCAGGTTTTTCCGGCATCGGTGGTTTTGTATACGGCTGCCTCAGGGCCTCCGTCAACCAGGGTCCACACGTGCCTTCTACGCTGATAGGCAGATACATAGATAACATCCGGGTTTCTCGGGTCCATCTCCATATCGGAAATCCCGGTGTTTTCACTGACATGAAGAACCTCGGTCCAGGTGGTGCCCCCGTCGGTTGTTTTAAAGAGTCCGCGGTCGCCCCCCGGGCCCCAGAGCGGTCCCTGGCAGGATACATAGACCACATCGGAATTGCGCGGATCGATCCGGATCCGTCCGATATGTTCCGATTTGCCGAGTCCCATGTTTTTAAACGAGCCGCCGCCGTTGGTCGACTTATAAACCCCGTCGCCATATCCGATGGCACGCTGGGAGTTGTATTCTCCTGAACCCACCCACACCACATTCGGGTTGTTGGGATCAACGGCAACCGGTCCAACCGACCAGGAACCGTAATTATCGAATACCGGGCTCCAGGTTGTACCGTTATTGGTGGTTTTCCAAACGCCGCCGGCTGCAACGGAAACATAATATTCGCTGAAGTTTTTCGGGTTCACGGCGATATCCGCGATACGTCCGGAAGTAAAAGCCGGACCGATGCTGCGGAACTTCAGGGCGCTGAACGTTGATGAGGAGACCGGATCTTTTTTAGGTTCCTCCTTGGCGGTTTTCTTGTCAGCAGCCTGACCGAAACCGAAGCTGAGGCCCATGATCATCAACGCGATCAGGCCTTTAAACAGAGAATTAGCTTTATGCATAACGATGGGTAATTGAATTTAGGTTATCCATGCAAGGTAGCAATGTCTGCCGGATGTCCCGGCCGGCTGTCGTTAAAAAATGTTAAGCACCTAATTTGTATCTTTAGGGCCTTAAATCCTATTGATCATGGCAAAGAAAATCCTGGCCCTGTCTTTCCTGTTCCTTCCCCTTATGATTCAGGCCCAGAGTGTGCCGGACACCTCCCTCCTGCTGAACATGTTCTCGTTTCACGTCAGCGGGCATGTTCCAGCCGGCGACATTGCCAAACGCTATGGGCTCAACATGGGCGCCGGTGCTTCTTACTGGTTGAAAACCAAGTCGAATTGGCTTCTTTCGGCAGACTTTACCTATTTCTTCGGGAACAAGTTCAAGGAGGACAGCATCCTCGCCGGCGTGCAGGATCAGTATGGGTATTTCATCTCGACTTACGGCGAGCAGATGGAACTATCCTATTATGAGCGCGGCTACTATACCGGAATACGCGCCGGAAAGCTGTTCCCGGTAATCGGGCCGAATAAGAATTCAGGCCTGATGATCATGGGCTCCGCCGGGTTCATGGAATACAGAACCTTTTTTCGCCAGGAGGAAAACAACATCCCCGTAGTCACCGATGACTATTCCAAGATGTTCGATTACCTGACGAATGGCTTTGCCCTGAACCAGTTTATCGGATATCTTCATCTGGACCACCGCGAACCGCTGAATTTTTATGTCGGGCTTGATTTCCACCAGGCATGGACCCACGGAAGGCGCGACTGGCTCTATAACCTGAAGGGTCCCGAGCCGGCTGGCATCCGGCACGATTTCCTCTTCGGCATCCGGATAGGCTGGCTCTTCCCGGTCAATAAAAAGTCAACCGGAACCTTCACCTATTTTTAGCGTAGGTGCTTTTCCTATATCAGACCGGCATCCGGATCTACTACCTGTTGATCCTCGCCGCCTCACCCTTCTCAAGGCAGGCGCGGAACTGGATTCAGGGAAGGCGGGAAAACAAGTACGGACTGGCCGATTATCAGCCGGATCCCCAAAAAACCACTCTCTGGATTCATGTGTCCTCCCTGGGCGAATTTGAGCAGGGGCGGCCGGTGATCGAAAAATGGAAACAGTTGAATCCGGAATCACGAGTCCTTGTCAGCTTTTTCAGCCCGTCAGGGTTCAGAATCAGAAAAAACTATCCGCTCGCTGACCTGGTTTTTTATCTCCCCCCGGATACCCGGAAAAACATGGATTCGCTGCTCAGGAAAATCAATCCCGATATTTTTCTGCTGGTCAAGTATGATTTCTGGCCCAATATGCTCCGGGCTGTTCATCGGAATAAAATCCCTGCTTACCTGATCTCTGCCAGATTCCGCAAGGGGCAGTTTCTGTTCAGTCAGGCCGGCCGGTTTATTCTCGAGGAGATCCGGAAGTTCGAACATATTTTCGTTCAGGATACTGAGTCGGTGGAGCTACTGGCTGTGCGCGGGATTACGCGGGTTACGGTTGCGGGGGACACGCGGGTGGATGCAGTGATGACTGACGACCGACGACCGATGACGGACGGAGTGACATCCGTCCTTCGTCATCCGTCGTCCGTCATTCTTGGAAGCTCCTGGCCAGCCGAGGAGAAGATGTTTGCCGAGGTATGGTTTTCGGATGAGATTAAGGAGTTGCGGAAGGGGTGGCGGTTGATTATTGCCCCGCATGATGTGAGTGAGGGGCATTTGAGGGGGATTGAGGTGAGGTTTGGGGGAGGGGTGGTGAGGTATAGTGAGGTAATGGTGAGGTTTAGTGAGGTGATGGTGAGGGGTGGTGAGGGGTTGTCAGGGGGGGAGTGGGAGGTGTTGTTGGTGGATTCGGTGGGACATTTAAAAGAGTTATACCGATATGCGGATGTGGCGATAATCGGGGGAGGTTTTGGGAAGGGGATACATAATATACTTGAGCCTTCGGCGTATGGGGTGCCGGTATTGTTCGGGCCCCGGTGGCAAAAATTCAGGGAGGCGGAGGATTTGATACGGATTGGCTCGGCGGTTTCCTTCGAAAGCCGGGAGCAATTATCGGAATGGATAAAAAAATATCTTACCGATCCAGCGGAGGTTCAAAACAGAGGTAATCTGGCGCTCAATTACATGCAAAGCCAGTCAGGGTCTAGTGATCTAATTATTAGACATTTAATGGAAATTTAGTCAACAATCCCTGTTGATAAATGGATATGAACGGGATAAACCAATGGTAACCAGCAGGGTTACGGGTGATATTACGTTTATGTTAATAAAATAGATTTTTTGGTCTGTCCTGCGGCACCTAAATTTGATAACAGGGCACAAGTCCCCCTGTTGGTTATAACCCTTTGTCTAATTCATTCATCTACACTTTTTTATAGTGCCATGTATATTGAGGAAATGTCAGTGAAAACGGGAATCGGTCGCAAGACACACAAGCTTGAGGAGGCAGTGGAAGCCTCCCGGAAATACTTCGGCGGTGATGAACTTGCTGCTACGGTATGGGTGAACAAGTATGCGTTGAAAGATTCGCAGGGTAATATCTACGAACTCTCCCCCGATGACATGCACCGGAGGATGGCGCATGAAATTGCCCGGATCGAAAAACGCTATCCGAATCCCATGACCGAGGAGGAGGTGTATCAGCTGATGAAGGAGTTTACCTACATCATTCCACAAGGCGGGCCCATGACGGGTATCGGCAACCCTTTTCAGGTTTCTTCACTATCAAACTGTTTCGTGATCGGCAACGATGGCGCTGCTGATTCCTATGGCGGGATCATGAAGATCGATCAGGAGCAGGTTCAGCTGATGAAGCGGAGAGGCGGGGTGGGTCATGACCTCAGCCATATCCGTCCGACGATGAGTCCCGTAATGAATTCGGCGCTTACCTCCACGGGGGTGGTGCCGTTTATGGAGCGCTATTCAAATTCCACCCGTGAGGTAGCCCAGGACGGGCGCCGCGGTGCGCTTATGCTGAGCATTTCCGTCAAGCATCCCGATTCCGAGAATTTCATTGACGCTAAAACCCTCAAGGGAAAAGTAACCGGTGCTAACGTATCGGTGAAGATTACCGATGAGTTCATGCGGGCCGTAATCAATGACGGCACCTTTACCCAGCAGTTCCCGATAGATTCCGATAAGCCGACGCATGTGAAGGAGATCGATGCCCGGAAGCTTTGGAATAAGATCATACACAATGCCTGGAAATCGGCCGAGCCCGGTGTTCTTTTCTGGGATACCGTTATACGCGAATCGGTTCCGGATTGTTACGCCGATCTGGGCTTCAGGACCGTCTCGACCAACCCCTGCGGCGAGATTCCCCTTTGCCCGTATGATTCCTGCCGGCTGCTGGCCATCAACCTCTATTCGTATGTGGACAATCCCTTTACGGCTGAGGCGAAATTCAATTTTGAGAAGTTCAAAAAGCATGCGCATTTTGCCCAGCGCATCATGGATGATATCATTGATCTCGAGCAGGAGAAGATCGACGGCATCGTAGCCAAGATCAATAACGATCCGGAAGATTATGAACTGAAGCGCGTAGAGATCAAACTGTGGGAAAATATCAGGCAGAAGACCCAGCAGGGACGTCGTACCGGCATCGGAATAACCGCTGAAGGTGACATGCTTGCCGCCCTGAACCTGACCTATGGAAGCGATATTGCCACGGACTTCGCCGTCGAGGTGCAGAAAACCCTGGCTGTTGAAGCGTACCGTTCATCGGTTTACTTGGCCCGCGAGCGCGGCGCTTTCCCGATGTACGATACCCAGCGCGAGGTGAATAACCCGTTCATTGCCCGGCTCCGCGAAGCCGACCCGGGCCTGTATGAAGAGATGAAGGTTGCCGGCCGCCGGAACCTGGCCCTCCTCACCATCGCTCCTACCGGGACCACCAGCCTGATGTCGCAGACCACCTCCGGAATAGAGCCGGTATTCATGCCGGTTTATCGCCGGCGCCGCAAAGTGAACCCGAATGACCCGGATACCAAGATCTCCTTCGTGGATGACGTGGGTGATTCATGGGAAGAGTTCAATGTTTTCCATCATAAGTTCCTCGACTACCTGATTATTACCGGTCACGATGCGGAAGCCGTAAAATCCTACAGCGATGCACAGATCCAGGAACTGGTGAAAAAATCACCCTATCACAAATCCACCTCCAACGATATCGATTGGGTAGCCAAGGTCAAGATGCAGGGCGAGATCCAGAAATGGGTCGATCATTCCATTTCGGTTACAGTGAACCTGCCCAATGAGATCAGCGAGGAGACTGTGGCGGAGGTCTATAAAACCGCCTGGGAATATGGCTGCAAGGGTGTTACGGTTTACCGCGATGGATCGCGCGACGGCGTTCTGATCAAGGCCGAAGAGAAAAAAGAAGAGGAGCCACAGCATCCGCATGCCCATGCCGGCCACAAAAGGCCGCAAATCCTCGAAGCCGACCTGCTCCGGTTTAAAAACGAAGATGAAGACTGGATTGCGTTTGTCGGGATGCTCGAGGGCTCGCCGTATGAGATTTTTACCGGCCGTGTTGAAGAAGATACGCTGGTTATACCCAAAACCATCACCCATGGACGCATTCTGAAGATAAGAACCCCTGAAGGCGCCCGCTATGACTTCCAGTATACCGATAAGTACGGCAACCCCTGCACCGTAGGCGGATTGTCCTACATGTTCGACAAAGAGTTCTGGAATTATGCCAAGCTGATATCCGGCGTGCTGCGCCACGGAATGCCAATTCCATACGTGGTCAACCTGGTTGATTCCCTCAGTCTCGACAACGAAAACATCACTTCATGGAAAGCCGGTGTCTCCCGGGCACTTAAGCAATACATCAGGAACGGAACCGTAGCCGTAAAGGGCAAAAAATGCCCGAATTGCGGCGGGGAGAATCTGATGTACTCGGAGGGGTGTCTGACGTGCAAGGATTGCGGGAATTCGAAATGCAGCTGATAAAAGGCGCAAGGCTCAAGGCACAAGGCGCAAGTAAGGGAGAAGGAGGAAGGATTAAGGAATAAGGGGGTTAGTGGGATTCGGTTTTGAATGCGATCGACGACAGGATTTTGCAAAGCTCTACCGCTTCTTTGATTAATGGCCTGGCTTCATCCAGTGTAGGATAGATTTCGGAAAAATAGCCAAGCCAATTATAAGATTAAGCCTTTTTTGTAAGTCATTCATGGGATTTGCTTTTCTTATTTATATGCAAAAAACCCATCACAATGGAGATTTTTTAACTCTTTTTTTCTCCCCACATTCCTTTTTTCTTCCTCCTTCCTCCTTAATCCTTCCTTGTGCCTTGTGCCTTGTGCCTTGTGCCTTTTTAAGTAGAAAAGAAACTTTTTCTCCGTAAACGGCACTATCTTCCGTAATCCAATAATCGCAATTGAATTCCGAAAAGCAAACCCTGTTCATGGAGCTGTACACTCCGTGTCACCAGGTGTTCATGGGGTATTGTCGCGGGTTAACCGGTAACCGCGAGGATGCCCGTGACCTGGCGGGCGAGGCCGTGCTGATCGTCTTTGAGAATCTCGGTAAACTCCGGAAGCGGGATTCATTCAAGGCCTATCTGTTCGGCGTAGCCCGGCGGTTGCGGCTTCATCAGTACCGGAGAGGCAAGTTCCGGAGCGACTATTCCGAGACGATGGTAGAAATGCTTCCGGCTCCGGATCCGGCGCCGGACGGCCTGCACGATGTGGAATTCCTTTACGGATTATTGGAAAAGCTTCCCCCCAAACAGCGGGAGGCTCTGGTGCTGTTTGAATTATCGGGCTTTAGTCTTGAGGAAATCAGGCAGCTCCAGGGCGGAACGTTATCGGGGGTGAAGAGCCGACTTTTGCGTGGACGGGAACAATTACGAGAATGGATTAATCCGACGGCGGACGGACGACGGATGGCGGATGATGGCGGACCGAAGACCGCAGACCGCAGACCGACGTACCACAGAAGGCCAATGAACGGCGTAGAGACGCATAATTATGCGTCTCCACAGGAAGCTAGTAAAAAGAAGGAGGAAGGATAATGACAACACCAAAAAACCTTTCTGAGCTTTTTGAGCAGGCGCGGAGGGCGCAGGCGGTGGTACCGGTGAGCGATATAAAATCGCTGCTGGAGTCCGGCAAATCCTCCCCGCTGGCCGCCAAGCCTTCGTTCCGGCCCCGACGGATCACACGATTGTTTAATCCGTTAAAATTTATTGTCATGATCACACCTATTGTCATTATAACATCCGCCCTGTTGATTTTAAATCCGGGAAGCGGTAAGAAACCGGCTGAACAAAAGGACAGCCTTAATCTAACCAAAGCACAGGTTGTTGTCGGGGTTGAGAACAGAAAGCCTGGAGTGAGCCAGAATATAAGCAGGAACACCAGCGCTGAATTATTGCCATCTTCCGATAAAGAATTTTCGACTGCCAGAGCCTTTGTAACTGGAAAGACAACCATTTCGGATACAATATTTCAGGGAGTCATTCTGGAATTATCGAAAGAAGAGTTAGCCAGGCTGGGTTTTATGTTTGATTCAGAGGGCTACTATTATTTGAATCAGCTTCCCGATGGCTCAAAGCTGAACTTCTGGAGTTTCCAGGGGCCACAAGGGGGCTCGTATGGTTTTGGAGCCGGTGGGTATGTTAACCAGTCCAATAAGGCCGATCTTATTAAAACCGATTTTTATCCGGTTTTACTAACTAACCTGGAGGGTAAACATCTTTATCCTCTTAATACTATCAAGGGAATTACTGATGAAACCTTTGAATTGGCAAATGACACACTGGTTCCGGTTTATTTTTCATCTAGAAACCTGGGGGGATATACCGCAGTGACCGACCAGTTGGTTTGGTTTAAGGTCTCGGACGATTTTTTTAATCGTATTCACAATGAAAGGGTCAATAAAAGTCGAAAGATTCTTGAAGATGTATCTCGATTGAGAGATCAGATGGGCACCAGAAACCGTGTTGAATATTTGTACAATATTGACCTGCCTCAACCCAAAATCCTGAAGTTAAAACCTGAATACCTGAACTGCATGGGAATTATCATCTCCCAAAGCAGGGACAGTGTAAAGTATGAATTCAATTACAATGGATCTGATTACCGCTGGTTTGCCTGGGAGAAGGGTATTGGTATTAAAAGGTTGACCATTGGTTTGAAGGATGCGGCAGCTCCTGCCAGGCGAGATCAATTGCTATATTCGATCAACCGGGACATCAACAATCGGGCCGGTAACTTTCCGGTAGGGTTTCCGGTTGAGAGTGCCGACCTGATCCTACCCGTTCAGATCGATGATTCAACCCTAACACCTACTCTCCAGGCTCTGATATTTTGGATTTACCCCAACGAAAAATTCTTCTCTTGTCTCCCTCCCGATATTGCCCGCCCGATGATAATGGAGTTCAATTACCAGCTTAAGCGCCTCGATCCCAACTTAGTACTGCAATTGGGTGGCAGCATCGGGCTCAAAGGCGGCGGACTGCAGAAGGATTCGGGGGATTATACAGACGAGCCGGTTCCCTGCGTCTATTTCACCAACCTCTGCGAAACGCTTTCCGGGCTGGAATACGTTAATCTGTATCCGAACCCGGCAACCAGTCAGATCACCGTGGATCTTGTGCTTCAAAAGGCCAAGAAGATCCGTTTTCGGGTGTTTGACCTGAGCGGAAAGCTGATTTCCGGGGATGGACCACCTCAGAATTATCCCGAAGGCGGACGGGTGACCTATTCCGTCGATATTTCCCGTCTGAACCCCGGATTCTATCTGATGGTGATGACGGATGAGGAGGGGCAGAGGGTGACGAGGAGGTTTGTGAAGAATTAAGGCTCAAGGCACAAGGCGCAAGGCGCCTTGTGCCTTGTGCCTTATTCCACGGGCACGTGGAATCCCAGCCACTCACTCAGCTTCGCATAAATCCTGTTCCGCTCCTCCTCCGGAAACGCCCGGATGGAGCTTCCGTGGTAGCCGCCCTTCAGAATGCCGACCATCGCATCCGCCTTGCCGGTGATTTGGGTTACGCCGGTGGCGGTCCAGGTGTCAAGCTCTCCGTAGATATAGAGCATGTGGTCGCCCTTGTTGTGAACAAAATCATGCAGAAACGGCAGGGTTTTCGGGTTGAATGTGGTGTCGATGCCGTAGGGCGTGAGGGTAAAATCATAGGT
>Ga0209417_1006875_pt1 | contig 11355 bp, 4 predicted proteins | sample RifGroF2_FD_184002 | JGI IMG/M metagenome (GOLD analysis project Ga0209417, IMG submission 184002) | Groundwater microbial communities from Rifle, Colorado, USA - Groundwater F2 (SPAdes) (version 2) | ecosystem: Environmental > Aquatic > Deep subsurface > Groundwater | place: Rifle, Colorado... | reverse complement strand
AATTTTCAACTCATTTTCACCAGGTTAACTTTTTAACCGGATTTTATCTTACAGCGATTTTCTTTACCATCGAATCGCTTTCTGTATTTATCTGAACAAAATATATTCCCGGAACAAGATGTATCTGAAAGTAATCGCCTTCACCTAAGTCTCTAACCATCAGTCCACCCACAGTAAATATCCTTGCCGAAACAGGTCGTAATGACTTAAATGTTACCACATCTCCATCTGTTTGAATCTGTACCGATTCATCGGACATGTCGTTCAGTCCGCTTGGTCCGAACACCGGTGCATCAGCTGTAATAGCCGGAGATGTAGAAGTTACATATGGCCAACCACTTCGGTCCCAACTGATTTTATTCAGCAGTAGAACCCTTCCGTTATCGGAATTATTCACATCCCAACCGTGAAAAAACATCCAGTCATTTCCTGCTTCGTCCTGTACAATCTCGGAGCAATGCCCGTTGCCCACGAATCTGCTGTTGGAGCCTACCACAAGTGTATAAGCATTCGACATCATAGCACCGCCTTGTTTGCTGAGATAAGGCCCTGTGAGTGATGCCGAGCGACCAACCACCAACTGATAAGTACTGCTTAAACCATTACAACAACTACCTCTGGAAGCAAAAAGGTAATAATAACCATCACGCTTGTGAATATAGGTGCCTTCAAAAGCTGTCCCCGCAATCTGCACGGGTTGAGGACTCGCCGGATTTTTCAGGGCAAGACCATCGTCGCTCAACTCAACATAATAGATGCCACGGAAACTGCCCCAGAAAAGGTATTTCTTTCCGTTATCCTCGATATAAAACGGATCGATGGAATTTTGCACTCCTATTTCATTGCTGCGGAAAAGCTTTCCCCTGTCGGTAAACGGTCCCTGAGGATTCGGGGAAGTTGCCACACCGACACCGCAGGTCTGCTCACCACCCCAAACCGACATGGAATAATACAATACATATAATCCGTTTACGTAATTTATATCGGGAGCCCATAGTCCGCCTTTCGGTTCGAAAGTGGGTCGGGTGGAATTGGTGAAGGCAGTTCCTGTCAATGTCCAGTCGACCAGATTTTGTGATTTAAAAATCGGCGTATTACGAATATCCTCAGTAGCGTACAAATAGAAATATCCATCGCCTGCACGAATTACCGTTGGGTCGGGCGCACTGCGTGCAATTACCGGGTTAGCGTAGGTAACACTTTCGGCTGCAAACGCAGGTGTAAGGACCACAACAAGCAACAATATTGATAATAAACGTTTCTTCATGTTTAAATTTTCACTTCAATTATCCTTTATTTTCTAAAGAAATCCAATGGTCATTTTTTGATAAATGCAATGGTATCGTAGGATCCTCCTGTTTTCATTCGGAGAAAATACACACCTGCCACCATATCCGACAAGTCGACAACACTATCGGAAACCCCCGGTGATTTCACTAATTTCCCCAGAACATTGTAAATTCCGGCAATCTCAATGTCAGGTTGTTGTCTTTCGATATTCAGAATATCCTTAGCGGGATTTGGATAAATGTTTAACGCTTTTTTTTTTACCTCTTTAACTGCATTGGGTTGTGAAAGTATCATTGTTGAAAATCCCACATCGATAAACTGACCACCGGTGGTTTGACTGCAATGCACTGCAAGAGTATTTTCGCCGCCCGGAATCAGTGCTTCACGGGCTGTCGACGTAATCTCATAGAAAGCATAACTTCCGGTATATCCTGTCAGTTCAAGTGCTTTCACTCCATTGATATATACCTGACAAGCCTCGTCGTGATGCACTTTGAGCATCAGGGCACCGGTATCAAGCGCATTGACCGGCAAAGTAAATTTACGGCGTAGCCAGATATTGTTGGTTCTCCATTCGGTTCCGATGATTGCTCCGGGCGTGCCGGTGGTACCAAATCCGCCGGCACCATTTGTCCATGCCGAATCATCGAAGCCTGATGTTAACCAGTTGGATGATGGTTGCGTTGTCGTATATTTCCAGTTCTGAGCTGTTTCTTCGGAAGTTGAAACAATGTCGGTATAGTACCTGTACTCGTTAATGATACGTTGATTGACAGCATAAAAATCTTCGACATTACCCTTTATCACTTTACGATCGTAGGTCATCAAACCGTTCAATTCCATTTCAACATCGGTAATTTCGGTGTATACCCCGGCACTCAGTCCTTTATTACTTTTAAAATAAACCAGCATATCGCCATACAGGCTGTATTTCTCCAGCAGTTTTTCATAGCTGGTTACCGTTTCGTAGGGATTACCTTCGCTCCAAATATGTCCCTGTTCGTAATAGCCAATTCCACCGTACTCTCCGCACACCAGGATTTGCTCATTTCTTTTATCGGGAAAGGCAGGTGATGGATAATTGTGAAAATCGCGGATATCGCTGGCATCGTTGAATGGTCCGCCACTGCCCACATTCACCGGACGGCTGGCGTCCCAGCTTTTTGTTTGCTGAACTACGAATGATTCGGCATGAGCGCCCTGATATTCGTTAAACACCACCCACGAAACAATACTTGGCGAGTTCATATGTGTTTTAACCATCGCTTCAAGTTCACGGATATATGCTTCGTCTTCGCGCGGTGGCACAGGACGTAGTCGGGTATCAATATATGAGTTCATCGAAGGCATATCCTGCCACACCAGCATACCGAGTTTATCGCACCAGTAGTACCAGCGCTGTGGTTCAACCTTAATATGCTTACGTATCATATTGAAACCAAAAGCTTTTGTTTTCTCAATATCAAAGCGCAAAGCCTCGTCGGTAGGTGCTGTATAGATACCATCAGGCCAGAAGCCCTGGTCGAGCGGTCCCATCTGAAAGAGCACTTCATTATTGAGACACATTTTATAGTAACCATCTACCAGCTTCTTTGATATTTTACGCATCCCGAAGTATGTGGAAACAGAGTCGAGCACCTGTGTCCCATTTACGAGATAGACTTTCATATCGTAGAGAAAAGGATTGGTGGGTGACCAGAGTTTTAACGGTTGCGGTACATTCAGCGTAATTCCGGTTGCACTGCTTCTCTCTTCAGCAGTAGCAACTTCCACACCGTTATTGTAAATTTTGAAGCGAACATTTAATCCCCGGATGTAAGTACCAGCCACTTCAGGATAAAACATCAAAGTAGCATTGTCAATGTTGGGAACCATACGGAAGCCGGCAATATAACTTTGTGGTACAAGTTCCAGCCATACTGTTTGCCAGATACCAGTGGTTGAAGTGTACATGATTCCTCCGGGATAAAGCGTTTGTTTTCCGCGGGGATAACCTTTTGCATCGGTCACGTCGTTCACTCTGACGGCTATATCCTGGGTGCCACTGGTCAGATAGGAGGTGATATCGAAAGAAAACGGATCGTAGCCGCCCTGATGCGTTCCTACACTTTGCCCGTTAACAAATACTTCGCACAAATAATCCACCGCTCCGAAATGGAGCAATATCCTTTGTCCGGTCCAGTTGGCAGGCACCGTAAACTTACGGCGATACCACACATTTTCATGATGTTCCATGATGCCCGAAAGAGCCGATTCAACAGGAAACGGAACTTTAATTTCCCGTGAAAGATTGCCGGAAGGTAATGGTTCAGAGAAACTTGCTGCCGGTTGAAACTGCCATATTCCATTCAGGTTTAACCAGTTTTCACGTACCATTTGCGGACGGGGATATTCGGGTAAAACCGGATCGGCAGCTTGCATTGCCTCACCCCACGGAGTCATCAGGGTAGCTGTTTTCTTTTCGTAAGGTGTTTGCGAATAAGCAAGCTGCTGAACAAATAACGCAGTGCAAGCCAACAGGAAAATCTGAATTTGTTTGTGTTTAAAAATCATGTTATTATCATTTATTGTTATTTGTTCCCTGCGTTTCGATCAAAAAACGCAGGGATATTTGGTTTACGAATTACTCATTTACCAACTGTCTTGGATATTTCCATTTCGAGCTATGATAAATGAATAATTCGTAATTTCCGGTTTTATCGGTTGATAATCTTCACAGCTTTCACCACTCCGTCAGCTGCCGATTTTACAATGTACACGGCACGTGGAAGAGCGATAGTCTGAGTTCCGTTGATATCGGTACGCTCTACCAGCGAGCCCTGCAGATTATAAATCCACACTGCTGTTGGTTGCGAAGCCTTCATTACAACATTACCATCTACAGAATAAACCCTCAGGTCATTTTCTTTACCTGTTTCAGGAACAGCTGATTCGTCAAGTTCAAACTGAGCTCCGGATATTGTTCTGAAGATTGGGAAACCACCACCTTTAGGTATACCCCAAACATTGGTCATATCCCAACCAGCTCTGTGATAAAGCGGATATGCTTTGAACTCGTCAACCGGCAATTTCATTGCGCTGGTAGCACGGGTATACTGTCCGCCACGGTTCGGATCGAATATTGGATCAAGAACCATATCATTACGTGCAAAGCAGGTCGTCGAGTCAATAACGATATATCCGCCACCATTGAACGAAATAAATTCGTTACCTGAAGCACTCAACACTTCTGTTGCCAGAGACACAACACCTTTCATAAAGTTTTTACCACCTTCAGTACGGGCAACAATACCTGATGCATCACGATTGTTGGCAGTCAGACGATCGGCATGTGTAATAGCCACAGTACCTGTATAGTACGAATTGACGATTCGCGTATCGCAAACAATACCCACCAGACCGGCAGCCTGCCATTCGGTTGAAAGCACTTTACCGTCAACAACATATACATCTTTGATGGTTGACAATTTTCCGCTTTCGAGCATACCGGCAACAACCCCTACGTGGTCGCGACCACCAACTTCAGTCTGGTATTCGCCCTTATCGAACACTACATGTTCAACAGTAACACCTTTACCACGACCAATCAGGACACCTACATCAGCACCTCCCTGTACATACGCTTCGGTGAAACGCAGATTCACGAAATGAGCTCCATCAGCAAATCCGAATAAACCAAGACGGTCGCCGCCATTGATTTCAGGACATCTTACCGTATGATTCTGACCATCGATATATCCTTTGAAAGGAGTATCTGTATTTCCTATCGAAGTATATTGTTCAGAATACAGGTCAATATCAGTCGTCAGGCGGTAGAAACCGCTGAGATTATTCTTCATATTCATCCAGTCCTGAGCGGTAGCAATATCGGTCCATACAGGTTCTACAACAGGTTCTTCATAAGTAATTGCTTTCGACAACTTATCCGTTGTTACGCCCATATCCATGCACGAACCGCCACCATTTTGAATAATATGAATTGCAAAAAGGTTTTCACCTCCGTAATTGATGGCTGCTTTAGCTTCGGGATAAATATCAATGCTTACATAATTAGTACTCCAGCCGGTGTTGGTATGTGCCAGTACACCATTGATGTAGAATTCGTAATTTTCATCATAGAAAAGGGTGAAATTAAGTTTGTCACCTTCTTCTAAAACAGGGATATTTACTTTCTTGCGAAGATAGAGTTCAATATTATCACCTTTCCAAGATGTATTCCAGGGGAAAGAAACGCCCATATTTCCACCAAATGCCGAGCGACCATCGCTCCATTCTGTTTCATCAAGGTTCATTTCGCTATTCCATCCGGCAGCAACAACCACCTGATCTTTAGCACCTGATTTATACTTCCAGAGTTCACCACCCTGTCCGCTGGTTTTGAGGATAGGAGAAGTAATCTTCGATTTCATGAATGCAATAGTGGCTTTCAACACGCTATCAGCTTTCAGACCAGCCTTGTACACTTTACGGTCATAGGTCATCAAACCATTGATTTCGTTTTCGCAGTCGGTAGTCTGCACCATTGCCAAACCGGCGATACCCGTCAAGGTCAGATTTCTGGCAGCATTGGCAAACTCACTCAAACGTGTAGCATAAGCCTGATCATCCTTAATATCGCTCGAGCTACTGGTATTCCATACATGACCGTTAATAGCGTAAGGATAGTTACCTGTTACACCGCAAATTGAAGCACGTTCGTTATATGGATTAGTATGAAGTACCGGCAGAGGCAAACCGTGACGTGATACCACATCACCAAGTTCGTAACTATCATCCCCTGATTCTGGTAAAACAAGTCTTCCGTCGTTCAGACCACGGAATAATTTAACCGTATTCTGTACATGTAACATTCCATATCTTCCCCAACCATCGTTAAAGCCAATCCATGCTACTACCGATGGGAAGTTGCGGATGCTTTTAGTCATAGCAGCAGTTTCGCGCAGGAAGTTAGCCTTACGTGCAGCTTCGGTATTCAGTTCAGCAATCGGAGTTCCCACGTGTGCAGCAGGGATATCCTGCCATACAAGCAACCCAAGTGAGTCGGCAAGATGGTACCAGATAGCCGGTTCAATCTTTTCAAACTTACGAACTGCATTGAAGCCAAGTTCTTTCAGTTTTTTCAGATCAAAACGCATGGCGTCATAAGATGCCGGTGTAAAGATACCATCAGGGTAATAACCGTGATCAAGCGTTGCAAAGTTGAATGTCAACTGGCCATTCAAATAGATATATGGTTTCTCACGCAGTTTCTTCACTTCAATCTTACGCATACCAAAGTACGAAGTTACATTATCAGTAGCCGTACCATTCTTCTTCAATGTAACATTAACATTATAGAGGAACGGAGTTTCAGGCGACCAGAGTTTAGCATTCGCAACAGGAATGGTGATTTCGGTTCCGGCAGCTACGTCGACAGAAGCTACCTCGGTGGTACCATCCATTACTTTTACTGTAGCAACAGCACCTTCAGCATTAGCAGCTTCCACTTTCACTTTCACTGCGGTGTTATCAAGCGGTGTAAGTACCACGTCGGTAACATAAGCAGGATTTACCTCTTCTGTCCAGACTGTTTGCCAGATACCTGTTGCCGGTGTATATGAAGTAGCACCGGGTGCAGGATCCTGTTTTCCGGTAGGTTGTCCACCACGTGTCGGGTCAAACACCTGTACCACAATTTCCTGACTGCCATTAACATTCAACGCATCCGTAATATCAGCCGAGAAAGGATCGAAACCACCTTTATGTTCCACCACTTTCTGTCCGTTTACAAACACCACACTATGCCAGTCAACCGCACCGAAATTAAGCATTACCCGTTTATCATCAGCTGGTTTTGCTATGGTAACAATACGTTTGTATGCATAGGATTTGTTTTGGTTGGCAAATTCAGCATCCATGATACCCGACAGTGCAGATTCAACAGGGAAAGGCACCAGAATTTGCTGACGGTAAATATCGTTTGATTTATAAGTTCCGAAATCTTCTTTCGATTTACGGGTATAATCCCAGATACCATTAAGATTGGTCCATCCTTCACGTTTCATTTGCGGACGGGGATACTCGTTCAGAACCGGTTCGGCTACATTCAAATTTTCACCCCATACGGTCATCAACGAAGCGGTTTTCTTTTCATAAGGAGAACTGAAAGTAGAACCATCGGGTGAATAAGCTCCGGTATTATCAATTTTGATATACTCAATGTCCACTTCAGCACCTTTGGTACTGGTCTGTTTTCCAAAGAAAAGATGCGTACCGTCTTCAGGCAATAATTCCCCTTCAAACAGGTATAAATCATCCATATAGAAAACCCCCGGTGTCCCGCCATCGCGTTCGGTCAAAATTTGAAGCGCGTGGTCTGTAGCATCTGTTGTAAAAGTAATAGACTGATTCGACCAGTCGGCATGCTCAGAACTATTGATTGTTTTACGGAAAATTTCTTTTGTTCCGTTTTTCACAACTAAGATCAGATGGTCGCCTCCCCATTTTGCAAAATGATAGGAGAAGAGGAAAGTGTAAGTTTTGGCAGTACCGAGTTCGATAGGCACAGTTTTAATATTGCTGTTGCTTCCTCTGTCTTCACTCTGACCTACAGAGAAATCTTTACCATATTCAACATTTGAACCGAAACAGTTGAAGAAACGCAGAGAGTATTTTCCACGCGCATAACGATTACCGGCTTCTCCATTTCCTGTTTGTTTATTGTACTGTACACGTACACGTGAGCCCCAGAAAGGATGCCAGAATGGCGCAGCATTATGTTCAGCACTGAACGGAGGACTGAACCAGAGCGGATCATCATCAGCTCTACCGCCGTAATAGGCATCAGCAGAATATCTGTAATTCTCAGGACTAACCATACAGGTATCATTGCGGGGATCACCTTCGGGAAAATAGTGAGCACAAGGATTTTCAAAATCCCCGTTAGGGAAAAGGTTCACCGCATTGGCAGGAATACGCGAAGCAGTAATGCGTTCGCTGAAATGAAGGTCATCAAAAGCCATTTGATTCACATTAGCATCGCTGGTAGGTGTTTCTACAATTAATCGTTGGAAATTTGCGCCACCTTCCATTCCTTTTCTTTCATAGAACTTCCAGTTAGGATTGTTTCTATCGGCAACGAAATATATACTTCTGTCGCCGGCAGGATCAAACCAACCGTTAAAGTCGCGCCAGCCACCTTCAGGATAGTTAATTGTTTTTCCCCAGGCCGACATGTCGTACATGGCACCCGGTTTTACAGGAATAAACTCATTTTTGAAAAATCCTTTATCAACATACATACCGTATTTGCCGCTATGTACGTGCGCAGGATCAGATGATACCGTGAGTGATCCCGGTTTGCCTTCATCCATCCATGTCCAACCATGTTCCTGAGGAGTTTTTCCATTTTCAAAACCCCCATCTTTCATGATGTTATCGAGTTTAAACGATTGCAGAGGTAAAGCACCCAGCAAAACGCCATCGCGCCAAACACGCACTTTTTCGTCAGGTGCCACAGCCACACGATAGATATGGTAGTCGTCGGTGGTACTTGCGGTACTCAATACACGAACAGTATCCAATACATTGGCATGTTCGGTGAGCAAGTTATTCGAGAATTCCAGACGGAAGCCTTTGCCTCCACCCACACCCGAAACAGTAAATGCTCCATCGGAAGAGTTCACCACTTTCGCTTTGAACTCAACGGTAAAGCCAATGGCAGGTGAAAAGCCGGTACGTGTCTTGTACCAGCCTAACTGAGAATACAAAGGATAACCATAGGTATCAACAGCTTCATTAACTTTCAGTTTGAGCGCCGAAGCTGCTACGGCCGAAAGTTCTGAAGGGTTAACAAGCAAATCCTTTGTTGCTTGTTCCCATGGCATTGTGTTGTCAAAACGCAATTCATTCCAACCTTGTGCGGTTGGCAGAGATGTACCGTTATATACATCTACAAGCGATTGTGCCTGTGTCTGCCAGAAGAACAAGGACAGACACATCCATAATAAGTAAGTCTTACATGTCCTCATAAACTTAGATTTAAAATTAGTAAATCGGTATTATTTAATTATTGCAAACTCTTTCCCCTGCTTGCATTTAGGGTTTTATTACCATTCAAATATTTCCTGCTGATCCTCTTCGGGAATCTGTGTATTCCTCCGTCGTTCCAGCGTATAAGAACCTTTAAGGGTATATTTCACTGTGTAAAACGGATTCGAAACATCCTTGTAACTGTACTGCAGCTCCATGGTTACAGTACGAATCATCAGGTAAGGTTGCAAAGCATCCATTTCTTCTTTAATATTCCATGTACATTTTCCCGGAGCCGGTGTAAATTCAATTTTAGCGCTGTCGGCCGTAAAACTCATGGTGTTGTCGGCATTAAATCTGGCTCTCACTTTATAAGTAGCACGGTCACGGGCATCTTCTTCGCACAATCCGGCGTAAAAGAAAACGGTACTGTCGTTCACTACGCGCATTTCGCGGGTAGCTTTCGAAGTTGGAGTCGGATCACCTTCTGCGGCTATAGTACCGGCACCAGCCGAATAAGTTCCTGAAAAATAATTAAAAGGAATAATACGCATCAGCGTTTTCTTGTAGTGTTTCTTTGGAGAAGGTGTATATTCCGACGTAGAAGAAATCTTCAGCGGCAGAATATATTTTTCTACAAGGTCCAAATCACTTACCCGAAAATCGATGTTCAGGTATCCAACATTCTCTCCTGCAGGGATGTTTACTGTAGTCCCGTTCGGGAAACTAAAATGCTCCTCATCAAGTTGACGGAAGAACAAGTCATCACGGGTATAGAACATGGTACGGTTATGTGCCACCAATGTATCGGGATCGAGTTCTACCTGAACAGTTACCTGACGGTCATTATTGGTTGAACCACTTATTTCTACAGGTATTTTATAATGAATGATCCCGTCGGCGGTATTCGAGTTCAAATATGTTTCGGTATAACCCGAGCGTACAAACGAAACATATTTTTGATACTGTTCAGTTTTCCATTCTTCTTCGCAGGCATAAAACGTCATGCCCAGCACTGCAACTATTGTATAAAATAATATCTTTTTCATTATATATTTTTTTTATTCATCAAACGTTTTCCATCCGGGATTCTGTGTCAATTTCCTGTTTTTTCTCAATTCATTCTGAGAAATTGGCCAGAGATACATTTTCTCAGCAAAGATTGCCGGAACAAGTGAAATTTCGTGTGGAATCTGCCACAAATCCCTTTGCAATTTATCAGCTGCATTATAGGAAAGCGGTCCTGTCATATCCATATTGAAGCCCCAAACCGGCATGGCTTCCTCGCGTTCGGCATCTCCCCAGCGACGAAGGTCGTAGTAACGATGTGCTTCGCCCATGAATTCAATTTGCCATTCGCGTTTGATGCGTTTGCGCATTTCATCTTTATCTGCAAAATGGTCGTCGGTAAAGTCTTTCAATCCTGCACGAACGCGAACCGGTCGCAAACCTTTACTGATTTCACTTTTTGATCTGCTTACGGTAACGATGCCAACACCGTCGTAGGCCGGAATGTTATATGTACCGCTCAATTCATTAAGCGCTTCGGCATAGGTAAGCAGTACTTCGGCATAACGCATAGCCGGTTCAGCTTTTCTTACGCGTCCACCCGACCAGTCTTCGGGATGATAGTATTTACGGATACCGATACCTGTCCAGTAATAAAAACCGGAAGCATCTTTACCATCACCACCGTTACGATAGATGAACACCTGGGTATAACGTTTATTATCGTTGACATTGGTACCTTCATTTTCCCAAACACTTCCGTTGTAAGCCACCGAAGCGTAGAAGCGGGGTTCGCGGTTGGCATTTTGTAATGATACGCCCGGAGGTAGCGGAGTCCAGTTGGTATAGTAATCGAAATTACGCGTTGTTGAAGCCTGAGTAAATGCTTTTGCCCAATCGGGTACAGCGGCAGTCGGGTCGCTGTAATAATAGGGACGACCCTGATCGTCAGTTCCTTGTTTGTAACGATAAAAATCACTTCCGTCAGCCATGTAGTAGGCATCATACATTTTCAGTGTCAAACCGTGGCAGTTCCATCCTCCCAAC
>Ga0209417_1006871_pt1 | contig 11363 bp, 12 predicted proteins | sample RifGroF2_FD_184002 | JGI IMG/M metagenome (GOLD analysis project Ga0209417, IMG submission 184002) | Groundwater microbial communities from Rifle, Colorado, USA - Groundwater F2 (SPAdes) (version 2) | ecosystem: Environmental > Aquatic > Deep subsurface > Groundwater | place: Rifle, Colorado... | reverse complement strand
CTATTCCTCCCTATACTTTAGGATACTTGCTTGCAAGTGGTAATCTCACTCAGTCCTCTGTGGTAGCCAGCACACACTCAGATGACGTTGATCAAATTAGATCACAGATGATGCAAGAAGGAATGGATTGCTCATATAGTAAATCATACACTGGAAAGGCATCACGCTTTTGGGTTCGCGGTTTGATTGGTATGATACAGCATCTTGGATTAGATATACTCAGTGCAAACAAATTCATACCCGATATTTATTTATTGGCATCACCCTCCCAACGTGTTTCTTTATTACATGGTCTCATGGATGGTGGCGGATCTGTATCTCTAACTCGTAACAAAGTAATTTATCATTCTATCAGCCATAAACTTGCGTTAGGAGTTCAGGAACTGGTTGAGGAATTAGGCGGGGTGGCATCTGTAAATACTTATGATAGAGCAGGAGAAGATAAGCCTGTTGAATATCAAATCAGAATGCGCCTTCCTGAATGGGTATTGCCCTTCACGGTTGAACGCAAAGCGATCAGATATGTGCCTGGCTCTCATGCAAGACCAACTAGAACTATGAAGTCAGTAGAGTTCTCAAGAAATGTAGCGAGTGTGTGTATTTCTGTAGATAGTGAAGATCATTTGTATGTCACTGAACATGCCATACTCACTCATAATACCATTGAGGCTCTGGGTTACATACAAGAACGGGGCTTTCACAGTATCTTGATTGTTTCTCCGGCTTCGGTTACTTATAAGTGGCAAGACGAAATCAAGAATTGGACGGGAGAGGATAGCGCAGTGATTACTTCATCCTCTGAACCCCTACCCAATGCGAAATTTACTATTATGTCTTATGCGATCTTTACTCGTAAAATTGAAAGCATACGGGCACGGGGTTATCAGTTGTCTTTATTTGATGAGAGTCACGCTCTCGCCAACAAGGACTCTCAGCGCACACGTGCAGCCAAGTCCTTGAATACGCCCTATTTCCTTGGGCTTTCCGGTACCCCATTCCTGAACCGTCCCATTGAATTGTTTCCCCAGTTGAATATCATTTCTCCCGGCAGGTGGAATTCTTATTGGAAGTATGCCATTACCTACTGTGGCGCCTATAAAAGCAGGTGGGGTTGGGATGTCAGTGGCGCTTCACATTTGAAGGAACTGAAGCAAGAACTGGCGCCCTACTTCCTTCGCCGCACGAAGCAAGAAGTCATATCTGAACTCCCATCTATGACACGGGTAAATATTCCTGTGGACTACGATAAGCTGTTTGCCCGAGATTACAATGAGGCACTCACAGATGCACGGCGGCAGGTGCAGGAAAATCGCAAGGCTTCCAAGTTGGAACTGGTTGCTAAACTGCGGCAGATTATTGGTCACATGAAGGTTGGGCCTGCAGTTGAGCTGGCCGAGAATGTGTTGGTCTCCAAACAAAAGGTTGTGTTGTTTGCCCATCACAAAGCAGTAGTAGCCACCCTGGTTGAAAAGCTCAAGCACTTTGGCGTGATCACCATAGTAGGTGACACACCACAGCACGAGCGATCCGATAATGTATTCGCATTCTTGAACGATCCACAAATCAGGGTGGCAATTATTTCCCAAGCGGGCGGTGAAGGTATTGATTTATTTTCGGCGGACACTCTCATCTTTGTGGAGCGTGAGTGGAATCCGGGAAAGGAGGGACAGATCGAAGCCAGACTACATCGTATTGGCCAGCAGTCCAATGTAGAGATCATCTACCTGGTTGCCCGGCACACCATGGACGAGCGTATTCACAAACTCATAGAAACCAAGCGTGAAATCTTTGGCCAGCTTATCTCAATTGATGACATTCCTGTTATGGATTTACTGGAGATCTAATGTCAAAAGAACCGTCTCTAACCTATGACCCCAACATGGTTATCAATCCAACATTCCCGGAGCAGCAAGTTATCCTTGCACCCACGGCGCACATACGTCTGGACACCAAAGATCCGACCAAGCTGAAACTCAGGCTGCCAGTGCAACAAATGATGCCGGATCGCACCCAATACAAACCGTATTCTGTGATGTACGGTGGCGGTTTGTATGTCGAAGTAACAGTTACTTTGGCAGAGGTTGTGGAATTCGATTCCGTCTATGTCGTTCTCACCCCAGAAGGCATTGCACATGTGGCTGATCAGTTGGCAACTGCATTGGATACAATGCACGATGAGTTCCGAAATAAGCCTCGAACTTTCTAACCGTGCCCATTCCTATCAAAGGCTTCAAGATTGCGCCGGGCGAAATCTGCCCACTGTGTGGTGGACAGGTAGTCGAGCGCATCAATAGCCTAACAAGTGAACCATTCTGGGGTTGCATACGCTATCCAAAATGTACCTATCTTCTCGACTTGATTGATGAAGAAGAAGTTGAGGATCAATTTGACCAGAACGTACGGTCTATCATCCGGGATATTCGCGACATACACACAATGAATCCCTCTATCAATTACACTCTGAAGGAGATTTGAAATGCCTGTACCTACTAAACAAGGTGGAAAGGGACGCTCTGGTGTAGCCACAGTGTCTATCGTTGGTGAGAAAGTCAATGTAATCTTTGAAGACAACAACCAAGCCATCACTGTTTTGTTGGCTGACGCGCCGGATTACATCAAGAACGGGCGCCAAGCTATCACTTTGAACACAAGCAATACTGAAATCTATGGTGCTCGGCCAGTCAATGGAACACACCGTTGTGTGTTTGCTGGTTTTGCCGCCAAAGAAAACGAACCTCCTACCATTCGTGAGGTGGCTGCTCGTTCCGGTATTAGCTCAGCAAACAAAAAGTATTCGATCAAAGCCCACCTGGAATTCACCGCCCTGTTTGACATCACCGCTGGTAAATGGAAGAATTATCGGCTGGTGTACAACCTGACGTATGGCTTCGAGAAGTATTCTCCGCCTACCATTGACGGATCAAACGATGAAGCTTTGGCAATCACACTGGTTTATGGCGAGAAGCTAGCTGAATTCCTTTCGCTGGGTGGCATGGACTTTGAGATTGACAGCATCCCTTGGTCAGACAACGTATTGGTATTCATTGAAAAGCTGCTGCTCTCCCGCAAACGTCCGCTGGCCATCTCACTCAATGAAAATGGCTGGGTGAAAAGCATTGGCGAAATTCCTGTCGAAGATGATGACGAGGAAATTGAAGCACCAAATCTGCAACCCGATCCTGACACGGGTGAAGTGCCTGTTGAGGGTGATGAAGAGGCAAAACTAAATGCCAAGTACGCGGCAGAACTGGCCAAGATCAAGAAGGCCAAAGCCGAGGAAGTAGAAGCAGCCAAGGTTGAGGCCAAAAAGATTGTTGCAGAACTCACCGGACAGGACGTTGAAGCGCCAAAGACCAAGAAGAAACAGGCGTCTGCTCCGACTATATTAGACATGCTAGCAAATCAGGCCAAAGCCGGGGACACAGATGCACTAAAGATGTTGACTTCTTTGGCTGTCAATAACGAACAGGCCAAAGAAAAATTGGAAGAGATCACAAATTCGTAGCATGAAGGATGGGCCAACATGGATCTGAGAAGTGTTGTTTCTCGCTTGGAGCACGTCAAGGAATATGAAAAATACTATTCAGCGTTGTGTGTTTTCCATCACGACACCAGCCCATCCATGTTGGTCTATAAAGATGGGTGGTTCAGGTGTCTATCCTGTGGTCGCAGTGGAGATCTGTATGTGTTGGATCGCAAGCTGCGTGGGTGGACACCACCATCCATGTTATACAACACAGAGTCAACGGACTGGAAGCCACCCACTGGCGCCAGCGATCCAGTCAAGTTTGTTTTTGATGCCCACCACATGCTTTCAAAATACACCGAAAGTCTGGGCTGGTATCTAAGAATGCGCGGCTTGGAGTGCAGGATTGAAGGACAGAAGTTGGGATGGCACAATGGGTGGTATGTCATCCCAACTTTTTCTGCTGATGATAATCTAACTGGTTACATATTACGTGCCGGTCAGCATGTGCAAGAAGCCACCGGCGCCCGGTATGTGACACATTCTACGTCCAGTCTTTATGTGCCGGACTGGTACCTGTATCTGACCGGTGAATACTTGGTGGTTACATTCGGTGTGTTGGATGCACTCACTCTAACTGAACTCAGGATACCAGCAGTGTCCTCTGTATGGGGTATGACGTTGCGGTTGGAAGATTTTGAGATGGTGCGCAAGCCTGTTATTTTCTTCCCGGATCAGGGTGAGGAGAAGGAAGCGATCAACTATTCCCGGCAGTTGGGATGGCGCGGCAAAATAGCCAAACCAAACTGGCCAGATGGCTGCAAAGATCCCAATGACTTGCACATGAAACAAATGGACAATGAGATTTTGAATGCGATTGCTGAAGCAAAATGAACAAGAACGATACCAGCGGACGTGCTCAAAAATATAGGTTCCGATACCAAGGAGGTGAAAGATGGGCAGGTCAATCCGATATGACAAGGGCACAAGGAGAGAATTAATGGAAAGGACTAAGCTAGATGTATTTTATGCCCGTAGTGTGCGTTATATTGCGGTGCGCGGATACCTCAACAACGGTGATCTTACCGAGGAAGAAGCCAAAGAAGTGTTGTCTGGTCGCTTGGATCCAAATGATCCAGACACAGTGGTGGACGACTCTGATCTGTTGGGGTTGACCGGTGAGGAAGTTGTGGCCAAGCTCAGAAAGGATTTGGAATGAACATACTGGAATGGTACAGGAAATCCTGGACAGAGTATAAGAAAGGTGATCTAACAGATTGGGGTATGCTCAACCTGGCCGCAGTTATGGGTGAAAGAATTGGTTCGTTGTTGGCTGTGTTTGACTTTCATCCACAGGCAGCGAAGCTAATGGTAAAACAGAAGCCATTTATCGTGGTGGCCAACGATGAGACGTACTATTTACATGTCTATGAGATCATCCGCACAAGCCAGATGCTGCAGGGCACCTGGACTAGCAAAGATGAAGATAAGTATCTGGGTGCTGTTGGAGTAAAGGTTGATCCAATCAACCAATCTATTCGGTCAAAGTCATACTACCAGGTGCAATGTACGACCCACATTTGTTCTTTTTGCGGAGACATTGGAATTACATACTTTGCAAATTCGTTTGCCGATGCAGTGGCTGAGTTCAAAGACAATGGTTGGCTGTATGAAACTGATCATTGGATCTGTCCAGAATGTAGGATTCACAATCAGAATGATTCAGAAGAAGGATGGGGTAAGCTATGATTACAGAAGAACAAATTGTAGAAAGGCGCGAAAAATTAGCAAGTGGTAAATCAGTGGATGCTGAAAATAACTTTTTGATCTTACTGAACGAATTTGAGCGGGTATTGGCCGCCGGATTCAGTGCCGTTGGTCGAGCAGAGAGAGCCGAAACAGCACCGCTGGAACTGCATGAGTTGAATATCAATCATGCAACATGCGATTGTGGTAAAGATAGGGTAGATGCAATTATTGATGCTACCCTCTCAGGCGGTGCAAGATGACTTGTCCAGCACATCCTGAGTGGTTTTCGCAACCATGAAACTCACCGATATTTCCGAAATTTTTATCGGGTTGATGTTGGAAGGTAAGGTGGCGGTAGAGTATGTACTGCCAAACTACCTTGCCCCACCTTACGATCTAATCTGCACCCATCTAAGAGATGGGCGGGATATAAATTATGTGATCGACAAGGTTGGATTGGTTCCAGTGCTGGCGGCCAAACAAGCGGCGGCAACTGTCGGTGATACCATAGACATCCAGGCTCTGCTCAGTCAATTGCTCACCTGTGTGCGGCGTGAGGAGAGTATAACTATTTTGGAAAATCAAGTTCGTCGTATGCGGAAGGGAGAAGATCTTGATGTAGCTAAGATCACTTCTCTTATAGATAAATCACAAAACTATTCCAGCCAGTATGTGCGCTTGGATGAAGTAAGTAATGATCCCACCACTTGGCGCCCAACATTTTATCCTCCGATTGATGAACACTGCGGCGATCCGGAAGATCCAAAGATGAGCGGTGTACCTCAGTCTGGATTGATTGTGATCGGTGGCCCACCCGGTTGTTTAGTTGGATCCACAATGCTAGGCTGCAATCGCGCAGGTAGAGGCTTTCAGATCTCCATGCTAGCTTTATATCGCATGACCAACGGCGCCAAGCGTGGTGGCAGATTGTGGGATATGTCCATACCCACTTTTCTGCAATCCAAGTATGAAGATGGAACTATACGATTGAATGAGCTGGATCGAATAGTACCTAGTGGCATCAAGAATGTGTTCAAACTCACCTTGGAAAATGGATATGAATTAGTGGGAACAGCCGATCATCCTGTATTGACAGATCGCGGGTGGGTTGGATTGGGATTACTAACCCCGCAAGATCAGGTATTCGTCAATGTACAACTGCAAACAGGGTTGGTCAATGTAACATCTGTAGTGCCTGTTGGCACGGCAGAAACGTTCGATGTGTACTTGAAAAGAGATCCGCACAATTTCCTGGCCAATGGAATTGTTGTGCATAATACGGGAAAATCGTCACTGATGGCCAAAATTGTGGCTAATAGCGCCGCCCACGGGAAAATTTGTTTGGTGTACACACTGGAAATGACAACCGGCCAGATTGCCCGCCGTATCCTGCAGGTGGCAATGAAGCCGCTGACCAAAGAACAGAAGCACAATGTCATAATCAGTGACAGGATAATGAAAGTGGATGAGGTGTATTCGGATGCCATGCGGCTGTGTACTACCGACAACGTGTACTCCATTTTTATTGATTTCTCCGACATGCTAGTGGAAGGAGCGGAAGATGAACAGAGCATGGCCATCGTGTACCGGCGCTGTGCAGCCTTGGCCAAGGAGAATTCCACTGGAGCGCCGGTGTTTTTGTTGGCTCAGCTAAACCGGAATTACACAGGGGGCGTGCCAAAGGTCAACCTGCTGCGCTACTCGGGTATGGCAGAGGCAGTGGCTTCGTTGATCTTCCTGATTTACAACCCGAACCAAATCTATTCCACCTCTGTCAAGGATAATTCATTACCGGCCATCCCAGGAACCGGTTACATTGTTGTCGGCAAATCAAGGTACGGTTATCGAGAAGGTGGGCCGGGAGCAATCCGGGTGGACTTTGATGGCAAGCTGGCCTGGGGCAATGAATCACTAGGATGGCAAGGATTGATGAGTGTGTAAATGAAAACATTGGAAACTCAGGAATATCTTATCGACCAGATGCCTAACATTACGGGGGCGACAAGGGCTGCCATTGACCTTGAGATGTTTGGTCAGGACAAAGAACGACTTCATATACCTCATGGCAAGTTTGCGTGCCTCTCGGTGGCGCTGGACAACGGTAGGAACTATATCTACACCAATACGCTGGTGCTTGATGAGGTATTTTGGATGCTCAAGCCTTTGCAGTGGATTATCCAGAACGCTACCTACGACATCCGGCAGTTGCGCCAGTTTGTGAAGATCGAGCCGCACCCGATCTTCGATCCCATGCTGGTGGAAAAGGTATTGTGGGGCGGGTACTATGTTACCTTCGGTCTTAGCTCCATGGTGCGCCGTTACCTGGGCCTGTACATGGCCAAGGATAAGTATGAAGAGTTGCAGGATGAAAGCATAAATCGAGAAGAGCTTTTTCAGTACAACGTGCAGGATGCAGTGCTGACCTTGAAGGTAGCTGAGATCCAGCAGGCTCTACTGGAAGAACAGCCAGATACCAAGAAGGTGTATGAGATCATAGATGCTCCCATGATCTGGGTGGTGCTGGACATGGAACCCACCCGGGTAAATATCCAGGGCTGGTTGGAATTGGCCACTGAAAATGAATCCAAAGGCCGAAGCATCGAGGCTGAGATCGGTTTGAATGTTTATGCCTACACCAAGGTCAAGGATCATCTGGCACTACACTTTGGCTTGCGCCTGGAAAATACCCAGGATGAAATGCTGGCTGAATACAAGCACATTCCCATAATCCAGAAGATCCGCGAAGCCAGATCGTACCGCAAGATGTCATCCACCTACGGGAGGAAATGGGTAGAAAAACACTGTGATGAGGATGGCAATGTGGTGGCTGATTGGCATGTAACTGGGGCAGAGACGGGACGCCAGTCGTCCAGCAATCCTTCACTGATGAATATCCCAGCAGCCAAGATGCCAATTTTCCGCACATTGTTTATTCCCAGGTATGATCAAATGATTGTAGCGGATGTGTCCCAACAAGAGCCGCGCATTACTGCACTTATGTCAAAGGACAAGGCATTGGTCAAAGCCTTCAATGATCACGAGGATATTCACCTCTTTATTGCCCGTACTATTTTTGATGATTTCACCATCCAGAAATCTGACATTCGCCGCAAGATTGGTAAACGCACCGGCCTGGGTATTGTGTATGGTTTCACGGCTGTTGGCCTGTCCTCTAAGCTGAAAGAAGAAATTGATGATCCAACTTTCGAGATCAACGAGGACAAAGCCCAGGAATACATTGATGCGTACTTCAGGAAATTTCCACGGGTCAAGATCATGCTAGATCAACTGGTTGCTTTCGGGCACAGACATGAGTATGTAACCACTGCATTTGGCCGCAGGTGTTGGATAAACATACACGCTATGGGATGGGAGAACAACTGCAAGAACAGTCCATTCCAGGGTGGCGGGGCTGACATGACCAAACTTTGGCAGGTCAAATTATGGGAACGCTGCCGCAATGGTGGTCATCGTTACCCACTGGTCATGCCAATCCATGACGAGTTAGTATTGGATGTGAGTGACGATGAAGTTCCAATGTACCTGGATCTATTGGACGCTGCGTTCAAAGAAACTATCCAAATTCTGTTCCCGGATAGCCCTATCCCATTTGAGTTCGAGCACTTTGAAGGTGCAAATTGGGGGGTGAAAGCGTGAGGATCAATGACAAAGTTATGACCCCGAGTGGCGTCGGCATTTTACAGGGTCGGTTTTACAAGCGCGGGCACCAGTATCTTGTAGTGTCACATGTAGTGGCCGAGATGACACAGATACCAACAACCGGCTGCCTTACCCACAGAGCAGCTGCTCTGGATCCTGATTACCCAAATGGTTTATGGATTTATCCAGCAAGTGAGGTGTCTTGTGCGTGAGCAATGTCCCCATTGTAATCGTTATCTGGTCAATCCCAACGGGCCAGCCAACTCCGACATCCTGATTATTGGTGAATTCCCCGGCTTGGATGAAATCGAAGTTGGACTGCCATTTGTAGGCAAGACAGGGGACGTATTGCGTTACGAATTAGCTGTAGCAGGTATCACCATTGAACGGACACGGCTTACTAATCTGTGGCGCCACCAACAAACCAGCAATGACAGTCCATGTTTCAACTTCGGCATGTCAGAAATGTTGCGGGAGTTGAGCACGCCACGTAAAGGTGTGCTATTCTTGGGCAGTGAAATCCCGCCGTTATTTGGTCTGCCGCCTGTCACTTCAATCTCCGGCTTGGTCTTTGACTCAGTGCCCCTTATGAACTATCCATACATGTGTGTATTCTTACCAAATCCGGCCATCGTTTTCCACAGCACCGTGGGTGAAATTCGCCATGGGTTGTCCATATTCAGTAAAGCCCTGAAAGGAAGTTGAAATGAAACCACCATCTAAAACAGGATCGCCAGATGATTTTCAAACTCCACCGGAAGCATTGGCTCCGCTTTATCCTTACATACAAGGTATGAGAATATGGGACTGTGCGTGTGGAGATGGCTATTTGGTTAGAGGATTGGAAGCTAAAGGTTTTGATGTTGTCGGTAGTGATATCAAAATGGGATGGGACTTTTTGAAGCTATCACCCCCGTGTAACTCTTATGATGTTCTCATCACCAATCCACCCTACAAATACAAACAACAGTTCTTGGAGAGAGCTTATGCGCTCGGTAAACCATTTGCGTTCTTGTTACCTCTCACTACATTTGAAACTGAAGCCAGACAACGGTTGTTCAAACTTTATGGTGTTGAAGTAATTCTATTCAACAAACGCATCAACTTTGTCACGCCCAACAAAGTTGAGAAATCATCCAGCTGGTTTGCCACTGCTTGGTTTACCAACGGATTGAACATAGGGCAACAATTAACATTTGCAAAATTGGAGAATTGAAATGTCTGAGCCTCTTGGTAATGGAATTGATACTGCAGTGCAGTTGAAGACCGGCGACAAAGAAGTTCTGAAGATGGTTGACCAAACCATTGATGCAGCTATTGCGCAGGGTGACATCACGCCTGTCATGGTTTTTGGTAGAGCATTGCGCCGCCAGATGCAAGCGTCCGGCCTGGCATTGGCCAAATTACTCTACCGTCTCTCTGAGTCTTGGGAGTTGTTCAAGGCAGTGGGTGTGGATGATGAGTTCGTGGATGTTGTTTATGCCGACATGGGAATTGCCCCTGAGACTACAACCAAATATGTGGCGTTATGGGGTGCCATCTTTGAAAACCCGGCTGTTCCTATTGAGGTCAAGGAAAGTCTGGAAAGTAAACCCATGCGCTCACTGATCCTGCTCACTGCGGCTGCCCGAGATGAAGAATTTGATTGGGCCAAGGTAGTGGATGCTACCACACCGGCTGAAATTCGAGAAATTGTCAGAGAGCATAGGGGCCAACAAACGTCCAGCAAAACTGCAGTGACTTTGGAATTAGACTTACGCAACGGCCAAATCACGGCCAGGCAGGGAGATCAATGGCGCATCGTGGGCGTGTTGTTGATCAAGGAATATAAACAAGATCCGTTGGTAGCCACCGGCATAGATCGCATCATAAATTCTGCTGGCATAATGGAGAAATGATGGTGAAGAAACCGTTACTTTCCGAACCAGCTTACATTGATGATGTGGTGGTTGATTCACACCAGAGCCAAATCGTGCGCCGCTCTACCGGCCTGTATTCATTGGACATGGCATTGGCTGGCGGTGGAAATCTTGGAATGCCGCTTCGCAGTGTAGCAGAAATTTATGGTAACACACACGTAGGCAAATCGACCCTGACTTACTACCTGTCTGGTATGGTAGCCGAGCGCGGCACCATCGATTTGTGCGACCTGGAAGGCTTGGACGTGGGCTATGTGCGTAGTGTGTTACTGAATAGCAACTTCCGGGGCCACGTCAAGATCATGGATGACATCGAAAAAGGCAAACCGCGCCACCATGTGGATATGGTAAATGAAATGGCACGGGATTTTATTGGAGATCCAAACACCAATGCTGTGATCCTCGATAGTGTGGGTGCATTCGTGCCTACATCTGAGAGCGAGGGCGACATCGGTGAAAGTTTCATGGGCCGCCGCGCCATGGCAATCGCTCAGTTTTCACGTAGAATGACCAACTACCTGAAAGCCAAAGAGCAGCATGGTAGTTGTTTTGTGGTCAACCATGTACAT
>Ga0209417_1006869_pt1 | contig 11366 bp, 7 predicted proteins | sample RifGroF2_FD_184002 | JGI IMG/M metagenome (GOLD analysis project Ga0209417, IMG submission 184002) | Groundwater microbial communities from Rifle, Colorado, USA - Groundwater F2 (SPAdes) (version 2) | ecosystem: Environmental > Aquatic > Deep subsurface > Groundwater | place: Rifle, Colorado... | reverse complement strand
ATATTATCGCTGTTTTGTATATCGCGCCGGTTTTTATGTTTGGAGCGGCGTTGTGGTTAATGGCAAAAGGCAAAAAATTCTCCGAGGAATTTTCGATAAAGAAGGCGGCACTGCTTTGCGGAATTCTGGCTGTTCTTCTTCATAATCTTATCGATTTCGGAATTTTTGAGCCTGGTATTTTGACAGCGTTGTTTGCGGTTATTGCGTTATCGGCATCGCAATATGAAAATCAGCACACAGTTCAACTTGGTAACTCAAAAAGATATATTCCGCTGGTTTTAACGATTGGCGTTGTTATTGGTTGTATGTGGTTTTATATAATACCAGTGGGTAAGACGGCATTTAAAGTAGAAACGGCAAAACAGCTTTCTTCTTATGGTTATATGGATAACGCAGCCGCCATCCTTTCAACTGCTATCAAAGATGATGTTTACAATCCTACGCCGGCAAACCTTAAAGGCACGATAGAGACATTTTGTTATAAAGCTAATCCGCCTCAATACAAAAACAAACTTGAAGACGCAAATCAATCATTTTTAATCGCGATCGCCAGAGACCCTGCGGATTTTAAAAATTTTGAAAAATTGTCTGAAGTATATGAATCGATGGCCGAGGCATATCCTGATAAATGCAATATGTGGTTTGAGAAAGCACTTGAGGCATTGGAAAAAGCTCTTGTGCGGTATCCTACGGATAGTGAAATGCATTTAAAGGCGGGAACTTTAGCGCAGCAGTTAAATAAAACCGATGAAGCTATCGAACATTATATGCAGGCAATAGCTATTGAAGATGCGTACAGGGAAGAATTTAAAATTATGTATCCTGATAGAGAAATGTTCAGCAGGCTCGGTGAGATAAATTATAATTTTGCGAAACAGAGATTGCAGCAGCTTAAAGGAAACTGACAAATTAAAACGATTTTTGGAGATATTATGAAATTAAAGTTATTTATATTTATGTTCTTCGCGGCGGGTTGTGTTGCAAAACCCGATCTGACGAAATCGGTTGTGATGATCCAAATTGTAAAGCAGCCATTCGATTACACGACACCCTGGAAACAGAGTTCAATTTCGCAGGGAGTTGGATCAGGATTCATAATTGAAGGTAAACGAATCCTTACCAACGCACATAACATTTCGGATGTTCGGTATGTTATTGTCAAAAAAGAAAATGTTGCAAAGAAATACCCGGCGAGGGTTGAATTCGTGGGACACGATTGCGATTTGGCGATTTTGAAAGTCGCGGATGAATCATTTTTTGATGGAACCGAACCGCTGACGATTGGTGGATTGCCGCCGGTAAACAGTACGGTTGAAACGTACGGTTTTCCTATGGGCGGAACGCATATAAGCGTAACACAAGGCGTTGTTTCGCGTATTCAGACGGATTCCTATGTTCACAGCGGAGCCGATGAGCATTTGGTAATTCAAACAGACGCTGCGATCAATCCGGGCAATAGCGGCGGGCCTGTAATCCTTGATAGTAACGTTGTAGGCGTCGCGTTTCAGGGGATGCAGAAGGCGGACAATATTGGTTATATGATACCTTCGACGGTAATTTACCACTTTCTAAAAGATGTGAATGACGGCAAGTATGACGGCTTTGGCTCTCTTGGAGTTGGTTTGTTTGATGGGCTGCATATAAAGAATATTTGAAACTGCCCGCGGACACCGAAGGCGTTGTCGTAACCTCGGTGATGATGAACAGCTCGGCGGAAAATGTTCTTAAGAAGAACGACTGTATAACGGAAGTCGATAATTACGATGTTGACAACGACGGAATGATCGTAATTTACGGGCAGAAATATTCGCTTTCCGAAGCCATTGAAGCCAAGCAGATAGGTGAAACTGTGGAAGTTGTTTTTTGGCGAGACGGGAAAAAAGAATCAGCGCAAATAACGATTCAGCTTAACAGGCCTGTGTTTGAATTTGCTAGGATGTATGATTCGCAGCCGCCTTATGTATGTTTTGCGGGATTGACGTTTGTTTCGGCAAGCAGAAATTTTCTTGAGACATGGGGCAGAGAATGGATAAAGGATATTCCTCATATTCTGCGTTATTTGCTTAGCGAATCGCAAACGCTGAACACCGACAGGGAACGAAAGGAATACGTGATTCTTTCGGAAATACTGCCTGCACAAATTAATTTGTATGACGGGGAATTTTTAAACAAGCCGCTGGCAAGCATAAATGATCAGCCCGTGAGAAGTCTTGATGATGTACGCAAAGCATTTCAAAATAAAGAATGCGAGTTTTATATTTTGAAATTTATGAGTTCGGAGGCTCCCCTGCTTTTGGACGCAAAACAAGCACACGCGCAAAATGACGAAATTATGAAAAAATATAATGTACCGGTATGGACTTATCCGGAGGAGCAATTATGAAAACGACAAGGATTTACACTATAATCTTTATTATCTGTATTTTGAGTTCTTTAAATTTCGCGAAAGATATTTCGGCAAAGTTGAAGGATTCGCTGGTTTACCTTCAAGTTGCATATTATGGTTATACACAGTATGAGCCGTGGAAAAATATGGAATTGTCCGAAGGGTATGCTGTGGGCTGCGCGGTTGATGACAATAAAGTAATTACGCTTGCGTCAAGCGTAGCGAATGCGGCCTTTGTACAGGCAAGAAAATCTGACCGGAACGATTTCATACCCGCAAGAATTCTCGCGGTGGATTACGAAAGCAATCTTGCACTTATAGAGCTGGACCCAAACTCGATTGGAAAAGAATTGAAGCCTTTGAAATTCGATGAAAAGTACGTCAAAGGCGCGGGCGTTAATTTTTACTGGTTATCAGCCAAAGGACAGATGTTTATAGGCAGGGGCTTTCTCGATAGAGTAACTGTAGCTAACGTAACGGGCTTTTATTCGAAATCACTGACATTTGTAGCTGCGGGCATTTCCGAGGCGACCAATCTTGGGCAATTATATTGTCTGGGTGAAAAGCCAATCGGCATCGCAAGTTTATCGGGTAAAGAAACGGAAGCAGATATTATTCCGGCAAAAGTTATCAACCGATTTCTGGACGATGTCCAAAAAGGAACGTATAACGGCATAGCGATGAGAGGGTTCAGCGTTTCAAATCTGGTAGACCCTGCTATGCGGAAATATCTGAAGATTCCAAATGAAATCAGAGACGGTGTTTATGTTTCGGATATTTACACGATCGGCACAGGCAGCGATGTATTGAAAAAAGGCGATGTGCTGCTGGGCATTGACGGATTTGCGATAAATCCTTACGGCCGATACGATGATAAAAAATTCGATACCCTTCCATTTGAAACACTTATTACGAGTAAAACGGCAGGTGAAACAATCACATTCGAAGTTTGGCGAGACGGTAAGAAACAAAATTTAACCGGTGCAGCGAAAAGATTCGATGTTGGTGAAATGCTTGTTCCATTCTATGAATATGATACGCAGCCGGAATATGTTATTGTCGGCGGATGTATTCTGCAAAAACTTACGCAGAGTTATCTTGCGGCAAGAGGTGATGAATGGCGTGGAAAAGTCGAGCCGCATCTGTATAGTTATCTTTTGAACGAAGCTTTTAAGCCAAGCGAAGAAAGAAAAGATATTGTGATTTTAAGCTATTGTTTGCCTGCGAATATCAATTTGGGGTATCATAGTTTAAATCAATGTGTTGTCGATAAAATTAATGGGATGAAAATCAAGGAAATGAAGGATGTGCCGATTGCTCTTGCATTAAATCCTGAATCAAAATTCATCGTTATCGAATTTGAGATGGATAAACCTGCTATTGTGCTGGATAGAAGTCAGCTTGAAAACGCGGGTAAAATGATCTCGCAAACCTACGGTATAGGGAAATTAATGAATATTAATGAATAGTCGGCGCGGCTAACTATCCCCCCGCCACCCCCTTCGAGGGCAGGCAGGTGCGGGGGCTAAACAATTATGAAGATTGAGATTTCATACGGCAAAGGCAAAGTGGGATTTGATGTTCCTGAAAAAAACATCGCAGGGATAATCCGGCCGGGGAAATCGCAGCCCGGATTAACGGGCGAGCAAATCAATGCCGCTATTTTAAACGTCGATGCAAGTAAGGAATTTGTCAATGCAGTCCGTGGTAAGAGGTTGTGTGTACTTACGCCGGATGGCACACGCGATCTGCCGATAAAAACTATTTTGCAATCAGCGACGGAACTTCTAAAGGCCGCAAAGCAAATCAGATTCATCATTTGCACCGGAACGCATAACGCCAAAACTGAACGTAATGAAATGCTGATGAATGAAATCAAGTCGCTGATGACTGAAAAAGGGATCAGCAATTTCGACATAATTGTTCACGATTGCGAAAAAGCCGAATTTTTCAACGCAGGTATTACGAGCAGGAAAACAGAGGTTTTATATAATTCTGCCGTGAAGGACGCGGAAGTTTTTTTGGCATTGAGCGATGTTAAGCATCATTATTTTGCTGGGTATTCAAACCCGGTGAAAAATTTTGTGCCGGGGATATGTTCATATAAAACAACGGAACAAAATCACAGCCTCAGTCTCGATGAGCGGTCGGGATTTGGACGGCATCCGTGGCATTTGCAGCAAGTAGATTCGCAAGATAATCCTCTAGCGGCAGATCAGGTTGAAGCGATGGAAAAAATTATCGGCTCGCGTGATTTCTGGGCAGTGGTAATGATAAGCTCGAATAATAACATTCAATGGGTAAAATTCGGCAAGGCTAAAGAGGCGGCTGCGGAGGCTTTTGCGAAAGCTGATGAATGGAATATTTATGAAGTGGAGCCTGTCGAAAGAATGATAGTTTCTTGCGGAGGAACGCCCAATGATATTGATCTTTATATCGGACAGCGGGCGCTGGAATTGACAAAACAGGCGATAATTGACGGCGGCGAAATTTTATTCGCGTGCGAGTGCGAAAAGGGAATCGGGGCGGAGCGAACAATGGAGCATTTCTGGAATCTGCTGGTTAAGCCAATGGATGAAATATTTGCACAAGTGAAAAATGAGCCTTATAAATTATTCAGTCATAAGCCTCTGCGATTTGCGGAACTAATTAAGAGATTGCGTGAATTATGGCTTTATTCCAGTTTATCCGAGGAGATGGTCAAAGCGGGTCATTTGTACCCTGCTTCAAATATTCAGGATGTCGTTGACGGGTGGATTAAAGAACGACCGGATGTTAAAATACTTGTGGTGGACGGCGCAAATAAATTGGCACTGAAAGCTGTTTAGCCGTGCAAGCAAATAGCCCGACTCCGTTTTAATCATTGCGTTCGTAAATAATCACGCCGACTTTTTCCAAATTAGGAGGAATATTTTCTTTCCAATAATACATAGTTTTTTTATCGGGAAGATATTCTACAGCACCAAACTTTTTGTAATAATATTTCACATATTTCGGCATCCATTCCAATATTAAATTTTTTTGGTTAGATATCGGAAGCCAGGAATAGAAATTATTTACAAAAACGATAAATCTGGGTTTTGCAGATTCGACCTGATATATCAATTCGTTCTGCATCTCAATCGCGTAAGGGTGCGGCTCAAGCAGAGGATACATATAAATATACGATGTTGCAGAAAGACGTTGAGCATAAAAATATATTTGAGGTTCGCTGCCCAAGACGGCGATTTTATCGTTCGGCTCGGAATTAGCCTTAATAAATTTCGCAACTTCAGCCATTTCATTTACGTGATTCCAGCTATAAATAATGTTGCCAAGTTTTACAGGGTCGCTTTCGAGGAAGGTATCTTTTTGATTGTAAAATGTCTGGAACCAGGCAGCGGCAATAATAACTATCGCGATAACATTTTTTCTATTTTCAGATTTGAATAATTGCTGAACTGTATAAATAGCTGCGCCTGCAAAAATCAAAACTGCCGGAAGAAGCAGCATAAAATAGTGCTGACGAAAAAATAAGCCCGGACAAACCGTTAAAAATGAACAAATTAGAAAAGCTGTGGAAATAATCGCGAATTTACGAAGCGATTTTTTTAATATAACGCAAAGCAAACCGATTAACGATATAATCCAAATAAATGGAGATTGAGCGAGAATTGGGAAGAAATTCGCCTTGAATTCATTTATTCCCTGCTCCAAAGTTACGATGGAAACATATCTATGCGCGTAATCGAAAGTCCAAAACCAGAATTTTTCGAAAACGCCGGTGCAATACATAATTAAACAAGTAACAGCAAAAGGCAAAAAGATAAAAAATGAATAAAGCAGGAAGATACCTGTGATTTTATTTATGCTTCGGGGCTTTTGACGAATCTGATTCCAAAAAATAAAAAAATAACTGAAAAGAATAAAACCGAATGCGTGCTGCTTAATTATAAAAGAAATGCCAAGTAACAATCCCGCGAGGAGCAAATGCCAAATTTTCCTGGCTTCTTCATATTTGTACAACAGCAGAATTGCAGCGATTACGGGCAAAACAACAAAGTTTTCGGCGTTGGCGGATACTTGAATAGAGCTGCTTATAGAAAGGATGGCGAAAAAAGATGCCGATGCGACTCCGGCGGCAAAACCAAAAAATTTCTTCACAAGATAGAAAAGCAATATTACCGTCGCGATATTTATAAATATTACTGATAAATGGATGCCAGATGCGGTCTGACCAAAAATTGCCAAAATAACAGCGTAGACAGCGTATATGCCGGGCATTTTCATATTATATGCTAATGAATATGGCGGGATGCCTTTAAGCATTAACTGGGCGGTATAAGCATATTCACCACGTTCGAGAGGTACGGCAAGTGTGCGAATCCGAATGAAAACAGTGATGCTGATGAGAAGGATGAAGAACGATAACAAAATGAGATTGAGAGATTTGTTAGAAATAGAGGAATTTTGAACATCAGCCGACACTATAACATCCTGTAACATATTGATAACAGGCGGCGCCCGGATTTGAACCGGGGAATAACGGTTTTGCAAACCGTCGCCTTAGGCCGCTTGGCTACGCCGCCAGGATTTTTGGCACAGACTTAACTCTCACTGATTTTTGCTTTCTAGGGCAAAAATCCTGAAGAATCGAGGGCTTTCACTTCAAAAAATGGGCCGGGTTGGAATCGAACCAACGTAGGCTTGCGCCAACGGGTTTACAGCCCGTCCCCTTTGGCCGCTCGGGCACCGACCCATTTAAAGTTTAATATTGTATATTTAAAATTGAAGATTTAAAGCATTCCCATGTCTTCAATCAAATATCATAAAAATATAATATTACCAAAGAATAAATACAAATGCAATCCTGAAAATTTGCAAAAAATTGAGCTTTTTTCAAAGTTTTTATTCTTTTTTGCCTTTTTTAACCTCTGGTTTGGGTAAATCTTTCAAAATTTCCAAAGATTTGTTCAAAATATCGTCCGGCAACTCGTAATCTGTGAGTTTGCCTGACATATAAAGATTGTAGCCGCTTAAATCCATTAAGCCATGGCCGCTGTAATTGAACAAGATCACTTTTTCCTTGCCTTCTTCTCTTGCTTTTACCGCTTCATCGATAGCGGCTGCAATAGCATGGCTTGTTTCCGGTGCGCAAATAAAGCCTTCGGTTCTTGCCCATGTAAGAGCGGATTCATAACATTTGAGTTGATGATATGCTCTTGGGGTAAAGAGACCTTCCACTACGCCCTGGCAAACGAGCGGCGCCATACCGTGATAACGCAGGCCGCCGGCGTGAATAGCTTCGGGTACGAACGCGTGGCCGAGGGTGTGCATTGCTAAAAGCGGAGTCATACAGGCGGTGTCGCCGTGGTCATACGCAAATTTGCCGCGAGTCAATGTCGGGCAGGCTTTAGGTTCGACTGGAATAATTTCAATATCTGCACCGTTGATTTTATCTGCCGCGAACGGGAATGTCAGGCCGGCGAAATTGCTTCCTCCGCCAGCGCAGCCGATTACGATATCCGGCTTTTTGATCCCAATCATTTCTAATTGTTTTTTCGCTTCGAGACCAATGATGGTCTGGTGCAGCATAACGTGATTTAGAACGCTACCGAGCGAATATCGTGTTTGGCCTGTTTTATCGTGGACGGCATCTTCGACGGCTTCGGAAATCGCGATGCCGAGTGAGCCGGGAGTGTCGGGCATTTCTTTTAAGATTTGTCGGCCGAATTCTGTTTTGTCGCTGGGGCTTGCGATGCAATTTGCACCCCAAACCTGCATCATTAATTTGCGAAATGGTTTCTGGTCGAAGCTGATTCGAACCATATACACTTTGCATTCAAGGCCGAATTGATTGCAGGCATAAGCGAGAGCTGATCCCCATTGGCCTGCGCCGGTTTCGGTGGTGATTTTCTTTATGCCGAAAACTTTGTTGTAATATGCCTGCGGAATAGCGGTGTTTGGTTTGTGACTGCCGGCGGGGCTTACGCTTTCATCTTTGTAGAAAATTTTTGCGGGCGTATTGAGGAATTTTTCAAGACGTATCGCCCTTCTTAATGGCACGGGCCGCCATTGATAGAGAATTTCAAGGACTTCGTCGGGAATATCTATCCAGCGTTTTGTGCTGACTTCCTGCTCTATGATGTTCATAGGAAATACAGGCGTGAGCATTTCGGGCGTTATCGGCTTGCCGTTTGGGCCGAGCGGCGGTTGAAGATTAGGCAAATCGGCTGCGATGTTGTACCACTGTTTTGGAATGTCTTTTTCACTTAATTGAATTTTTACGTCTTCCATCACATTCTCCATAATACGAAAAGATTTTTAAGCGATGGGGTAATTATAGTTTATTGGGCGGTTTTAGGCAAAGGAATTAACTTGAGGGCGCCTCTAATAATTCAAAGAATTTAGATTGCTTCGTCGTTTTTGGGCTAAACGCCACAAAAACTTCTCGCAATGACAAAATAGATTTCTCGACTGCGCTCGAAATGACGCGTGGCCGCAGCGGCCACGGCTAAACGACGAACCCCTCGAATAAATCGAGGGGCTAACGATGGTCTTACAATTTCATATTAAAATAATTTTTGGCGTTGTTGAAACTAATGTTCTCCACCATTTGGCCGAGAAGTTTGATGTCATTTGGGATCAAACCATTCTTCACATCGTTGCCGAGGATGTTGCATAATATTCTGCGGAAATATTCGTGGCGCGGATATGACAGGAAACTTCGCGAATCAGTCAGCATGCCAATGAATCTGCTCAAAAGGCCGAGATTTGATAAAGCGGTCATTTGTTTTTCCATACCGTCTTTTTGGTCGAGGAACCACCAGCCGGAGCCAAGCTGCATTTTGCCGGCGACAGAGCCATCCTGATAGCAGCCGATAATCGTGCCGAGCAGTTCGTTATCGCGAGGATTGAGATTGTACAGAATTGTTTTAGCGAGTTTGTTTTGCGAATCGAGGCGGTCAAGGAATTTTACCAGTGGTCTGCCGAGTTCGAAATCGCCGATAGAATCGAAGCCGGTATCAGGGCCGAGCGAGTTGAACAAACGTGTGTTGTTGTTTCTTAATGCGCCGAAATGGAACTGCTGAACCCAGCCTTTTTCGGCGTCCATAATCGCGAATTCATACAGCATAGCTGATTTGAATTGGATTGATTCTTTTTTAGTGAGTTTTTTATTATGGCGAATTTTTTCAAATATTTTTTTAATATCGCTTTCTTTGTACTCCGCAGCATAGGCGGTTTCGATGCCGTGGTCGCTAAGTCGGCAATTATTTTCGTGGAAGAAATCGTGGCGTTTGCGAAGTGCTTCTATATAGTTATCGAAATTTTTAATCTTTATGCCAGAAGCAGCGGCCAATTTATCAATCCATTCGTTCAATGCTTTTAAATCTTCAACGGCCATTCCTTTATCGGGACGCCAAGCGGGATAGACTTTTATTTCAAAGCCGTCTGTTGCAATCTTTCTATGATGACGGAGGTCGTCGATTGGATCGTCGGTAGTACAGACGAGAGCGACATTCATTTGACGCATTATGCCGCGGGTACTGAATTTGGGCATTTTCAAAAGCTCGGAACAATTATCGTAAATTTTCTTTGCGGAATCCGGCGACAGAAGTTTTGTTATGCCGAAAGGCTTTTTAAGCTCCATGTGCGTCCAGTGATAAAGCGGGTTTCGCAGGCAATGGGGAACGGTTGCAGCCCAAGCCTGAAATTTTTCCCAATCGGAAGCATTACCTGTGCAGAAGCGTTCTTCGACGCCGTTGGTACGCATCGCCCGCCATTTGTAATGATCGCCTGCGAGCCAAATCTTTGTCATATTCTCGAATTTTAAATCGTCTGCAACCTGCTGAATGGGAAGATGACAATGGTAATCATATATTGGACATTTTGCAGCGTGCTCGTGATAAAGCTGTTTTGCGGTTTCAGTTTCCAACAAAAAATCTTCGTGGACAAAGTCAGAAGACATATATATCCTTTATTTAAAATCCGAAATACGAATAACCGAGATTCTTCTCCCTCTGAATTTTATTTAAAATCCCCAAAGGGGATTGAAAGATAAAATTCCAAAAAATTCGGGAGTTTCCGCTACGCTCCAACACTGCTTACGCTCCGTTCAGAATGACAGGGTGTATTTTTAAAAGAAAACCCCGTCAAAGTGTTGACGGGGCTAAACAGTCGTATCAAATTATTTTAAACCGAGGGCTTTTCGCAACGGTTTTACCATATCGGTTTTTTCCCAAGTGAACGAATCGCCTGTTCTGCCGAAATGGCCGTGATAAGAAGTGGCCGCGTAAATCGGGCGTTTCAATTTAAGACGATCGATCATGCCCTTGGGTGTAAGCGGGAAAACATCTTTAACGGCTTTTTGCAGTAATGTTTCACTGACAACGGCGGTTCCTTGTGTATCAACGTGCACCGAAATAGGGTGGGCAACGCCGATAGCATAGGACAACTGAATTTCACAAACATCGGCGAGGTTTGCGGCGACGATATTTTTCGCGACGTATCTTGCCATATAGCTTGCGGAACGGTCAACTTTTGACGGGTCTTTGCCGCTAAAGCAGCCGCCGCCGTGAGCGCCCATACCGCCGTAGGTATCGACGATAATCTTTCTGCCGGTGAGGCCGCAATCGCCTTTGGGACCGCCGATAACGAATCTGCCGGTCGGGTTGATATGGAAAATAATATTATTATCAACCATCTTTTTAGGAAGTACAGGCAGGACGATTTTCTTAATAATCTCGCTGCGAAGTTTATTATAAGCAATGTCTGGAGAGTGCTGCGTTGAAACAACGACAGTATGGATTCTGAATGGTTTGCCATCTTTGTATTCAACAGTTACCTGGCTTTTGCCGTCCGGACGGAGCCATTTCATTTTGCCGCTTTGACGCATTTGAGCAAGTTTGGCACAAATGGTATGTGCAAGCTGAATAGGCATTGGCATAAGCTGCGGTGTTTCTTTGCAAGCGAAACCGAACATAATCCCCTGATCGCCGGC
>Ga0209417_1006865_pt1 | contig 11370 bp, 4 predicted proteins | sample RifGroF2_FD_184002 | JGI IMG/M metagenome (GOLD analysis project Ga0209417, IMG submission 184002) | Groundwater microbial communities from Rifle, Colorado, USA - Groundwater F2 (SPAdes) (version 2) | ecosystem: Environmental > Aquatic > Deep subsurface > Groundwater | place: Rifle, Colorado... | reverse complement strand
GCAACGCGTAGCGATGGGACATTCTATGCCAATCCATATCAAGCTTATGGCAGCGGTCCGGAAATTCCTTCTTTTTTCAATGGCTACCAGACTTTTTTCTGGATGTATGAGGCGGCAGGCGGAGACCCAATGAGTCGTATTACTCCTCATATTACAATTGATTATTCAGTTCCAGAACCAGCAACGATGTTATTGTTAAGCATTGGTGGCTTAGCATTGCGTCGCCGAATGGCATAATGAAGAATTTCAGTTTTTGATTTTTAAGCAAACCCATAGTTTCATTTTGGGGCTATGGGTTTGCTATGTGTTGCCGATTTACACATGTTATTCATGGAAAAAAGGAGTTGTTCCTGTGAAAAATTATTTTGCCAATTTACATAAGAATTTTAAGAATCCCCACACACTGCAAGTCTCAATAATTTTATTTTTTGTGCTTTTAAGTTATGCTCATGGATTTGATATCGTTACTAATGGCAAGCCGGCAGCAGTGATTGTTATTCCTGACAAGGCAGTTGATTGCGTAAAACGGGCAGCACACGAGTTGCAATATTATGTGAAAGAAGCTTCAGGTGCCAATCTTGATATTGTCAATGAAAGCGTTTTAACTAATAAAAAGCAAAGAAGTTGTATTTTCCTTGGCGATTGTAAAGCAACTGCGCAAGCCAATATCATAAAGACCAAACCTCCTCGTAATGGATTCATAATTAAAAGTATTGGTTCTAATCTTTTCCTGACAGGACAGGACACACCTTATGAGTGGTATATTTTTGATGCCCCAACTAACACAGGTACATTGCTGGCGGTGTACAATTTTCTTGATAATCAATTAGGCGTGAGATGGTTATGGCCTGGAAAACTTGGTGAAGTAGTTCCTAAAGCATCAAATATCCGAATAGAAAGAATTAATCAAACAATTACTCCACCTTTGATTAGTTCCAGGTTTTATGCGTATAGCTGGAAAGCGGGGTGGGCTAATCAGCAAATTAGTGAACAATTTAAAAAAGACGAAGATATTTGGCAGCAAAGGCACTATTTTTCATGGGATCCAAGTGTCAGCGCCAAACATTCTTTTGAAACCTATTGGGAACGTTTCAATAAAACTCATCCTGAATTTTTTAATCTACTACCTGATGGCACGCGTCGTTCCGATCCTCACTATGTTGGTGGCGGAAGTCCTATGTATATATCAATGTGCATTTCCGAGCCAAATCTTTGGAATCAGATAGTTGAAGATTGGAAAGCGTCTCGTACACCTCAGAATCCCAATATTTTTGTCTCTGAAAATGATACACCTGGAAGGTGCTGTTGTCCGAGATGTATGAGCTGGGACGTCCCTGATAAAAGTTTGCATATTCCATGGGATAAAAGGCTTGAATATGCTAAACGAGATTTTGCAAACGCTTCGGATGGCTGGTACAAAAATCTTGGTAATTTGACTGATCGATATACAAGATTTTATATGGAAGTTCTTAAATTGGCTCAAAAAATTGATCCAAATGTTTATGTGATTGGGTTTGCATATTCCAACTACACAACTCCGCCGCTACAGACTAAATTAGACAAACACATAATAATTTATTATGTAGGCGATATTATGTATCCCTGGACTGACGAGAAAGTACAAAAAGATAAGGATATGTGGAAAGCCTGGGCGAATACAGGTGCCAGTCTAAGCTGGCGACCTAATTTTACCTGGGATGGCCATAATATGCCGATATTTTTCGCACGTAAGTTTGGAAATCTATTTTCGTATTTTTATAAAAATTCGTTACTTGGCACTTATTATGATTCAGATATGGGGCAATATAGCACTCAAGGACCTAACCTGTATGTATTAGCAAGAATGCAGTATGCAATTGAGAAACCTGTAGATGAAATCCTGGATGAATACTACTCTGCTTTTGGTCCCGCAAAACAGCAAATAAAAGAATATTTTTCGTATTGGGAAAAAATTTCTGACGCAGTTACAGATGAAACTTTGGATACATATGCTGCCCAAGTGAAGACTCCTGAAGGGGGCCACTATGGTCATTTTTATATGATAGCAGATGCTATTTTTACTCCAGAAGTAATGGCAAAGGGACATGCGATTCTTAATAAAGCTATAGATGCCGCAAAGAGCGATGATATCGCATCGGCAAGAGTCGATTATTTAATGAAAGGTCTTAAGAATGCTGAACTTACTCTGGCAACTCAAGCTGCTTATCGTTCCTATAAAACATCAGGGAATATTTCTGCGTACCAGGAGGCGGTAAAAATACTTGATGATTACAGGGCATCCGTTGAATCGGACTATATTTGCAATATGGGCTTTCTTTACAGCAGAGAAAGTGAGAGTTGGGATCGTTCTTTTTATATATTTTCTAAAGCGGGCATCGAATTTGATCCTCAATGGAAATTTATGTGGGATCCAAATGATGAAGGTGTTAATAAAGAATGGTTCTCTGAAAATTATGATGAGTCATTATGGTTTGACATAGGTGTTGATTCAACGTGGGAAGAACAAGCGATCGGCAAACAATGGAAGCAACAACATGGCAACGACTACGATGGTTTTGGTTGGTATCGTAATAAGTTTGTTGTGCCGACTTCTGAAAAGCACCAAAAGTATACTCTTGCTTTCGGAGCAGTAGATGAAGCATGCAAAATCTGGATTAATGGGCAGCTTGTTTTAGACAGGCCATACCCGTATGAAGGAGATAGTTCATCATGGTCAAAAGGATTTGAAGTTGATATTACGAATTTTGTCAAATTTGAAAAGCCTAATATGCTTGCTGTAAGAGTGGAAGATAATTCTGGTGCCGGTGGAATATGGCGGCCAGTCAAAGTATTAATCAACAATGTAAAATAATAACTATCTAAATTCAACTACGACTTTTACATTTCTAACAACTTGTCACCTTGGATATTCTATTTTTAGAAATATTAATTTGATGAAAATCTGAATATTTAAAAATGGAGGTTTTATGAAAAATGTCAAAAGTAAATTTTTGTTAGTAGTTTTTTGTACAATTATATATTCAGTCATTGCAAATGCATCGCAGACTATTGTCATTTATATCACCGAAGGAACGAGTGGGAGCGACGGTTACTCAATAGTGAATGATACAACGATTAATACTAATGGTACTGATTTAAGAACAGGTTGGAATGCCGGGGGATGGCAGGGCGTAGCTCAAAGCTATTTCAAAATTCCTGATTTGCTTAAAGCTCCTGGAGTTAATATTATCAGTGCTAAGTTAAGAATGAAGACGCATTATACAGGTGTCGGGAATTCTGGTTATATTGGCGCATATTTTCAGTTAATGCACTATAATTCGGATACTGGCACTGTAAGTCTTGCAAATGGGAATGCTACAGATAATCCTGCAAATTACACGAGAATTGGTGATGTTCGTTTTCAGATTGCTACAGATAATTCTGATCACTATTGGGATGTTAAAGCTCAAGTGGAATCAGATATTGCTTCGGGCTGGACATACTTTCCTTTTTTAACGCGACTGACAGATATTGATGGAGATTTTATCGCTAGCCCGACGTCTTCTTTCGGCGGCTATGAATGTCAATTCTGGTCTTCTGAAGCGGTTGCGGATGATCGTTCTTATATTGTAGTTGAGTACGATTACAATGTTAAGCCTGCTCCTCTGGCCAAAAAAATTAGTATTGATATTACCGAGGGGTTGAATGGAAGTGATGGTTATTCAATCGTAAATGATACAACAATAAATAATACCGGTAGCGCTCTGCGAGTAGGATGGAACGCTGATGGATGGCAGGGAGTCGCTCAAACCTATTTCAAAATTCCAGATGCGCTTAAAGTGCCTGGCGTTAATATAATCAGTGCCACATTAAAAATGGAGACTATGTATAACAATCCTGGTAGTTCCGGTTATAATGGCGTATATTTTCAATTAATGCATTATAACTATGATACTGGAACAGTGAGCCTTGCTAATGGTAATGCCACTAATGATCCTAATTCATACACAAAGGTTGATTTTGTTCATTATCAGGCATCTGCTACCAATTCCGTGCATACATGGGATGTTAAATCAAGGTTACAGGCAGACATTTCCGCGGGATGGACATATCTGCCGCTTGTAACAAGGCTGACTAATAGCAGCGGAGTTTTCATAGCAAGTCCGACCCCATCTTTTGGTGCTTACGAATGTTATTTTTGGGCATCGGAATCAGGAAATCGCCCTTACGTCGAGGTAGTATATGAAATTAAATGCGGAATTTCTGAAGGTGTAAATGGAAGCGATGGCTATTCAATTGTAAATGATGCTACGATGAATGATAATAGTAATGCGCTTAGAATGGGCTGGAATGCTGATGGTTGGCAGAGTGTAGCTCAAACCTATTTTAAAATACCAAATGCGTTAAAGGTGCCAGGAGTTACACTTATTAATGCTACTTTAAGGATGAAGACATGGTGGACTGGAACTGGCAATTCCGGATATAATGGTGCATATTTTCAATTAATGCATTACAATTATGACACAGGAACGGTTAGTCTTGCCAATGGAAACGCCACAAGCAATCCTGCAAATTACTCCAAAGTGGGTGGAATTCATTTTCAGATTGCAACTGATAATTCATATCATTACTGGGACATTACATCAAAATTGCAGGCTGACATTGCGGCCGGATGGACATATTCACCTTTTGCGGCGCGTTTAACAGATATTAACGGGGCCTTCATATCCAGCCCTACACCTTCTTTAGGCGGTTATGAATGCGTATTCTTCTCTTCTGAAGCAGGCGATCAAAATGCCCCGGAGATTATATATACTTATATTACCGAGGCTGCGCAGCCACTGTCTATTATACAGTCTGGCGTTGCAGAGACTGCCATAGTCATACCAACCAGGGCAAACATGGTGGAAGAACATGCTGCAGATGAGTTGCAGTACCATATAATGAAAGCAACTGGCGTTACTTTAGAGATATATAAAGAAGCTAATGAGCCTGATAACTTTTATGGTTTAATATATGTTGGTGCTTGCAATGCCGCTGCTGAAGTTGGGATAGATGGCAATTCTCTTGAAGATAATGGTTATTTGGTCAGAAATGTGGGCCCAAATTTATTTTTTGCTGGTCATGACAGCAGTGGTAATCCGCTGGGCTGCTTGCAAGCAAATTACACTCGCATTGGAACAATGTTGGCTGTTTACAGATTCCTGGAACAGGAAATGAATGTGAAATGGCTTTGGCCGGGGCCTTTAGGAGAAATTATTCCAACAGTCGCAGCCATCGAGGTCAATAGTATTAACATTACTGGAAAGCCTGTCCTTAAACATACACGTTTGCATGACTACAACATTTGGAATTGGAATGCGATAGGGCAGCCTCTCGTCGGCTGGGCAACTGAGGATGCTTTGGAAGATTTCTTGAATGAGCAATCATTGTGGATGCGTCGCCAGGGATTTTGCCGAAGTATTAACTTAGAGTATAGTCATGCTTTTTCTGATTGGTGGGACACATACAATTCGACTCATCCGGAGTATTTTAATTTGCTGCCATATACTCCGAGCGGCCAACGCGTATCTGATCCGTATTATGTAGGCGGACGAGATGATTTGGTTTCGATGTGTTTGTCAAACACTAATTTGCATCAGCAAATTGTAGATAATTGGATAGATGCTGGCGCATCAGGATATATTAATTGTGCAGAAAACGATACAGCTACAAAATGTACTTGTTCGAACTGCATGGCGATGGATGTACAGGATCCTGATTTGACTATACCTTGGGCGCAAAGGTTGACATATGCCGCAACAGCCTTCAATAATGCTAGTGGCGGTAACGAATATTGGTATAACAATCTTGGTTCTATGGGCACCAGACTGGCCAAGTACATCTTGGCTGTGCAGCAAAAGGCGGCAGACAATGGATATCCTGATGCCAATCTTTTTGCATTTGCTTATATGAATTATTCAAACGGACCTCTTTGTGGAGCGAATTTGAATGACAGAGTAACAATAGGATGTGTGCCTAATTTTTGTTTTCCATGGACGGATGCAAAAAGCGAATTGTTCCGTAATTCATGGAGTAAATGGGCTAATAGCGGTGCTGTAGTATTTTTAAGGCCTAATTATTTTCTGGATGGTCATAACTTTCCCATTTACTTTGCAGATCGATTTGGAAACGATTTTATATACGCTCTAAAACGCAATATGTTGGCAGCTACGTTTGACTCGCTGACCGGTCAATGGAGCACCCAAAGTCCAAACCTGTATATGCTGGCGCGAGTACAGACGCATGTTGGTGCTGATATTGCTGATCCTGATAGTGAAGTTGATTCGATATTAGATGAGTTTTACGAGGCATTTGGACCAGCAGAATCTGCTGTACGTGCATATTTTGACCATTGGAAAACTGTTTCAGAATCTACGACTATAGAACCTGCTTACGGAACCTGGTTTGTCAAAGCCCCTGATATTTTTAGTCCAAGTGTAATGAAAACAGGAAGAACGTTAATGATGAATGCTCAAACAGCAGCTCAGGGAAATTCCACGGCCGTACGCTTGGTAAGTTTTTTGGAAAAAGGTCTGACAAATGCTGAAAAGACACTTGCTGCACAAGCGGCATGGTCGAATTATGATGGTAATGGACGAACATGGACATATTGGCCTGCCTGGCAATCAGCATTTCAGGATTTAAATAATTATCGGGCATCTGTGGAAGCAAATTCAATCTGTAATATGGGTTGGTTGCGTGTGTGTGAGAATGATATATGGAATTTTAATCCTCCTACTTCAGGGCTTCCAGGCCCAGCAACAAATCCTAATCCAGCCATAGGTGATGATGGATTTACAATAGTAAATGATTATACTCTTAATACCGTTAGTAGTAGTCTAAGAATGGGTTGGAATGCTCTTGGCTGGCAAAGTGTGGCACAAACGTATTTCAGAATTCCCGATGCCTTAAAGACGCCGGGTGTTACTATTACTAGTGCCACTTTAGGAATGACAACCGAATATACACAAGCTGGAAATACGGGTTATAATGGTGCATATTTTCAATTGATGCATCATAACTATGATACAGGAACAGTGAGCCTTACCAATGGCAACGCCACGGATGATCCAAACTTATATACGAAAATTGGTAATGTTCATTATCAGAGTGCTGCCAGCAACTCAACACATACATGGGACGTTAAATCGATGTTAATAGAAGATATCAATTCGGGGAACACTTATCTGCCGATGGTAACAAGATTGACAGACAGTAATGGTGATTTAATATTTAGCCCTACACCTTCTTTCGGGGCTTATCAATGTCAATTCTTTTCTTCTGACTTATCTAGTAATCAGTTCGATCCAAGAATCACAGTGGTTACGAACATAGGTTCATTTTCATTTGGCATTACTGATAGTGCGACAGGTATAAGTACTACTCCAACCTTAAGTTGGACTGCCTGCGGCGGTGCTGCTTCCCATGATGTTTACTTTGGTACTAATCAAGCAAATGTAGCGAATGCAACCCGTGTATCTGTGGAATTTAAAGTTAACCAGACAAGTACTACTTATGCTCCAGGCACTTTGAATGGAAAGACCACCTATTATTGGCGAATTGATGAAGTTGGCACTAGCGGCACAACAAAAGGCACCGTCTGGGGTTTTACAACGCGGCCTAATCCTCCAACATTTGTTGCCTCTGGCACCATCACATCCAATACAACCGCAATAACGCCTGCACTTCCGGCTGGTATTGCAGCAAATGATATCTTGCTTCTGTTCATCGAGACGAATAATCAGGCTATCTCAATTGCAAATCAAAATGGTGGAACATGGACGCAAGTCGCAAATTCTCCGCAAGGAACCACTGGTACTATGCTTACTGTTTTTTGGTCAAGATATAATGGTACTCAAGGTGCACCAACTACATCCGATTCAGGCGACCATCAGATTGGTAGAATGATTGCCATTCGTGGCGCTGCAACTTCCGGCAATCCTTGGGACGTTACAGCGGGTAATGTTGAGAGCACATCAGATACAACTGGCTCTATTCCAGGAGCGACGACCACAGTTCCAAATACTCTTGTCATAGCAGCCGTTACCGGTAGTCTTCCAGATGCGATAGGAACGGCAAATTTTACGAGTTGGACAAATGCAAATCTAACGAGTCTTACCGAACGAATCGATAATACACGTGATTCGGGCAACGGCGGTGCTATTGGAGTGGTTACAGGTGTTAAGGGTTCAGCAGGAGGTTATGGCAACACTGCTGTTACACATGCATCGTCAGCGACCAAAGGCATGATCAGTATCGCAATTAAACCTTAAATATTAATGGAAAGAAAACATGACAAACAGGGAACGAGCTTTAGCAGTTTTAAATTATGAAAAATATGATCGTTTGCCAATAGTTCATTTTGGTTTTTGGAGAGAAACGCTGCAGAAATGGTGTAGCCAGGGATACATTAGTAATGAAGAAGCGGCTAATTGGGCGGATGGAACACCCTCTGATAAAACAATTACTGAAAAAATTGGTTTTGATTTCAATTGGTATAATTGTTTTTCTCCTGCTAGTGGTTTGTTCCCTATTTTTGAAAGAAAAGTTATTGAAGAATATTCGGATGGTTCTCGCAAAGTTTTAAACTCTGATGGTGTAATAGAGTTGGAAAAAGATGGTGCAGGTTCTATTCCTGCTGAATTCGACCACTTACTTAAAAATCGAAAAAGTTGGGAAGAACATTATTTGCCAAAACTTCAATTTTCTAAAGATCGTATATATAACAGTTTGGTAAATACAGGAAAAGAATTTATATCTTTTGAAAAAGGATTGAACTTTTTAAAAAACCAAAATAGAGAAAATCCGTTGGGGCTTTATTGTGGAAGTTTGTTCGGACAAATCAGAAATTGGCTTGGAGTTGAAGGCATTAGTTATTTGTACATGGACGATGAAAAACTTTATGATGAGATCATTGATACTGTAGGAAAACTTTGTTATCGATGTATTGAAGAAGTACTTTTATTGGGAACTAAATTTGATTTTGTTCATTTTTGGGAGGATATTTGTTTCAAAAATGGTCCTTTAGTTATACCCGCTGTTTTTAAAGAAAAAGTTGGACCATATTATAAACGAATAACAGAGCTTGTCAAAATGTATAGTATAGAAATTATTTCTCTTGATTGTGATGGTCTAATAGATTCTTTGATTCCTACTTGGTTCGATAATGGCATTAATACAATGTTCCCAATAGAAGTCGGTACATGGAATGCCAGTATAAAGCCATGGCGAGAAAAATACGGTCGCCAATTGCGTGGTGTTGGTGGGGTGGATAAAACTGTTTTTTCAAAAGATTATTCTGCTATTGATGCGGAGATAGAACGTTTAAAGCCTTTAGTAGAACTTTGCGGTTATATTCCTTGTCCTGATCATAGAATTCCACCTGATGCCAAATGGGATAATGTTCGATATTATTGTGATAGAATGAGAGCCTCATTTTAAGATGAATTAAAAACGTCTTAGATTTAATCTGGCGTTGTTTGATTGAATGTGAAAGGCTAAAGGTTGCAAATTTAAAGTTGCAGTTAAAGAAATTCAAAATTTAATATTTATTGGTGAAAACAAATACTTTGATTATGATTCAAGAAGTTTTTTGCATAATGCACACCAGTATCTTGAAAGAAGCAACCTAAAAAGATTAAAAAATATTAAATGTTTTAAAATACACAAGCTTGATTGTAGGAAGGACAGAAGGAATTGATCTGGGGCATAGATTATAACCTGTAGGTGAGTTGTTTTTAAAGCCCGTCAATAAAAATGTATTGGGAATTATATGCGATCTACTGATAGAAAATGGCTTTCTTTAATCTGAATGGACTTATATAAGTAAGTTTAATAATAATGAAAAATGCAACGAATAAAGTTCAACTCGCAAATTCTCAAAGCCTTCACAAGGAGCCTATTCACCGCCAGCTTTATCAAATTCTTCGCAATCCAATTGTGTCAGGCATTTATGCTTCAGGAAGCAAACTTCCTACGGAAGCGGAATTAACAAAATTATATAAGGTAAGCAGGGTAACTGTACGTCGTGCCCTTCAAGAACTAGCGTCTCAAGGGCTGATTGAGGGTCGAAAAAGTCAGGGCACATTTGTGCGTATAGGTGCAAATATTCGTATTAAACCTAAATATATTTTTGTATACGATAATACATCTCCAATCACATATCCCTACCTTTCTTTGTTGCTACAGGGAATACAAAGTAAGTCGCAAAATCTTAAATTCCGCCTAGAAATCATAGTTAGAAATCCGATGGCAGAACGTTCAACCAAAGATGCAATGTTTTCTGATTTTATTGAATTGGCTGATTTCAACGGAATTATCACATTGCCAGAATGTTTAACCCAAGAAGAAATATTCCAGCTGGAAAAAAGGAATATCCCTATAGTTTTTGTAGGTCATACTCATGACACAACCGCATTGGGTCCCAATACAATAAGGATAGAATGCAATCCAAGACAATCGATGTTTTTAATTTTAAACCATTTGATACAAATAGGTCACACAAAAGTGGGATATATCGGTAAGCCGCTTTCTGAATCCAAGATTCACAAAGACTTTATCTGTAGCATATTTGATGAAATTAAACTTGAATTTCCAATTGATGCTTATGAACCATGTGAATATGGTATTGATCCGGCTACCTCGGTATGTTGTGGCTTATTGAAAAAAAAACCAGAACTTAATGCCATTTTTTGCTTTGACGATCTGCATGCTATAGGTGCTTTACAATATCTACGAACCACTAACAAAAGAATTCCTCAAGAGATTGCACTAGCTGGATACGGTAATTTATTAGGTGAACATTCAAACTTAGATATTACGACAGTAGACATTAGAATAAAAGAGCAGGGTGCTATGGCCGTTTCTTGTTTAGATGACTTAATTGCTGGAAAAGAAGTCAAAAAACGCATCTGGATCGAACCTTTTTTAATCAAAAGGAAAACAGCATAATGTTTCTGATTTCAGTAATCATATTAAATACTTTAATTAGATAAAAATTTATATGAAACTTCGTCCTTGGACAATGAGGTTAACAATGCTTGCTGGCTGGATAAATCAGCATCAGCAGGAGTAATTTGATATCACAAAATCCCAACACTGCAGCGCCGAAAAAAGCGCGCTGCACCAGGCGCTGCAGCATACAGCCGCGAGGACTCGCAAGGTCTCGCAATTGAAATTTTAGAAGTCGGATTTAAGCCTTTATTATGCGAAGGTTGCGAGAGTGTCTGGCGTCAACTATAATTTCCTTCCAACGACAATTATTTCTTCCCTTGTATTATAACAGTTATCCTTTATACAGTCTTATGAGATGCCCCCATGGGGGCAAGATTTTCGACATTAGACATCCGC
>Ga0209417_1006860_pt1 | contig 11378 bp, 14 predicted proteins | sample RifGroF2_FD_184002 | JGI IMG/M metagenome (GOLD analysis project Ga0209417, IMG submission 184002) | Groundwater microbial communities from Rifle, Colorado, USA - Groundwater F2 (SPAdes) (version 2) | ecosystem: Environmental > Aquatic > Deep subsurface > Groundwater | place: Rifle, Colorado... | reverse complement strand
TAAATGTAATTATGCTCTTTGGCATAACACAATCTTAAAGGATTTCATAAAGAAAAACCAGCAGTTTTAATAAAGCACTTGGGCTGCCGAAAAAAACCACTGCGTAGCAGTTTAGTGCTATTTATATTTAGCGAGGTGATATTTTGAATATAAGATATAATGATACAAGAAAAGATTTACCCCAAGAACAACTACGACGTTTATTTATGTTGGTAGGTTGGTCCGATGGTTCGGAGACACCTGAGCAAAAAGAGCATTATAATATTGGATTTATTAACTCAACTTTTGTTGTTTCTGCATGGGATGATGAACATTTAGTCGGAGCTGTAAGGGTATTAAGTGATAAGGTGTTTAGGTCTGTGATTTATGATCTTCTTGTTGACCCGGAATATCAAAACAATGGAATCGGCAGTGAATTAGTTGAAAGGTGCATAAAACACTTTCCTAAATCAGAGTGGTTAGTTCAAACAACAGAGCAAGTTGCGAGTTATTATGAGAAACTTGGCTTTAAAGTTAATAATGATGCTTTTTTAACCATACCATGTGCGTTGTTTACAGTAGTTCACAAGCAACAAGAGCTGCTTTAGAAATGGTACAAGATAATATTCATGTTTTATAATTAGCAGATTATTAATATATTAGATAACAATACCACGAGGTTCTCTTGTGTTGACATATATATTTGAACGTAAAGGGGATGATTGAATGAATAGTTCATTTAACAAAACTTGGAGGGTGACCATATTGTAACCCTCCTGAAACTTGGAGGAATTTATGGTTAATATTAAAATCGATAATGTTAATTTTAATTTAAAAGAGGAACATGATTTTTCATGGTTAAGCTCTTTTGGCACAGTTTTTACGGCTTTTGATCAAAATGATTCAGGAAATATAAGTTTTGGGGTTTATGACGGTATTGATAAATACTTTATTAAAGCAGCAGGTTTAAAAACAACCGATTCTGTACGGACACCAGAAGAAGCAATAGCATCCTTAGAAGGAGCAATGCCATTATACGAAAATATTAGGCATAAAAACTTAATTCAATTGTGTAAACATTATCCTTTTGACGATATTTACATTGCGGTATTCAATTGGGCAGAAGGTGATTGTTTATTTGACCACTGGAATTTTGATAAATATCGCAAAAATCCACAGATTGTACCCCCTGCAGAACGCTTTAAGAAACTACCGATTTCAAAGCGAATTGAATCAGCAGATGTGTTGTTTTCGTTTTTAGACACTGTTTCTAAAAGCGGATATGTTGCTGTAGACTTCTATGACGGAAGCATAATGTACGATTTTACAACAAATACTACAACAATTTGTGATATTGATTTCTTTAGAAAAAAGCCGACATTCAACGATATGGGAGAAAATTACTGGGGTACAAAGAGGTTAAAGGCATCTGAAGAATATATTTTTGGTGCTGTTATTGATGAATCTACAAATGTTTATACGCTTGGAGCGTTAATGCTTGATTGTTTTTTCGGTAATTATACAGATGTTGAAATAGAGCAAAGATATAAAACCAATGCGTTTTCACCATGCTTATTTGAAAACTGGGAATTAAGCAAAGAGTGTTATGATGTTGTATTAAAATCTGTCGCTATTAAAAGGGCTGAACGATATGCTTCGATAAACGAATTCCACACAGCTTGGAATGTAGCTTTGTTCGCCAAATGAGCATAATCTGCATAATCTGATATAATAAATCCAATGGTTGCCAAATAGCAATAAAAGGTTCGTTTGAAATTGCACAAGATAAACCAAACACCAGTTGAAAATTGATTTTCAACTGGTGTTTTAATATTTTATAGAATTTCTTCAGGTGTTTCGAGTGAGATTCTGCCTATCTTACCACTTCGGAATTCCTCAAGCAGCATAGTTGCGCAGCGTTCCTCATCAATCCCGCCACCGGAAATCAGAAATCCCCGTTTTCTTGCGATCGTTTCGAAAATTTCATGCCCGACACCCGAAATATCGGTCAGCTTGTATCTTTCGGCTAACAATTCGGGGTATTTATCACGTAATTTTTCGCAAAGCACCCAGGATATTTCTAAAATGTCGATTACCTCATCACGGATTGCACCTGTCAGTGCAAGGTTAATTGCTATATGCTTGTTCTCAAGCTTCTCCCAAAGTAGTCCGGGCGTGTCAAGCAGCTCGACACCGTAGGGTGTCTTTATCCACTGGGTGGTTCTGGTCAGTCCGGGTTTGTTTTCGGTTTTCGCCTTCTTTGTGCGTGACATTGTGTTGAAAAAGGTGGATTTGCCGACATTGGTTACGCCGACAACCATCGCACGCAGGTTTCTGCCGTACATACCCTTGCGTTGAAAATATTCAAGCTTCTCGCTCATCATCTGAGGTATCAGATCAATTAATGTGTTGAAGCCCTGCAATGATTTGCAGTCAACAGCAACGGTATTAGTATGTTCCTCTTTAAGACAGGAAATCCATTTGTCGGTTGTGGTTTTATCGGCAAGAGATGATTTATTGAGTACAATCAACTTTGGCTTCTCGCCAATAACCTTCTGGATGTTCGGGTTTTTGCTTGATTCGGGTATACGACAGTCTCTCAGCTCGATGACCATGTCAACTAGCGACATATTCGCTTGAATATATCGCTTGGCTTTTGCCATATGACCTGGGTACCAGCCGATGTTGTCTATATTACTCATTTAACTTTTCCCATCTGATCAAACGGAACAACCCTGACAATAACTCGCCCTAAAATCTGTGAAACATCTAAAGCACCAAGCATTCTTGAATCTTTGGAATTGTTGCGGTTGTCACCCATAACAAAAATTTTACCTTCTTCGACGGTGTACGGGAATTGTACTGAACCGACAGCCATAAGACCTGCAACCTTGTTTATTGTATAATCCTCATCAAGCTTAACTCCATCAACTGTTATTGTCCAGCTTTCAGGGTCAATATCGACAACCTGACCCTCTGTGGCAATAACACGCTTAATCAAAGGTTCTGATTCTGTTTCCTCATCTATTACAATTATATCACCCTGCTGGGGAGTATAGAACATTCCCGAGATAATCAGCTTATCATTTTCATGCAGTGTTGGATTCATTGAATCACCAATAACTGTTACATATTTGAAAACGAAAATAAACAGAATTAACATAAGAAAAATCGCTGAACAGATTATATCAATAAGATCGATAACAGAGCTGACTATACGTTGTTTCATCGATGCAGGAGCTTGAACTACTTTTTCACCTTCGGGAGTTGTTTCGAAATTGAGTTCTTCTTTGTCGGATTGCTGATTGTTTTGGTTATTATTTAAATCCATATGATCATTCCTTTAAGTTTATATTATAAATGAAAGGTATTCATCTATCATTAAAATATAGAAAAAAGAATGCCCTTTCGCAGTTTATTCAATGCGGAAGGGCATTTCTTCACATGTTGTGTTGCTGTTGTAATCAAAGCGGAAATGTCCTAAAATTAACCTCAACACCCTATTGGGAATAAATATTAATGTTTAATTGGTTGAGATACGTGAAAAGGCATAATTAATTCGAACAAACTTCACACTAATTCCTTGACCTTTGCATTCTTACCAACTTTGTCGCGCAGATAATAAAGCTTAGCTCTACGAGCCTTACCTTTTCTGGCAACTTCAACATTAACTACCTTTGGTGAATGAAGCGGGAAAGTTTTTTCAACGCCAACACCAAATGTAACGCGGCGAACTGTAAAGCTCTCAGAAATTCCGCCATTTCTTTTCGCAATAACCGTACCCTCAAAAATCTGGGTTCTTGTTCTTGTACCTTCAATTATAAGGTTGTGTACTTTAACGGTATCACCGATATTGAATTTAGGTACTTCAGTTTTAATTTGCTCGCTTGTAAAAGCCTTGATTGCATCCATTAGGCTTCCTCCTTTCAGAATAGAGCATTCATGCCGAGCAGCAGAGGATTACTCCAATAACAATTGCTAATCATTATAACATAGATTATTATTGCTTGTCAAGCAATTTTACATTATTTTAATATAAACAATTTATTAATGTGAAGTGATTAAATCACAGATATGCAAATAAATTCTGTATATAATAACAATATAACTATTATACAACAGGAGGCGTTGTTTTGCAATACATTTTAACCTTTCTTGAAGGTATAATTACATTTATCTCACCCTGTTTGCTTCCGATGCTTCCGGTTTATGTTTTGTATTTTGCTGGTAGTGATAATTCAGACGGCACAAGATCAAAGAAAACACTTGTCAATTCGTTCGTTTTCGTTGCAGGTTTTACGCTTGTATTCATTCTGATGGGTGCGCTTGCAGGAACGATAGGGAAGCTGTTGATTCAGCAACATACAGCGTTGAACATCATCACAGGTCTGATAGTCATAATTTTCGGGCTAAATTACATCGGGTTGTTTAAAATAGGCTTTTTAAACAACACACACCGGATTGAAAGATCAGGCTCAGTAAAAAACATTTTGTCAGCCTTTGTTTTCGGCATTGTTTTTTCGATAGGCTGGACCCCGTGTATCGGTCCGTTCCTCGGCTCGGCATTGATGAAAGCATCTCAGCAGGCTTCAGTGCTGCAGGGAATACTTATGCTCCTTGTGTATTCAGCTGGTCTTGGAATACCGTTTATACTTAGTGCTGTGCTGCTCGACAAACTAAAAAATGCTTTCGATTTTATTAAAAAGCATTACAGAATAATAAATATCATATCCGGTTCATTGCTGATTATTGTAGGAATACTTATGATGACAGGATATATCGGACGAATTCAAAGCTTATTGGGATGATGGAGGAAAATATGTATAGTAAAAAGAAATTATTAATATGGGGTATTGTGCTGGTTTTAGCAATGGTTACGGCTGTGCTGTCATACAATTATATTCTAAAAAATTATAATAACGATTCATCAGCACAGGATACAAGCTCAAAATTAAGCATAAGCTCGGTGGCAGACAACGCATCTGCTGGATCGCAGGATGACAGGGTAAAAGCACCCGACTTCACTGTTTATGATAGGGATGGAAACGAAGTATCCTTTGCATCACTTTCAGGGAAACCGATTATTTTAAATTTTTGGGCAAGCTGGTGCGGTCCTTGTAAGAGCGAAATGCCTGAATATCAGAAGATGTTTGAAGAATACGGTGATAAAATACAATTCGTCTTTGTAAACCTGACCGATGGTTCCAGAGAAACTAAAACCACAGCTGAGAATTTTATTAATAGCAGCGGATATACCTTTCCGGTTTACTTTGACCTTGATATGGATGCAGCCGGAACTTATGGGATTTCATCCATACCGACTTCGCTTTTTATTGATTCAGAAGGATACATCGTTGACGGCTATCTTGGAGCAATGAGCGAAACACAGATGAGAAACTTTATTAACGAGATTTATACGGGAGAATAAAATAATCTGTATTCTAATACTATTTCTAATACTGTATTAGTTGTTCTGTTAATTGAAATAGATTAATTTCAATAAAAACTCCGCTTGCTAACATGAAACAAGCGGAGTTATGTTATAAAAATTAGTTAATCATCCTTTACATCCGCGCAATATACAGGGATTATCGAGCTATTGCCATATATTAAAGAACCGTCCTTGCTTTTTTCGCCACTGCTGACCCTTGTTGATACATGTAAAAACGGATTTCCTTCTGAGTCAATGTCTAAATAAAATTTATCTAAATTTACTTTAACGGAAGCATTATCGTTTTTTGATAATATTTTTGCGTATTCTGTTACTTTCGATGTTAGTTTATCAGAGTTTATAGCAGGAACATCTACATTATCAAAAAGTCCGACTTGATTAATAGAAAACTGCCATATATCACCGTATTCATTCATATAAACCCAAAAATGATCGGCAGATTTTATGCCATTAAAATGTTTATGGAATTTCAATATTGTGTTTTCTTCATCTAACATCTCTTTTGATTAGTTTACCTAGATGCATTCAAGAGTTCCTTAATAAGTGTAAAATCTTCAACAGGTTTGACGCTATTCTTTGACGAAAGAGTGTAAAAAATAGAATGTTCTTTGTTGTCTAATAAAACAATATATTCTTTTCCAAGTTCCACAGTTCCTTTACTAAAGATAACTTCTATTGATTTATCAACAACATTGCCTTTTAAAGATTCAACGATAGAACAAGTATATCTTTCGGTATTATTAATTGTGACTTCATCAATAAACTTATCGACTTTTAAACGAAATATATATTTGGAATTAGCAACAATGTCTTCTGTTTTATTAGATCTGACATAATCGTATCCAATATATTTGCCTGTTGTCGGACTTCTATCAACTATATTATGAACAGAAGAGAATACGAAACAATAAAGATAACTAAACAAACGATCAATTTTTTCATATATGCTTTCCTCCATAATACTTTTTTAATCATATACTTATCCCTTCATTTTGCATAAAAAATTAAATAATACCAAAGACCCCCCCGCTTGCCACATAAAACAGGCGGGGGTATGATTTAAATTATTAGTTATCTTTTATATCCGCACAATATACAGGGATTTCAATTCCATCACCATAATTACATCCATCTCCGTAATTAATGTTTATTACAACATATGGAATGCCATCGGAATCCATGTTAATATAATAATCATCTCTTATCGAATATTCATTTTCATCACCATATAACTTTACAAAGTATTTATTTGCTTTTTCCAACAATTTAGCTTTATCAATTTTAATATCATCAATATTCTTCATCATCCCATATGTCTTCATGTTGAATTGGGTAATAATACCATACTCATCCATAACAACGCAAAAAGCATCTATTGAAGGTATATTGTTATAGGTTTTCTCAAAAATTATACTGCATATTTTATTACTCTTGATGCCTTGCAGTCTATTTAAACTTTCGTTATTTATTGTGTAACCATCAATATTAACAAATTGATTTATAAATTTTAAAGCAAGAGAAATTCGTTCATCTGCATTTAATAGTTTACCGTCCCCCATATTAAAAGTTCCGTTACCGGCAATAAGACTATCATTTTTTGAATCATAGAAATATAAATGACTGTGTTCTTCATTACTTTTATAGTAGTCCACTTCTAATGGGAAAGGTACACTATTATTATCAATTGTATTCGTAAGCCAATAATTTAATTCTATATTCTCTCCGTTTATATTGATTATCTTACTCTCAATATTTTCTTTTACAATTTGTTCGTGTAGTTTTGACGCACCATAATTTAAACTTTCGTTAAGTTCCATAAGTTTTTCATCTGTCATAAAATCTTCAGTTGTAGCATTTGCTGAAAAGATTATGCTTATAGTTATTATAAGACAAATTGATAATATAAACAAGCATCTCTTCTTTATTATCTTAAACATAAAAATTCCTCCTATTCTAATGTTCTATCTACAGATCCTAAAATTACAAGAGATCCAGAAATTCTATATCAAGAATTTAAATTAGCTGATTCTATTGCATCTTCGATTGTACATCCAGTATCATCAATAACTTCAAAAAATCCCTCTATCCAGTCACAAGCATCATCATATGGAATGCTCTCTGTAAAACCAACTACTGTTTGAGCGCCAACATAACCAGGCAAAGCATTGTTATATAGTGTTTGCATTGTATTATATGCTCCTAATGGACCGGTATCATCTCCGGTAAGGCAGGCAACTAATAAAACTAAGTTTAAGTTTGATAGGGCATCATGATCAACAGTATATAATTGAGATATTTCACTACGGGTGACTTCAAATTTTAAAGCTCCGTTTATAATCTGAAATCCTTCATCACTGCCATGTGTCATTGCAACAAAAACTTCTGTTGTATTTAATACCTTTAAGCATTCTTCTACAGAGATATCATTGTATGTTTTTCCGAATGAATACATCTGAGACATTGATGAATTTGCTGCACTTAAATATAAACTTGTGTCTATAACACCACCATCAAAAGGAATAAAGTTGAAACCTAAAAGAGCATAATCTTGATATTCAGGATCTATTAATTTCCACTCTTGCAGAAGACTGGTGCTAATTGTTTGTAATGCTAAAGGAGCATTAAAAGCTGTAGAACTCGCTGCAAGACTTTTTGCGGTATCGAAATATGGTATCAGTTTAATATATCCATTTGGATCACCAGATATTATCCATGCAGGTTCTCCAAAAAGATAATCATACTCTGTCCCGGATTTTGTGATTTTATAATAACCTTGATTATTATTAACAAACGTTATATCTAATGACGAATAACCATTATCGCTATAGGGCTTTACTACTCCACCGTTTTCAAATGATATAAAATAAGAGCTTGCTCTGTTTTGAAAACAATAAGTTCCACTCGGAAGTGGATTTAAAACAGTAAATGATATCGAAGCTCCAGTATCATAACTCGTCGCAGTTATTGTGGTCTTTCCATATGAATGTATAGTGAGATTGTTAACCGGACTTGCGTAAACAAAACTAACAACATTCAAATCACTGGAGGTCCATTTAACACGTTTATCAGTTGCGGATGAAGGATTAAAACTAATGCATTGAGAAATATCGTTAATATTACCAGGAATAGCATAATCTTGAAGACTATCAACAACACTTGAATTTACTGTAAGTGATGTTACAGGAGCTAAAGAGGATATATAAGTGAATGTCCACTTTTGAGAGCTGCTTGTCGATCGAATAACATTAATCCCATCAGGAGCAACAGTTGCATACATATTTGAGCCGTTGATGGCGACCTCTGATATTAAATTATATGCAGTTAAGGAATATTGCAACGACCATTGTTCTAAATAATCAGTATTTGAAGAAGTATCATATCCCATCGTTGCAAAAAGTTTTATACTATTATATGAAGTTGAGCTATAAACACCTAATGCTATATTTTTATTAACATCTAAACTTAGAACATGAAGCGGTCTGATTATATAATTACCATTACCAACATATTTAACCTTCCATTTCTGCCAGAATAAACTATCGCCAGACTTCTGTGTTTCCAAAGTTACAGAAGTGCCTCCGGTTGTACCTCCATTTGTAGCGGTTAAATATTTATTATCATTGGGATTTTTTATATAATATACACCATCAGCAAGCTTGACCGTTACTGTACAATATCCTACAATTGAAGTGTTGCTTGTCAAATATGCTATTACAGTTGTTGTTCCAGCTTTAACTCCGGTAACTACGCTGGAGGAACTTACACTCGCAATACTCGGATCATATGTGTGCCATCCAACTGATAGCCCTGAAGGGTTTGTAGTAGCTGAAAGTGTTACAGTTCCGCTGACATTGAGTTCTACGGAAGAGGGTGAAACTGTAACTGTAGGATTAACAGGGTTATATGTTATCTCAAGCTTAGGCTTATATGAGGTCGTCGTATTGTTAAACGAACCGAAGGTTTTTGAAATTAATGTAGAACCGCTCTCAATGGTTGAGCTTGCTTTAAATAATATACCTTTATTAATATCTTCTGTACCGTTTTTCCAGTCCTGAACAGCGTCTAAAATATCGAAACCATAGCTCACGTTACCATCATAATGAACAACCTTTGAATCAAGTGATTCGTCCCAGCTCATCGGATAAAGACTTGCCCATGTTGATGTGCGTTCATACCATGTAGAACGGAATGTATAACAATATACTTGGAGTCCTTCGAGTTGACACATTAAGCCACGAATTGTAACTGTTGCTGCAGTTATCTGACTTGCGGTTATATTATTATAAGCCGAATCATTCAACAACCCGGGGAACTTCATAGCTTAATATAAACCGGGCAAGGCGATGAATTTCATCGCCCTGCAATATTACACAAACCTTATGTTTCGCTTCGCTTTGCGATTGCTTTGTCAATGTTGTCAAGGATGGGCATATCAATTTGATTCAAGTGTTGATTTATCACTACCGGTAAGATCAAACTTTACTGTTTCAAAATCGAAATAGTCTAATATTTCATGATTAAATGGTTCGCCACACAAATCTCCTCCTTGTTCAAAAATGACTCTCCATTTGCCGTCAACAATAATAATAGCTTTACTCCAATTATCTTGAATAGAGCCGCTTTCATCTTTATACGGTTTACAGTCACGATAAATATATTGAATCGTTTTTGAATCAATTATTCTTTCAGTTTTTATATAACCAGATTTCCCCTTTTGTGTTAGTGTTTCATAATATTCAGAAATATTAGAACAAAGATTTGATTCTTCAATATAACCGATATGAACGAGAAAAGAAGCTGTTTTATTATTGTTTTTATTAGAAAAAGTAAAATATAAAATGTTATTGTAATCCGATGGATAAAATAAATCAACATCTATCATTTCGTATTCACAATTTTTTATCACAGGTAAAAGAATTTCACCCTTTTCTTTAATGAACTTAAGGTAAGTTAGATTTTCATATGATAAGTCACCACGACTCTCTGTCCATGTCTTTAATTCCTCTATACTTTTAAAACTAAAATCATTTGGTCTCGGAAATTGAGTCTCGCTAATATTAGAAATATTACTATTCTGATGTAAATCATTATCTTTTCGCAGATTGCATCCGCATAAGGATAATAATAACAATGAGAATATAATAGAATAAATAGATAATTTAATAAATTTCATAGCTACACCTCTCTATTTCGTAAATTTACGAATATCTTCTTTGCATTTATCACATAAAGCATCTTCTAAATCAACAGCATTAACTCCAATCAAGATGGGGTTTATATTAGCCATAATACATGCATCACCATAACCAGCTTCGGGATGGTGATATGCACATATAGGATTAATGCATATATCATCACCATATTCGTCTTTTACCCAATTATGATATGAATCCTTAGCTCCATACAGATGTGCAGTTTCATGCATATATGTAGTTAAATGTAGGTTTTTATTATATAGGTATTCAAATGATGTGTTAGAACCGAAATTACATCGAAACATCATTATAGATTTTTTATCTATTGTTACCGCTCCACCGTTAATTTCTGTTTTAACAAAATTATCTCCCCCCATTCCCAAGTTAATCTACCAATCCAAAGACATCTTGCTTGTTGAAATCCCGGTATTGTATAAGAAGACATTGCACTTAGCATATGCCTATTACTCGTATGGGTGTCCTCCCTTATAAGACCGGGACATGTACACTCAGTGTTTATTGTAGTAGCTGTTGGGCAAGTATCTGCTATTGTACAATAATTTGATATTGAAGGGAAAGTTGTTCTTAATCCCAAATAATCTGCAAAAAATCTTTGGGATATATTTGTCATGGTATAATAAAGTTGTAACACCTTGACCTAATATAGTATAATAACTATAAAGGAAAGAGGAAAGAAAAATGCAACAATACGAAAAGGAATTCAAACAAAAAATTGTTCGCCTTCATTTAGA
>Ga0209417_1006856_pt1 | contig 11387 bp, 7 predicted proteins | sample RifGroF2_FD_184002 | JGI IMG/M metagenome (GOLD analysis project Ga0209417, IMG submission 184002) | Groundwater microbial communities from Rifle, Colorado, USA - Groundwater F2 (SPAdes) (version 2) | ecosystem: Environmental > Aquatic > Deep subsurface > Groundwater | place: Rifle, Colorado... | reverse complement strand
AGTCCGACAGATTCGAGTTCAAAAACGCCCTTCGACGTTGCGGGCTTATCGCCGGTGAGAGCCAAAAAACTTTCCACTCCCGCGGCTTTGTGAGCGGCGAGCAAACTTATGATGCCGTCTTTGTTGGAATCTTTGCAGCTTATATGCGGAATGAAATCAAGTTCGCCGAGCAGATTATTTGCGACGGCAAACCGATGAACATCAGCAGGCTCGATATTCGCAACGCCGCCGGGACTTTGTGGATTAGTTATCCCGACAAAATTAAATTCTGATGGTATATCTTTGCCGCCCGCCTGACTATGCGCAGCGAGAAACTTCTTTATCGGGGCGTAGTTGAAGTTTGCTCCGCCCACAAGCTCGGCAACGACAACAAATCCATTTTTTTCTTTTAATGCCTTGCTTAATCTTTTTTTTACTACCGCCATTTGCAACTCCTATAACACAAATCCGAAATCCTATTCCCTATACCTTATTCCCTATTCCCTAATATAGCTATAAATGCAAGCCCTTTTTTTATCACTATATTGCTAACCATAACTCTTTATGTTTCAGAACGTACAGGTCTTTAATTTTGTGGATAGCTTGTTGATAACATATAGAGAACGTTAAAATAAGTGAACTGCGTAGTACGGGAGACATGCTCCCTTTGTCAGCACGTTTTTATTTCAAAATATAACAACTTTACAAAGACCGATAATTATTATTGTAACTGCATTTTTAACAGATAGTTAAGAAAAGGAGATTTGGTGTATTTTGTTTAAAAACATACCGGTTGGTATGAAAAAGGGAATGATAAAAGTCGAAAATGTGAAAAAAGGTAAAATTTTCTGCTGTGCAAAAAAAGGTGGATAACTTTTTTATTCCGGCAGAATCGTAGCTTTTGCAAAACCAAAGACTTACGGTTGAGCAGAAATAATTTTTACAAATTTTCTGCAAATATCGGCGGGATTATCAGCTTTACAAACACAGGAAGAAACAGCGATTTTTTTTACGCCGGCCTGCAAAACTTTTCCAACATTTTCTAAATTTATTCCACCGATTGCGACTGATTGAACCGGACTATTTTTTAGAAACTCTGTGGCTTTGGAAATATAGTCAAGGCCGCAAATGTTCACATCCTGCTTTGTGTCCGTTGGAAAAACAGAACCAAGTCCGACATAACAAGGCTGCTGGGCAACAGCTTTTTGAAGTTCAGCGAACGAATGAGTGCTTACGCCGATGAGCAGAGGCTTGAGCTGGCAGGCGTGAACCTGTTCTACTGATAAATCATCCTGCCCCAAATGAACGCCGTCAGCGCCGGATGCGACAGCGATATCAACTCTGTCGTTAATGATGCTCACAACATTATGCTGTTTGCACAAATCAACAAACTTTTGAGCCATCGCAAAGAATTTACCATCAGCCATTGCTTTTACTCGAAGCTGAAGGCAATCTGCGCCGTTCTCGGCACAGGCCTTTGCCGTGGATAAAACGTCTTTACAGCTTTCCACGGTCAAAACGACATAAAGCCTTACTTTTGAAAATCTTATAGCGGGTGAGCCGAGAAGCATTATTTCTTTTTCGAGAACATAGCAATCGTAGCGGAGTTTTTCAAATGTCTGCGCAAGAGCCGTATCGAATGTCGCTGCCGATTCACCGATTGCTCTCAATGCTTCTGTTGTTCTGGCAAACCCAGCGGAGACACAATCTTCAAGACTTGCCCGTTTCATTTGCTCTGCAACTTTCAAGTCGCAGCCGACATCGTTTTGTGTATCTCGTGCCGCGATAAGCCGTTGCGAATCAAACTTACTCACAGCTCCGCATAATTGATGCCTGATTTGTTTGCATTTGCCGCTTAACAACTGATTGTTCAGCGCGAATCTGCAAAAATCCTCCGCTACCCGCAGACCTTCACGGGCGCGGTTAAAATTTGCATCAATAATTCGGAAAATTGCCTTGTCCATACAGGCGTTATACAATCAGCGGGCTAAAAAACAAAATGAAAAAACCGGCGTGCGAAGCGCAAAAAAAGAGGAGCTGCCTCCTCCTTAGAAACAGCTCCGAAATCAAACGCAATCTATATATACAGGGACGCTTTAAGAATTTATCTTTTGGCCCTGGTTGCGACCGCAGGGCGGCTCGTCCGCTTCATCCTCCAGAGGATAACAGGCAGCACGCCCGGCAAAGTTAAAGTATCACCATTTACAGCAAGGGCTATGCCAGTAATTTGCCATTTTTACATAGAATAGCGGAGCTAATCGCAAAAGCCTATTTTAGAGAAGGTTATCGCAATAAAACATTATCGGGCTTGTGTCGATTGAGTTGTTAAAGTTTGTCGCAATGTTGTCTTTAGACAACATAAGCCTATTGTAATATCTAAAATAAACTTTTTATAGGATATAAAGCCTTTGAAAATAAGAAAATTACGATAATGTTGCAAAAAAACAACGCATTGCGATATTTGGTGTATTATACCAGTGGGTCTGTCGCATAAAATCTGCCGTGCAGTGGAAATTATAGGCTTGTCATAAATTTTCAAACTATTATAATCCCAGTCCACAGTTTAAATTTTAAAATATCAACATAGAAAAGTCTATTTGAAAGGTCGTAAATATGGCATCTGCACCAAAAGCAAATGCGGTAGTAAGCCAGTCCGGCGGGCCAACAGGCGTAATCAACGCCTCATTGGTCGGCGTAATTGAAGAAGCAAAAAAACACCCCGAAATTCAAAATCTCTACGGAGCTATCCACGCGGTTAGCGGAGTTGTAAAGGAAAATTTCATCGACCTGAAAAAAATCTCGTCCGATGAACTCGAAATCGTTGCGACAAGTCCATCATCGGCTCTCGGCTCAAGCAGAGATAAGCCGGACGCTGAATACTGCCAGAAGATTCTCGATGTTTTCAAGAAACGCGATATTAGATACTTTTTCTACATCGGCGGAAACGATTCGGCCAACACCTGTTATATCATAAACAATATGGCGATTAAGGCTGGTTATGAGTTGAGAGCGTTTCACGTTCCAAAGACAATCGACAACGACTTGTTAGTCACAGACCATTGTCCTGGATTCGGCACAGCGGCGAAATTTGTTTCGTGCGCAGTTATGGGCGATGACCTTGATAACAGAGCTTTGCCTGGTATTAAAATCGATGTGATTATGGGCAGACACGCAGGATTTTTGACTGCAGCCGCCGCTCTTGGAAAACAGAGGGACGATGACGGGCCGCATTTGGTTTATTTGCCGGAGAGACCTGTCTCGATGGATAAATTCCTTTCTGATGTTGAGGCGGTTTATAAAAAGCTCGGCAGATGCGTAATCGCTGTCAGCGAGGGCATCGGCGACGTTGACCATAAGACGTGGGCGGAAAAGATAGCCGCAAACGCTGAACACGATGCGCACGGCAATGTTCAATTATCCGGCACGGGGGCATTAGCGGATTTTCTGGCGAGTCAGATTAAGGGCAGTTTGAAAATCAAACGAGTACGAGCGGATACGTTTGGTTATTTGCAGAGAAGTTTTGCGGGATTGCAATCTGCGGTTGACGCGTCTGAAGCGCGTCGGTGCGGCGTTGAGGCTGTGAAACTTTCGATGACGAATTTAAACGGCTCTGTCGCGATGAAGCGAATCGGCAGTGGCAAAAATTACGCTGTTGAGCTTTTCAGAACTGAACTGGCAAATGTGGCGGAAAAAACAAAATCGCTCGCTGACGAGTATATCAATAAAGAAGGCAACGGAGTTACACAGGCGTTTGTCGATTACGCGATGCCTCTGACAGGCGGACTGCCGAAGACAGGGTATCTGGGAAATGAGCCAAGAATATAGTAAGCAGCAGCCAACAGCCAATAAACAGTAGAAAGAATCAACTGCCGCCGATGAAATTTTTATGTTTCACCATGGTTCGGTTGTGCTCGCAAAGTGTGTGTTTTGTTTGTCAGAAATTATATGTAAGGCTCAGGCTTGTCCAATACTCATCGCTTTCGTTGACAGAATCTTCCCATGAGGATTGATAGTAAAAGCCCGGCGTAAATGTCAGATTCTTTGACAGAGTGAACGGCGATGAAATACCAAAAACCATATGCGACCAGTCGTGATCGACACTTGCATACTTTGTATTACATGGTGCGTAAGCGCCGTCGTTATAAATAGTTTCTATTGAAAGATGTACAACCTGTTTATCCGTATTAGGCAAAACTGCCGGCAGGTTCAAATCGTATCCCAGCCCGAATATATGAAACCAGCCGCCGCAATTTCTCATATCGGAATTCGACTCGGCTGCCCATAAAGCCGCGGCGGTATAGCTTGGTACAACGCCAAACGGAAGAATTTTAGGCCATGAGAAAGTCGTGAATATCTCCTGCATATTATATGTCTTTCTCGATACGCCCGGATAAGAATAATAAACCCAGCCAACCTTGTAATTTGTAACATAAGTTTCATCTTTGAAGAAACTGTTGTAATAGTATACGGTATAGTCTAATTCCTTGGAATCCTCAAAACCGCTTCCGTTGGCCATTGAAGACCAGATATTGATGCCGAAGCCTGTTTCATAAAGGTCGAGGTTGATGCTTGGCTGGAAGGCGCTGTGGTTCTTGGGGTAACAGTCGAAGCCGCGCCATAGATATCGGCTGACATACGTTGCATCGAGAGTAATGCCAAGTTTTTTCTCCTGTGTCTGCACCTGCTGCTGTTCTTCTGCTATCAGCAAAGTCGCAGTATTTAACAAAACCATAATTATTACCAGGGTTTTTGTTTTCATGCTTTTTCCCTTATATAAAACATGCTTAACTCTGCTTTGACATTATCGGGCTTTAGTTATGTTTTTATCGGCGATTGAGAGAGTTTTGCTTGATTTTTTATAAATTGCCGTCTGCTATATATTGACTGTCTAATAATATATGACCTGAATTAAAAATTATTGAGTTCAGGTCAATTTCATAATAGTTGTAATTTTGCAGTAGTAAATACTGTTGTGATCCCTGTATATGGCCGAAATATACACAGGTCTTATGTTTTCGGGGTTGACTATGTTAGAAAAAAAAAATGGTATCACGGGAAAAGTAGCGATTAATCGTTTCATTTCGAGCCGTTTTTTTAGAGCTGCGCTGGCACCTTTGTTTGTGATTGAAATTGCACTAATCGTTCTTTATTTTTCGATAAATGCATATAACGATAATCAAACAAAAGGGACTTTACAGACAATCAGCAAATCCCACCTGCAGGAAATAGCTATCGACCAGGCTGACAAGATAAGTGAACAGCTCAGCTCAGTTACTTCTCTTGGTCATATATTGCAGAGAGAAACGGAACGCTTTTTCAAAACTCCCGAGTTCTTTTCGACATCAGTAGAACCGGCTGTGTTTGATTTTGCTCCCAATGGCGTGTATTACAAATTGAACAACAATGGCGGCAGCAGTCTTTTTTATGCCGCACTGTTTCCCATAGGCGATGAAGAAAAGAAAAAAGCTCAGGAATCCGAAGCTCTTGACCACATTTACCATCATCTTTACGAATCCAATAAAAACATCGTTGCGGTGTACTTTAATACGTTTGATTCAATGAACCGGTATTATCCTTTTATCGAGGATTGTTATAAACAGTTTCCCAGCGATATGAATATCCCTGAATACAATTTTTATTATTTGGCTGATGCCAATCATAATCCTGATCGTAAAGTGGTATGGACGGAGGCTTATCTCGATCCTGCCGGCAAAGGGTGGATGATGTCATGTATCGTTCCTGTTTATAAAAACGATTTTCTTGAAGGCGTTGCAGGTATTGATATTACCATAGATAAATTTATCAATAACATTCTCGAGCTTAGACTGCCATGGGAGGCAAAAGCATTTTTAGTTGATTCGCGTGGCACTATTATGGCAATGCCGACAGAGGTTGAGCGAGTATTCGGTCTTACGGAACTTCACAAATATGTTTATGCCGGTCAGGTTCAACAGGACACTTTCAAGCCTGAGGAGTTTAACTTATTGGCAAGCAAAATCCCAGGTATGGCACAGACAGTATCCAGTCTGATGAAGAAGCAGAATAATGTTGAAGATGTTGTGATAAATTCCGCCCCATATTTTTTGTCTCAGGCAACAGTAGCTGAGACAGACTGGAAACTTTTTGTATTGGCCGACAAAAATAAAATTCTTGCTCCGGCTCTACGTCTTGAAAAGAACTCCCAAAGAATTGGTTTTATGGCAATAGGGGTTATGATACTGTTTTATTGGCTTTACTTTGTCTATCTATTCAGAAATACCGGCAGAATGTCGGCACAGTTAGCCAAACCGGTAGTCGCTATTGTTGAAGCCAGCACTCGTCTTGCACGCGGTGATTACAACACACAGCTTGCCGATTGCGGAGTTGAAGAACTGGATATTCTTTCCTCTTCGTTTGAGACTATGGCACAGGAACTTCAACACCTGTACGCTGATTTGGAATCGCGTGTTGATGAACGGACTGCACAACTGGCAGCTACTAATGACGAACTTAAGAATTTTGTCTATATTGCTTCGCACGATTTGCGCGAGCCGCTGCGAAAAATATCGGCGTTCGGCAATATGGTGCAAAAATCATTGGCCGGGAAAATTACCGGCGACGATGCCGAAAACATTGGGTTTATGATTGACGGCGCAAATCGTATGACACAGATGATTGAAGGTCTGCTTGCATATTCAAGGGTAAGCGCAAAGGCTCAATCGGCGGAAATGGTGAACCTCAACGACATCGTAAAACAACTCAGAGAGCTTGAACTTTCGGTACTGCTCGAAGAAAAGCATACGACAATAGATATTCCCCAGCCGCTGCCGGAAGTTGACGTTGACCCTGTTCAGATTCGCCAGCTTATGCAGAATTTAATCGCCAACGGTATGAAATATCAGGCCAAAGGCAATGTGCCTCAAATAACGCTCACCAGCAAGCCCGCCGTCGATGGAATGGTTAGAATTGAAATCACCGACAATGGCATCGGCATCAAACCTGAATTTCAGCAGGCGATTTTTATTATGTTCAAACGACTGCATTCGAAAAACGAATATGAAGGCACGGGCATTGGCCTTGCCGTGTGCAAGAAAATTGTCGAACGCCACGGCGGCCAAATCGGCGTGGAATCGGAACCGGGCAAAGGCTCGACTTTCTGGTTCACCGTGCCGGCCGCTAAACAGCAAGCGGTATTAGCCGCGGCAACGTATTAGGAACAGGAGCAGCAACATTTTTTTTCATATATTACCGCTGCGATTATGCCGCTTATTGGCGTTGTTATTACGCCCATAATCGTCCAGTAGACAAGCACCTGCGGCGCGACCGTCATAAAAGAATACATCGCGAACATTCCGGGCAGTTCGCCAACCGCCCAAACACACAGGCCGAAAATCAATCCTTTGACAGCGATATTCCTGCCGGGTACGCCATTGCGGAGCAACGCATAAACGCACACAAAAATTAAATTCATCACAAAAGAGCCAATGAAAAATTCCACGCCGGGCGGGCCTGTCATCGGCTTCCATACATTTGTCGGCTCGATTTTATACATACCGCTGAAAATTCCGCCGCAGGTAATCATTCCGACGATTGTCATAAAAACCGTAATCGCAACGGCAGCAGCGATAATCCTTAAAACTTTTTTCGCATCCATACTATTTCTCCTAAAATCTGATTTCTGAAATCTGACCTCTGACTTCTATTTTATCAATTCAACTGTCGCAGTGCCGACGATTGTCATCGGAATACTCATACCCTGCGGCATCTGTTCATTCGCGTCCATTTTCATTACGCCGGAGAAGTTTGAGGTCATTTCGCTTTTCTTCACCAAGCCTGTCTTTTCGTCAACCTGATTTGCTGAATTCATTGTGCCGGCTAACTGCATTGACATTTTCATCGGGCCCATCTCAATTGGTTTGGCGGCATCGCCCATATCCATTTTGGCGACGGCATCAATGTAAGCGATTCCATCTTTTCGGCTCTTGAAAATATAAGTCGTTTCAATGTCAATCGGCATCATAACATTCATACTCATAGTGTCGTACCATGTGTCGCCGACGGCGGCGGGGGCTTTCGGAAAAATAACCATTAAACTGCCTGCCATACTTTTCAATTCTTTTTCGTCAAACATTTTATCAAACATAGCGTCAATCATTTTTGCTTCGTTGGAGTCGCCCATTTTCTCTTTCAATTTCGCCATCATTTCTTTTACGCCGGTAACGCCTGCGGTTTCGCCGGTCGGGCTAACCTGCATACCGAATTTGCAGCCTACCATAGCTGAAAATATACCCGCCATTATTTTTTCCTGCGGTTTATTTGGGTCTGCCGGTTTTGGATTGGCGGAGTCGAATTCCATTTTTTGTCCTGCGCCGTCCATTTTCATTTTCACGGCTTTGTATGTCATCTCGACGAGCATTATGCCGTTGGCATCGACGCTTTTGCAATCAAGACCGATGAGCATTTCCATTATCTGGGTCATTTTCATTTCCTGGCCGTTGACGGATTGCGTGATGTTCTGGTTTTGGGTCATTTTCATTTCGTGCGAATCGCCGGGCGACAGGCGGAGCTTGAGGTCAACCTTTTCCGCTTCGGCGAAGCAAACCGCTGAAATGATTGCGGTGATTGCAAGGGCTGTTAAAATTTTTGCTGTTTTCATTTTAAATTCTCCACAAAAGGTTATTGTTTTTAGCCACAGAGAACACAGAGTTCACAGAGGCGTTATTTTAGCCACAAAGGCACTAAGACACAAAGAGAAATATAACTTATAGACGACCAGTTTTTGATTATGTTACAGAAAAAATAAATTTTTTCAAAAACCGCATTTTTGATACTGAAAACGCAGAAAAAAGGCTGATATTTTTAATCAGCCTTTAATTTATTGTACCTATTTTTTCTCTATGCCCTCTGTGTTCTCTGTGGCTAAAAATTATTTTTAATCAGAATTCACGCCGAGTTTTTCAGCGATACTGTCGAACTCATCAAGCGAATAGTATTCGATAATAATTTTCCCCCTGCTGCCCTTCTTGCCTGCGATGATTTTCACGTTCGTGCCAAGTCTGCCTCTGATTTTGGATTCGAGATCTTTTATGTGAGCAGGTTTTTCGATAACTGCTTTGGCAGCAGCACTGTCTTTTTGCGTAAGAGCGATTCTAACTAATCGCTCGACTTCGCGGACACTCAACCGCCCTGCCAGTGCGCGATTTGCAAGTTTCTTTTTCAAATCTTCTGTCGGCAGCGCAAGTATCGCTCTTGCGTGTCCCATACTCAAAGAGCCATCGGTGAGCATTTGTTTTATTTCGTTCGGCAGGCTCAATAGGCGAATGTGGTTGGCGATTACCGAACGGTCTTCGCCGAGTTTTTGAGCGGCCTGTTCCTGTGTAAGGCTGAAGGTCTCAAGGAATTTCTGGTACGCCCCCGCCCTTTCCATCGGGTTCAAATCAGCGCGATGAATATTTTCAATCAACGCAAGAGAAAGCATTTCCGAATCGCTGGTCGGACGAACCATAGCAGGCACTTTGTCAAGGCCTGCCAACTGGGCGGCTCTAAACCGTCGCTCCCCTGCTATGATTTCGTATTTATTAATCCCCTTCTGGCGAACAATAATCGGCTGAATGATTCCATTTTCTTTTATAGAATTGGACAGGTCTTTAAGCTGGTCATCGTTCCAGGTTTGGCGGGGCTGGAATGGATTAGGCACAATTTCGCTGACCGCTATTTCCGCCCTGTTCTTTTGTAAGTCCTTGTCAATAGGCATGTTATGTTTATTTTCTGCGGCGGACGTACTGGACAACTCTTGTCCGATATTGATTATGGAACCCATTAGAGATTCCAGTCCCCTGCCGAGATGTTTTGGCTTATCTTTTTTTGGAGCGTTCATTTTAAAATCCTTTCTTATAAGGTTTGTTCTTCCCTGTAAAAAATCTAATCAACAAAATATCAAATTATTTTTTAATTGCCAGTGAATTTTTTTCAAAATGTTTCACGTGAAACAATAGTAGCCAATAGTCATTAGTCAATAGCCAGTAGAAATTTGTTTCGCCAAAGGCGATTCATTGTTTCTACTGACTACTTACTATTGGCTAATAGCTATTATTTTGTTTCACGTGGAACAGGCCTGAAAGGGGGATTTGAGGCTTAAAAGTGCCGATTAACCGCCCTTTTGGCCTAAAAATGGGTTAAAAGGGCGTATTTAACAGATAAAAATAAAATTTGAAAACAAAAGCAGAAGGTAAAACCGAAACCAAAAATCAAGAAAAATTCACCACAGAAGACACAGAGAAAAAGAAATGAAAAACTAAAAGTGAATAGTGAAAAGTTGTGGAATCGGCTTACGCCAATGATTTTTTATAGATTTTTTGACTTAGCGCGAAATGACAATAATGTATTTTTTGATGATTTTAAGTAATTAGTTAATTAAAGATATGTAATTTGACCACGATATTTGTTTTAGTTTTATATATAACATACAATTATGATAAATTTGCTATGTAAATTTGATAGAAAAATCATTAGACAGAAACGCAAGTTTAAGTTATCAATAAAACAGTTATCCGCTGGAGGCGGATTCAACAATCTCCGGTTTCGCGGGGACAAGGTTTGATTTTTACACTTTAATTTTCTTGGAGAAAAAATATGATAACGCCACTTGAACAGTACGACCCGCAGATGTTTGAACTGCTGCGGCAGGAAGCGGCAAGGCAGAGCGGCTGCATTCGCCTGATTCCATCGGAAAACTATGTCTCTAAAGCAGTTATGGCTGCGACAGGAAGCTGTCTGACCAATAAATACGCCGAGGGTTATCCCGGCAAAAGGTATTATGAAGGCCAGCAGATAACCGACCTTGTCGAATCAATCGCGCTCGAAAGGGCGATTAAACTTTTCAAAGCTGACCATGCAAATGTGCAGTCTCATTCCGGCGCGGTGGCAAATTTAGCGGCTTACGGCGCGCTGGCTTCGCCGGGCGATACGATTATGGGTTTGGCTCTTCCTTACGGCGGACATTTAAGTCACGGATGGAAAGTAAGCGCGACGAGCAAATTTTATAATTCTGTAAGTTATGAAGTGAACCCGGAAACGGGAAAATTTGATTTTGATAAAATTGAAGAGATTGCGAAAAAGCACAAGCCAAAAGTGATTATCACCGGCGCAAGCGCATATCCGCGGATAATTGATTTTAAAACTTTCGGAGAAATCGCAAAGTCTGTCGGAGCATATCACCTAAGCGACATCGCGCATATCAGCGGGCTTGTCGTTGCGGGAGTTCATCCAAGTCCCGTGCCTTACGCCGATGTTGTTTCGACGACGACGCACAAAACATTGCGAGGCCCTCGCGGCGGAATGCTGCTGTGCAAAAAAGAATTGGCGGAAGCTATTGACAAGGCGGTGTTCCCCGGATTGCAGGGCGGGCCTCATATGCATACCATCAGCGC
>Ga0209417_1006852_pt1 | contig 11392 bp, 8 predicted proteins | sample RifGroF2_FD_184002 | JGI IMG/M metagenome (GOLD analysis project Ga0209417, IMG submission 184002) | Groundwater microbial communities from Rifle, Colorado, USA - Groundwater F2 (SPAdes) (version 2) | ecosystem: Environmental > Aquatic > Deep subsurface > Groundwater | place: Rifle, Colorado... | reverse complement strand
TCCGCAGTAGCAGTAGGTCTTACTCATGCCTTTATCTAAATTCTCTCTGATGGGTGGACAGAAACAATATGCTTTTTTTCTTTCAAGATCGGTCTTTGCTTCGGCAAAAGCTTTCGGGTCACGGGGCTTTTTTTCTGCATATATTTCGTTTCCCTTTCTGACAGGCGGTTCTGCCCAGCCCGGATCATTCTTCATAAATTCTATCACAGCATCAACGGGGTCTTTTTTGTTCTTTTCAGCTTCGACATAAGTGTTTCTGAGTTTTTTGAGCTGATCGGTCGGGAAAATGTGCGAACAGCCTGATAATATCTTATATTTGGCATGCTCTTTATTTCTGTCAACTATATCGACCATCTTTTTTATTCTTTCAAACCGTTCGCCCATTTCTGTTTCTGAGCACATACCGGATGCTGTTTTACTTATCTCATCGTTATCCGTATGATTCAAAATCGACCTGCAGTTTTTCAGGAATAGTTCTGTCCACAAATGCTCCACGAAAAGAAGTTCTACTTTACCTTCCGTACTGCCTTCCGGATATACTTCAATGACAAATTCATCAGAGATCATTCCTTTTTTATATGCGTAACCGTAAACTTCAGTATATTTTTCCGCCAGATTCTTCAGCCCCTGATCAGCTTCTATGGCTATAATGTTCAATTCGTCATATCTTTTAAGTAAAAAATCACCTGCAGTATCAAGGCTGTCGTCCACAGGGAATCCGGCTTCAACCCAATAACCTTCGGTTACGCTGGAAATGTAGTTGATCTTACAGAAAGCCGGACCTGTAATAAAATCTCTGAATGAATTATTCATCAGGGTAAAAATCTTGTTCAGCTCAGACCGCTTCATCATGTTGAACTCTTTAACTACGGCTTTGAAACCGCCGAACTCTTTATAGGTCAGATTGCTGCTCATAATTTTTACCCCTATGTTATTTGTTTAGGTAATAATAAACAATTTTAATACTGAAATCAATTCATACCGATAGATTTTTTGTTAAAAATAAATCTGTCCCCTTTGCTTTCCGGGCAGAAGAAATCGGTTTTGACTCCGTCTTTAAGAGCTTCGTCCCTGAAAAGTTTTAAGTTGATTTCAGCACTCCATGCGTGCATAGGAACGGTAATTCCGGGATTAAATTTGTCAATCGCATATTTCACACCTGCTTTTAAAGCTATAGGATCTCTAAAATTGCATCCTGAAACAGGAAAGAAAGCGATATCTGCTTTTCCACAGGTCGAAACCAAATAATCTATTTCTTCGTCAAAAGGTCCGCTCATATCCTGCGTCATATTTGCATGATCTCCAGAATGATAGACCGAAATTCCGTCCGCTTTAACAAAAAAAGCGACTCCGGTGTCCGTTGATGGTATCGTAGTAATATCAACTCCGCCGATAATGAGTTTATTTCTGCCTGTAATAATATTCAGGTTTTTAACATCTGATTTCGGATCGAATCCTGTCACAAAGCTGATACTTTTACAATCTTTTGCCCAGTCAAATACCGCCGGAAAAAAATGGTCTGCATGTTCGTGCGAAATGAATACTATGACATTTTGATCTTTTATATCAGCAGGCGTAACATAACCGTTATTGATGTTCGGATTTGAAGGTTTTACCGCCCTTGGGTCTTCAAAATAATCGAAAATGAGAAGATGATCTTTTGTTTTTACTCCCATTCCGCTGTGAAAGAAATAGAATATCTTAGCATCTCCGCCGGCTAAATCCAGACCTTTATTAAGCCCTGAAGCGTCAATTCTTTCTGCGTTTTTGTTGAGCAGCATTTTCTCTATGCTTTCATTATCATAATAAGACGCATAGAACAGCGGTGTTCTTCCGTTATCATCTTTTATATTTACATCAGCGCCTTTTTTAATGAGAAAATCCGCAAGTTCCGCATTACCTCTCACACTGGCAAAATGAAGTGTTGTCTTACCTGATAATCTGTCTTGAAAATTAACATTTGCCCCGTTCTCTATAAACAGCCTAAGGATTTCGGTATTGCCGCCGCCTATCGCCCATGTAAAAGGGGTCTGGCTGGCATCGTTCTTTTTATTAACATCATACCCTTTCGAAATGAAGTATTTTAACATCTCAATGTTGCCTCTTCCGGTCGCAATGTGAAGTGGAGTGTTTCCTGCTCCGGCTTCAAGACCTTTCATATTTACGCCTTTACTTTCCAGATATTTCAGAACTTCGACATTACCGCTGAATACTCCCTCTATAGCTGGTTTTCTTCCGATCTTTGAAACAGCGTTAACATCAGCACTTCTTTCAACAAGGTATTTCACGATATCTAGATTTCCTGACATGCAGCCGAAATGAAGCGGAGTTACATCGTTGTCGTCTTTGTAATTTACATTACTGCCTTTTTCAACAAGCAGTTTTACAATGTCGAAATGGCCTTTAGCCGCCGCATTTTGTAAAGGAGTGCTTCCCTCTTTATCCTTTGCGCCAACATCAGCTCCTTTTTCCAAAAGATATTTCACGATCTCGAACTTCCCTTCAGCACTGGCAAAGTTCAGCGGTGTGAAATATGTGTCAATTTTTGATTCAAGAAGACTCCTGTCCCCTTCGATCATCGATCTTACAAGTGTAAGATCACCGTTCGTTACCGCGGTCTTAATATCAGTCAGACCGGCATTTAATGACAGCGCAAACACTGCTACCAGCGCCGCTACGATTTTTTTCAACATAATAAACCTCCCGTTTTTTACTTTTGATAAAAGTTAACACGGTTTTGAATAAATCACTTGTAAAATCCGATAAAAGGCTATTTAAGAGGTATGAACTGAAGAACCTTGTCTTATTCCGTTTTCTTTAAAATACTTGAATATCTTGTCCTGCAAGCCGGTTTTATTGGAACACCAGAGTGGTGCGATAAGGTCTTTTGAAGGCGCGTCTGTGTAGAGCCTGTGAATAACAATATCTTTTTTCAGATGCCGGATAAGAATTCCGAGTCTTCTGAAATACTCATTTTCAGACAGGATTTCAGGCGCGTTATTTTCATTGTATAGCTTTTCCAGCCTTGTATTCTTGAGAACTGTAAGCTGATGTATCTTAATTCCATTAATTTTGCCGGAATTTATGAAACGGGCAAGTTCAATTATGCTTTCGTCAGTTTCATTCGGCAGACCTAGAATGATGTGAGCGACGATATCAAATCCATAACCTGAAATAAGTTCAACAGCATCCGTAAATTGCTTTACCGTATGTCCTCTGACTATCCATTCAAGGTCACTTTCATTTATCGTCTGAAGTCCCAGCTCTATAGTTACATCGGTATCAAGCGACTTGAGAATATCAAGTTCAGTTTTAGAGACCGCATCCGGTCTTGTCGAGACTGAAATTCCGACAATGTCAGGATGAGAGACAGCTTTTTCGTAAAGCTGCTTCAGATAGCTTGAACTGTCATTTATCTTGTGCGACGGATATGTTGAGGAGTAATCCTGAAAGTATGCAATAAAAGCTTCAGCTCCGTTGCGTTCCTTAAGGTATTTCATGTGCTGTTCGATGTCATTGTTATCTTCGAGGTCGATATAAGGTTCAAGAGCTTTCATATTGCAGTAAATACAGCCTTCATTTCCGACAGTGCCGTCGATGTTCGGGCAGGTAAAATCACCGTGCATTATGATTTTGAAGATCTTTTTTCCGTATTTCTGTTTCCAATGGTCGCCTATTCTGTTAATTAGATAAGAATAATCCATCAGAACAGCCTTCTCTTCAGATTGAAGTTCAGACCGGGGAATTTTGAAGGGTCTTTCTTCAGCTTCTGAAATTTATTCAGAATGTCAGTTTCGCCGGAAAGGTCTATTATGATCTCATGCACTTTCAAAAAAGAAAGGTCGATATCGTGGATAGTAAAATAATTATCTGAGCTGAATATGCTAATATCGTTGAATTTAATAACCGTAAATTTGTAATTTTCCCGTTCTGTGAATGCTGTTCCTTCATTGAAGTTATCAGACGCGGCTCTCGTATAGAACAACGGGATCTTCGAAAATATAGTCATTCTTAAAGGCAGGGAAGAGTTCTTTAATCCTTCAAGGGTTTCAGTATCGGCCTCAAACGGAATGTGAGCTGAAGCCAGTCCGAGCTGTTTGAGCTGCCTGACCGCTATGAAATTATAAGGCGACAGGCCGGGTCCGCAATCGATCTTCTTTGATGTTGCTTTAAGAAGCCTTAAATGGCCTAAGTCATTTGCTTCATAAGAAATATTATTTGTATGCTCAAGGGCTGAAACAATTTTATTATAGTCCTCAAGATCCTTCTCAAAAAGGATCGGGAAAACCGAAATTTCCACTCGGGTCTTATTTGAAAGTTCTTTGATCTTATTGATATGAGATGAACGCGCAAAATTAACAATAACCTTTTTAATGTCGAGCTCTTTGATCTTATCAGCTATCTGATCGATATCTTCAGCATTTATCTTCAGAATATTTGCGTTTTGGAAGCTGACTTCGATTGAATTCTTGCTATCCGGGTCCGGATTGTTCAGCTCATGTTCAAGTTTAACAGGAAGTTTTATATTCTTGAGGAACTTGCTTTCTTTTCTGCTCATTGGAGCTATAATAGCACCAAGATCTGAAACTATGTTCTTCAGCTGTGATTTTGCTATTAGGATGTCATCGTTCAGGCTGATCCTGTTAAGATAGAGGTTCCCGAACGAAACATCTTTTAACCTGCTTTCGAGTTCGGAAAGAGGAACGCCTCTGCTCTTGTTCACTACCTTTTTGATCTTGGTAGTATAATCGGCATCCCCGAATTCTGTAAGGATCTTCATGCTGATATTCTCACTCGCGGTTATTCTAAGATCATAACCGTTATGTCTGATCCTGCGGTCGTCAGGCGCGGATTTTATCACATTTGTAACTGTTCCTGAATTTTTACTTGTGATCAGATCGTTAAGTCCGCTGTAAAATCCGCCGCCCTGTTCCCTTCCAGTAAAACGGGAAGCGTCCGCGCCGACAGATTCTTTTTGATCCAGCAGATTTCTATAGAACCGGGTGATCTCTCCCACCCATTCCGCGCTTTTAAGCCTGCCCTCAATTTTAAGTGCTGAAATACCTATTTCTGCAAGTTCAGACAGCTTTTCAGAAAGATTTATGTCTTTCATAGAAAAGCAGGGAGAAAAATCCTCCGAACCTTCCTGCGCGAATTTGAACCTGCAGGGCGCCTGACAGCTGCCCCTGTTCGCGGATTTTCCGCCAAACCAGCTTGACATAAGACATTTACCAGAAAATGAAAAGCACATTGAACCCTGTACGAACATCTCTCTTTCAGGAAAGTAGGGCTTGTTAAGGACTTTCAGTTCTTCTTTATTTAGTTCACGGGCAAGCACGACCCTTGAAGCCCCAAGATTTTCCGCTTCGGTTAATGCAGCGGAATTAGCTATACCGAACTGGGTGCTGAGATGAAATTCAAAAGGAGCAAAATATTTTTCGATCAGATAAACAAGCGCCATGTCTTTAACTATAACCGCATCGGCCTTTAAGTTTTTCAGGTAATTTAATATCTTTGAAGCATCTTCAAGCTCAGATGATTTAAGATCTATATTCAGTGTAATATAAACCCTAACTCTTTTAGAGTGAGCATATGCGATAATTTCTGGGATCTCATCAAAAGAAAAATTTCTTGCGGGTTTTCTTGCGTTAAAAACGCTCAAACCAAGATAAACGGAATCCGCGCCGCTTTCTACGGCGGCAAAAAAAGCTTCCTTATTTCCCGCCGGCGACAATAATTCCATAATTACAGGACTGCTATTAATTTATTTATGCGGTCTTACTTTGTACTTGATCAAAAGCTGGTTTTTTTCAACTGACTCGCCCGCTTTAACAAAAACATCCTCGATAAGAATATCATCGTTAAGAACGATCTCATTTATCATTTTCATAGCTTCAAAAGTGATAAGTAATTTACCGGCTTTTACTTTTTTACCCTTTTTTGTATAAACCTTAATGATCTGTCCCGGAATGAATGCTCTGATCTCGACATTTTTCGGTTTGGGTTTATAACCTCGGGAAGCCAGAAATTTATTGGTAAAATTTGTATGATACTGACCGTTGTCAACATTTATTATATCATTTTCGGTATAAACAGGTTCTTCAGAAATAATTTCTTCAGGTTGAGCAGGTTTAACCTGTTTCTTTTCAGTTTCAGCTTTTGCTTTTTCAGTATCTTTTATATTTTCATCATTTTCCATATCAGCCTTCATTAATTGTTTTTTACGACCGTTTTAAAGCGGTATCGAGTCGTGCTTATGAAGTTTCTTTGGTTTTTCTTTGGTTTTCGCAAGTTCAAACGAAGCGATTATCTTATCTCTTGTCTCTTCAGGTGTAATAACGGCGTCAACATAAGCTTTTGAAGCAGCATTATATGGATTAGAATACTTCTCCTTGTATTCTTCGATCTTGGTTTTTCTGACTTCATCTGGATTTTTTGCTTCTGCTATTTCTTTTGCAAAAACTAAATTGCATGCACCTTCAGGACCCATTACGGCTATTTCAGCCGTTGGCCATGCGTAAACGAAATCCGTTCTCAGGTGTTTAGATGCCATAGCGATATAACCGCCGCCATAAGCTTTCCTGATTATAACCGTAACTGTCGGAACAGTTGCTTCGGAATATGCGAAAAGTAATTTTGCGCCGTGTCTTATAACACCGTAGTGTTCCTGATCAATTCCGGGCAGGTAACCGGGCAGATCAACCAGCGTTAGGATAGGTATTCCGAACGAGTCACAGAATCTTACAAATCTTGCTGCTTTATCGCTTGAATCAACATCAAGAACCCCTGCGAGATATTTCGGATTGTTGGCAACTATGCCTACAGGTTTACCGTCCATCCTTGCAAATCCGACAGTAATGTTGGGGGCATACATTTTCTGAACTTCAAAGAAAATAGATTCATCAACAAGAAGTTCTATTAGATCTTTCACGTCATAAGAAAATTTTGCGTCATTCGGTAACACTTTTATTATATCTTTTTTGCTTTTCGGAGGGTGAGGTTTTGTTTCCGGAAGAGGTTTATCCCAAGCTGAAGGTAGAAAACTGAGCAGTTCTCTGATCTGACCAAGTGTTTCTTTCTCGGATTCTCCGAAGAAATGAGCATTTCCGGTGATCTCGTTATGAACACGGGCTCCTCCGAGACTTTCGGCATCAATTTTTTCATTCAGAACAGATTCGATAATTTTCGGACCGGTTATGAACATCTGTGATAATTTGTCAACCATAAAAACGAAGTCGGTTATCGCCGGTGAGTAAACCGCTCCACCTGCGCAGGGTCCCATTATTACCGAAATTTGGGGAATTTTTCCGCTGTTTATCGTGTTTCTGTAAAATATTTCACCGTATCCGGCAAGAGAGTCTACACCTTCTTCGACTCGTGCACCGCCTGAGTCGTTTATTCCGATTATCGGCATTCCCATGCTCGAAGCAATATCCATTACTTTTGTAATTTTGGCAGCATGCATTTTTCCGAGAGTACCGCCTTTGATGGTAAAATCCTGCGCGAAAATGCATACGGGCCTTCCGTCTATTTTGCCGAAACCTGTAACAACTCCGTCACCGGCAAGTTTCTGTTTGTCCAGTCCAAAGTCTCTGGCCTGATGTTCAACAAATAAGTCTATTTCGTTGAATGAATTTTTATCCAAAAGATGATCAATCCTTTCCCTCGCGGTCATGAGGCCTTTTTCTTTTCTTTTAACTATCTTGTCTTCTCCGCCGCCCTTCTCAAGATGTCTCATTTTTGCAACAAGAAGTTTTACTTTTTCAAGCATTTAGTCCTCCGGCTCATTTATTGATTTACCGAACTGTTTCGGCAACATAATTTAAGTTATATTTTTTACAAACGCAATTTTTTTATGATATCAAAATATCACTTGACATTGAAAAGACGAATAACTATATTTGCGCTGTTTTGCGGGTATGGTGGAACTGGCAGACACGCCAGACTTAGGATCTGGTGCCTTACGGTGTGGGGGTTCAAATCCCTCTATCCGCACAAAAGAACGGTTTTCGGACCGTTTTTTTATTTCAGACAGAAATTCAACAAATAATATAAATAAATTAATGTTAAGATTTTACTTGACCGGTTATAATACGCAATTTATATTTGTGACAAAATGCGTGGTGCTGTGAAAAAAGTAACAACACTGTAAAAGAAATAAAAAATGAGAGGCGAAAATGTACAAACTAAAAGAATTCATGGCGGAACTTGAGAGAAAAAATCCGGCTCAACCCGAATTCATTCAGGCTGCAAAAGAGGTTATCGAATCCGTTATTGACATGGTTAACGAAAACCCGCGTTATCTGAAAGCCAAAATTCTTGACAGAATTACTGAACCTGACAGGGTTTTCATGTTCAAAGTTGAATGGGAAGACGACAAAGGCGAAATTCAGGTAAACAAAGGCTACAGAGTTCAGTTCAACAATGCGATCGGACCTTATAAAGGCGGACTCAGGTTCCACCCCAGCGTAACTCTCGGCGGGTTGAAATTTTTAGGATTCGAGCAGATGTTCAAAAACAGTCTTACAACTCTTCCTATGGGCGGAGGTAAAGGCGGTTCGGATTTTAATCCGAAAGGTAAATCAGACAACGAAGTCTTAAGATTCTGCCGTTCATTCATGACAGAACTTCAGAAATATATAGGACCTGAAACAGATGTTCCCGCAGGAGATATCGGAGTAGGCGGAAGAGAGATCGGGTTCATGTACGGCCAATACAAAAGGTTAAGAGACGAGAACACAGGCGTTCTGACTGGCAAAGGACTTAACTGGGGCGGATCGCTCATCAGACCGGAAGCTACAGGTTTCGGAGCGGTTTATTACGCAGATGAAATGCTGAAATATAAAAAAGACAAGATGAAAGGCAAGGTCGTTGCCTGTTCAGGTTTCGGTAACGTAACATGGGGTACTGCGATAAAAGCTTCTGAATTAGGCGCAAAAGTAGTTACGATCTCCGGACCCGACGGATATATTTACGACAAGGACGGAGTCAATACCCAGGCTAAATTCGATTATCTGCTTGAATTAAGAGCATCAAACAATGACGTGGTGGCTCCTTATGCAAAGAAATTCCCCGGTGCAAAATTCTTTGCGGGAAAAAAGCCATGGGAAGTAGAGTGCGATATGGCTTACCCGTGCGCGATCCAGAACGAACTGAACCTTGAAGATGCCAAGAAACTCGTAAAGAACGGGTGTAAATATGTTGTTGAAACATCAAATATGGGATGTACAGCAGATGCTGTTGAGTATTTAATACATGAGCAAATCGCTTTCGCACCCGGAAAAGCTGCTAACGCAGGCGGAGTAGCGACTTCAGGACTTGAAATGAGCCAGAACTCAATGAAACTCGCATGGTCTAAAGAAGAAGTTGACGCCAAACTTAAAACTATCATGAAAAACATTCATGATGCCGGTGTTAAATACGGAAAAGACAAAAAAGGTTTTGTGAATTATGTAAAAGGTTCAAACATAGCTGGGTTTAAAAAAGTCGCTGACGCTATGATCGATCTCGGCTACTAGGACTCAAGTTATTATATTGTAACGGAAAAGGCTCATTTTGAGCCTTTTTCCATTTGCAGAAATTAAAAATACCTGATATATTTAAGACTTTAAATAATCTGGAGGTAGCGGACATGGATAAAAACTCAAAAGAATTTCTCTACGAATTGCTAAATACACCCTCACCGTCGGGGTACGAAAAAGATATTCAGAAAAAGTGGATGAATTATACAAAGAAGTATGCGGACAAGATAGAAACTGACATCGGCGGGAATGCAATAGCCATTCTGAATCCAAAAGCAAAAATGAAAGTTCTTCTGGCGGGACATTGCGATGAAATAGGATTTATAATCAACAGGATAGACGATAACGGATTCATATTTTTCGGACCTGTCGGTGGTATCAGCCACAAGATCGCGCCCGGACTAAAGATCGAAATTCTAGGAAGAAACGGTAAATTACCCGGGATCGTAGGTGTAAATGCCGAGCACCACGGAGGACTGAAAGAAAACTTTGAATATGAGGATCTTTATATCGACTGCGGTTTCAAAGATAAGAAAGAAGCGGACAGGGCGGTACAGACCGGCGATTTTGCAGTTTATAAAACCGAACCTATGGAACTTTTTAACGGCAGGATATCTTCAAAAGGTTTAGATGATAAGACCGGATGTTTTATCGTAGCTGAAGTTATAAGAAAACTGTCCGGAAAAAAGATCAATGTCGGAGTTTACTCCGCAAGTACTACCAGCGAAGAGATCGGTCTTCAGGGGGCATATTTTGCGGCCGCCGGCACGAATCCTTCTTTAGCTTTGGTCTGCGATGTTACATGGGCAACTGATTATCCGGGAGTAAATACTTCAAAGTACGGCGAATATAAAATCGAAGGCGGCCCGGTTCTTGCGAAAGGATCCCCCATAAATACAAAAATAAATGAACTTCTCCTGAAAGCCGCTGGAAAAATTAAAATGAAAGTGCAGATCGAACTTACTCCGAAGATAACAGGTACGGATGCAGACAGGATAAGGTTCACTAACAGAGGGGTTCCGGTCGCTCTGGTATCGCTACCGCTGAGATATATGCACTCTCCGGTTGAGACTGTAAGCCTGAAAGAGATAGATAAGGTCATAGAACTGATAACTGAATTCATTAAAGGTCTGACAGGAAAAGAGAATTTTAAACCTCTGGAATAGGTATGGAAGAACTGACTATAAGAATTGATAAATGGCTAAAAGTCGCGAGATTTTACAAACAGAGAGAACTCGCTGCGGAAGCTGTTGAAAGCGGTAAAGTCAGAGTGAACGGGGAAAGAGTTAAACCCGCAAAACTGATCAAAGCCGGCGACGAACTCACAGTCAAACACGAGAGCAGTTATCTGAAGTTCAGGATCAAAATTATCACTGATAAATCATTATCGAAAGAAGATGCAAAAAATTTGTACGAAGCGGCAGGCAAACCTGAACCTCCAAAGGAAATGAATGAACTTATGAAGATAATTGAAGAGCAGGACAGGCAGAATCAGGAAGAGATGAAGCATAAAGGCAGACCTACGAAAAAGGACAGAAGGATTCTAAATAAATATAAGTACATGACCAATGATTAAGATAAGAGATCTAAAGCGCAATTTTAAAGAATATGATTTCGAACTTGACTGCCAGAGCTTAACGGCCGATACCGGAACCACTTGCGGCGTATGCGGTAGAACGGCTTCAGGAAAAACTCTGTTCTCTCAAGTAGTTTCAGGGGTAATTAAAAATTATTCCGGTTCTATCGAAATAGGGATGACAGAACTGAGCAGCACATACAGAAAAAAGATAGGATACCTGCCTTTTAAAAATATACTTTACAATGACATGACGCTTAAAGAAATATCGGTTTTTCTTTTGAGCCAGTATAAA
>Ga0209417_1006849_pt1 | contig 11393 bp, 18 predicted proteins | sample RifGroF2_FD_184002 | JGI IMG/M metagenome (GOLD analysis project Ga0209417, IMG submission 184002) | Groundwater microbial communities from Rifle, Colorado, USA - Groundwater F2 (SPAdes) (version 2) | ecosystem: Environmental > Aquatic > Deep subsurface > Groundwater | place: Rifle, Colorado... | reverse complement strand
TTTTTGTAGTGTCTAAAGATGCTACAAAAATTCAAGTTCGCAATGCTGTCCGAATTATGTATGGAATGACTCCAACCTCGGTCAACATTCAGCGAGTCGAAGGAAAGATAGTCAGATTTGGACGCGCTAAAGGAAAACGAAAAAATTGGAAGAAAGCCATTGTAACTTTGCCTGAAGGTAAAAAAATTGAAGTTTACGAAGGAGTTTAAATATGCCAGTAAGACGATATCGCCCAACAACCGCTGGACGTCGTATCTCAAGTGTGGATACGTTCGAAGATATTACACGTTCGAAACCCGAGCGTTCGTTAACGATCAAAAGAAAAAAGTTTTCTGGAAGAACAAATGGAAAGATCACTGTCCGCCATCGCGGAGGTGGAGAAGACAGACGAATCAGACTCATTGATTTTAAGCGTGACAAGTTCGAAATTATTGCAAAGGTTGCAACTATTGAATACGATCCAAACCGCGGAGCAAGAATCGCGCTCCTTCATTATTCTGATGGTGAAAAAAGATATATGATCGCTCCTATTGGAATGAAGGTTGGAGATCAGATTGTTTGTTCAAAACAAAAAGGTGAAATTCATATTGGTAATCGTTTTCAACTTCAGCATATTCCTGTTGGAATTGAAGTTTTCGACATTGAGTTAAGACCTGGAAAGGGAGCGCAGATGGTGCGAGGCGCTGGAACAATGGCGCAACTCATGGCTGTTGAAGGTCCGTTCGCAACAATTAAACTTCCATCTGGTGAAATGCGCATGGTGCCAAAAGAATGTATGGCAACAGTAGGTCAAGTTTCAAACCCAGATCGACGCCTTATCCGTTGGGGAAAAGCAGGAAGAATGCGTCATCGTGGAATTCGTCCATCAGTTCGTGGAAAAGCAATGAATCCTGTTGATCACCCACACGGTGGAGGAGAAGGAAAACATCCAATTGGTTTGAAACGTCCAAAGACACCTTCTGGAAAACCAGCACTTGGTGTTAAAACACGACGCAAGAAAGCGTCGGATCAATGGATCATTAAACGCCGTAAGCTAGGAAGATTTGTCGGCGGATCAGCTTAAACCTGTTTAAAAGTATTTATGTCACGAAGTCTAAAAAAAGGACCTTTTGTCCATCCAAGCATTATCAAAAAACTTGCCAAAGTCAGGCAAGGAGATCAAACACCCATCAAAACATGGGCACGGTCTTCGACTATTACTCCGGAAATGGTTGGATTTACATTTGCCGTGCATAATGGAAAAGATTTCGTGAAGGTTCGCATTGTTGAAAACATGGTTGGATATAAACTTGGAGAATTTTCACCAACACGAAAGTTTGTTCGCCATGGAGGAAAAGTCCAGAAGGAAGAAACAACAGGGACAGGACTTTCAATGGGAGGAACAACAGCGCCAGCTTCTACACCAGCTGCTAAAGCAGCGCCAAAAAATAAATAGCATTACATTATGGAAGTAAAGGCAAGCGCGCATTCAGTACGTATCTCACCTCGGAAGATTCGATTGGTAATTGACGTCATCCGCGGTAAGAAAATTGCTGAAGCGCAAGCACAATTGAAATTCATGAAAAAGGCGGCGGCATTGCCAGTTCTTAAACTTTTGAATTCAGCAATTGCAAACGCGAAGAATAATTTCAAACTGGATGAAACGACTTTGTATGTGAAAGAGATTGTTGGAAATGACGGTCAAACATTGCACCGATGGACATCTAAAGCAATGGGGCGTTCTTCACCGATTCGAAAGAGGTCAACACATATAATGATTGTGCTGGATGAAGTAAAAGATATTCAAAAAAAGAAGTTCAAGAAATTAAAGAAGTTGAAGAAGCTAGAAGGTCTTGAAAAATAATATGGGACACAAAGTTCATCCACGAGTATTCAGATTAGGTGTAACCCGCGGCTGGGACGCGGTCTGGTTTGCTAATCGTAAACTATTTAAACAGAATCTTTGCGAAGACGTTAACATTCGTGCGTATTTGAAAAAAGAACTCAAAGAGGCACTTATGGATCGTATTGAAATGGAAAGATCGCGGCAGAATTTAAAGATTTCCATTTTTGCATCACTTTTTTGTCTTATTATCGGACGAGCTGGTGCTGGAATCGATGAACTGACAAAAAAGATTAAAGACAAGTTTTATCCAGGTAAACGCATTGGACTTAGTATCAACGTGAAAGAATTGAAACAATCCTCTCTTTGCGCGAACGTGGTTGCTCAACAGATGGCGTTCGAAATTGAAAAACGTATGCCGTTTCGTCGTGTTATGAAGTCAGCTGTTGAACGTGTAATGAAAGCAGGCGCGCAAGGAGCAAAGGTAATTATTAGTGGAAGATTAAATGGTGCTGAAATTGCTCGCACAGAAATGATTGCTCAAGGAAAAACACCACTTCATAACCTTCGTTCAGATATAGACTTTGCTTCAGTAAGAGCTCAAACTATCTGGGGAGCAATCGGAGTGAAAGTTTGGATAAACAGAGGTGAGGTTTTTGGAAGGGGAGAAGAGGAAAAAAGTTAAAAGTGAGATGAAAAGATTAGTATGCTTATTCCGAAAAAAGTCAAACATCGTAAATGGCACAAGGGCCGAGGTCGTAATAAACGCATTGCAACAACAAAAACAGCAATCGCGTTTGGAACTCTCGGCATCAAAGCCACAACAGGCGCATGGGTAACCTCGCGTCAGATTGAGGCTGCCAGACGTGCTATGACACGCGCGATCAAACGCGGTGGAAAGATTTGGATTCGTATTTTCCCAGACAAGCCTGTTACTGCGAAAGGATCGGAAATGCCAATGGGAAAAGGAAAGGGAGCGGTAGATCATTATGTAGCAATTGTGAGACCAGGAACCATAATGTTTGAAATGGGTGGAGTTGATGAAAAGCTAGCAAGGCTTGCCCTTACACTTGCCGGACACAAACTTCCAGTTAGAACAAGGATAATCTCTCGAGAAATGGAATAATAATATGGAAATGAAAACTTTACGCGAAAAAACCAAAGAGGGACTTGCTCATGAACTCGAACTCGCAAGAACACATCTTAAAGAGCTTGAGTTCAAACGTGCGGCAAATCAATTAAAAAATGTGCGCGATATTCGAAAGACAAAACAGACGATCGCTCGCATTCAGTCTCTTCTTTCTTCATCTAACTAAATATGTCATCACAAAATCACATCAGTCGATCTCTTACAGGAATCGTCGTTTCTGACAAAATGGAAAAGACGATCGTGGTTCGTGTTGATCGAACAGTTGTTCATCCAAAATATGGAAAGCGTTATGTAAGAAGCAAGAAGTATCATGTACATGACGAAAAAAAGGCTTTCAAGATCGGAGATACAGTCACGTTTCAAGCATGTCGTCCATATTCTAAAACAAAAAGATGGATTGTTGTTCGTTCAGCATAAACTTATATGGTTCAATTAAGATCAATGTTAAAAGTTGCAGATAACACAGGCGCGAAAAAACTTGGAGTTATTCGTGTGCTTGGTGGACATCAAAAACGATATGCAACTATCGGCGATCTTGTTGTTGCGTCTGTTAAAGAAGCTGTGCCACACGCAAGTGTTAAAAAGAGCGATGTTGTTACAGCAGTAATTGTGCGAACATGTAAAGAAATTCGACGAAAGGATGGAACGTATATTCGTTTCAGCGAAAATGCGGCTGTTATAATTGATAAAAAAACAAAAGAACCAAAAGGCACTCGCATCTTTGGACCAATTGCTCGCGAGTTGCGTGCGTGTGGATATACAAAAATAATCTCACTAGCACCTGAAGTTTTGTAATAGTATGAAAATCAAAACAGGAGACAAAGTGAAGATACTAACTGGAAAAGACCGTGGAAAAGAAGGGGTCATTATTCAGGTTTTTCCAAAGGTTGAACGAGTAGTGGTTGAAGGAATAAACATGATGACACGCCACTTGCGAAAGCGCGCGAATCAGCCAGGACAAAAAATCCAATTTGCTTCACCTATCCACATTTCAAACGTTAAGCTTATCTCACCAAAAAGTGGGAAAAGTGGAAGAGTAGGTTTTAAAAAAATTGAAGCTGATGGAAAAACGCGAAAAATTCGTGTGATCAAATCAAAAGGAATAAAAGAGGACGTGGAATAATATATGGCTTTGAAAGAGACATACAAAAAAGAAATCATTCCTAAACTTATGAAAGAGTTTGGGTACAAAAACGTAAACGCTGTTCCAAATGTCAAAGCGGTGACTCTTAATATTGGAATTGGTCCTGGTCTTAAGGACGCAAAATACACGGAAACAGCGGAGCAAACGCTAATACGCATTACTGGACAGAGACCTGTTAAAACCCTTGCTCGCAAATCAATTTCAGCTTTCAAAATTCGCGAAGGAATGGTAGTTGGAATGAAAGTGACAATGCGAGGAAAAAGAATGTGGACGTTTTTGGACAAGCTTTTGCATGTATCGCTTCCGCGTGTTAGAGATTTTCGTGGGCTTTCACCAAAAGCTTTTGACGGAAACGGAAATTACTCAATCGGGTTTAAGGAACACACAGCCTTTCCAGAAATCAGAAGTGACGAAATTGAAATGATCCACGGCTTGCAAGTGACGATTGGAACAACAGCAAAGTCTAATAAAGAAGCAGAAGCTCTACTTAAACATCTCGGTCTCCCTCTTACGAAATAATTATGGCAACGGAAAATCAAATTGCTAAATCCAGACAAAAGCCGAAATTCTCCACGCGCGCGGTGAATCGCTGTTGGCGATGTGGCCGTCATCGTGGGTATATTCGCGTGTTCGGATTGTGCCGTATTTGTTTCCGCGAGCTTGCTAATCGAGGTGAAATTCCAGGTATAAGAAAATCGAGCTGGTAAATTTTATTCGATCTTTGCAAAACTTGATGAGATTTCGACACGCGGGGGAAACAAATTTCGAGGCGTAATGAAAATTACGGTGAGATATTTGTGGGGCCCCGTAAGTCGAAATATCGCGAGTTTTGCGAAGATCCCCATATGATAACAGATCCAATTTCAGACATGCTTACTCGCATTCGAAATGCGCAGCAAGTGAAAAAAGAAGTCATCACTCTTCCATCATCGAAGATTAAATTTCATATTGCAAAAATATTAGAAGCCGAAGGGTATGTTGGGAAGGTTGAAGAAACAAAAGGTGAGAAGTTTCCAGAACTTCGAGTTGTTTTGAAGTATGACAACAAACAACCTTACATTCGAATGATCAAGCGAGTTAGTAAACCTGGAAATCGAGTGTATGCGAAATCGACTGAACTGCCACGTGTGTTGTCAGATATTGGAATCGCAATTATTTCTACACCGAATGGACTCATGACTAACAAAGAAGCGCGGGCACGAAGACTTGGTGGAGAAGTAATTTGCGAAATATCTTAATTCTTTCTTCTAACTTCTAACTTCTTTCTTCTAGCTTCTTACTTCTTTCTTCTAACATATGTCACGCATTGGAAAACAACCAGTAATAATTCCAAACGGAGTTACAGTGTCTGTCCAAGCACAGACAGTCACTGTCAAAGGACCAAAAGGAGAACTTGTTAAAGAGTTCAATCCTGCTGTTCATATTGCTTTGAAAGATGATGAAGGAGTGAACACAATTGTTGTGACTGTCACAGATGAAACAGACAAATTTGTTCGAGCGCAATGGGGAACAGCTCGAGCAATCTTACAGAACATGGTGAAAGGTGTTGTTGAAATTTTTTCAACTCAACTCGAAGTGAATGGAGTTGGCTATCGTGTGAACATGAAAGGAAAAGATATTGTTTTGAACATCGGGTTTTCGCATGAAGTTCCTTTCATTATTCCAAAAGGTGTTGAAGCTTCTGTTGAAGGAAACATAATAACAATAAAAGGCGCTGACAAACATTTGGTTGGTGAAATTGCGGCTAACATTCGTCGAATTAGAAAACCAGAACCATACAAAGGAAAAGGAATTAAATATGTTGGAGAAGTGGTTCGTCGTAAATCAGGTAAGGCACAAAAAGCAGCCGCGTAAATTGATTGAAAGATATGTCCAAAAATATCAAACTCAAACAAGTCCACGCTTTGCGACGCGCGCATAGAACACGCGCTCGGATTTCAGGCACTTCTGATTGTCCTCGTTTGAGCGTAAAGCGAAGTTTGAAACACATCTACGCTCAACTAATTGACGATACAGTTGGTAAAACAATTATTTCGTCTTCAGACAAAGATGTTGAAGTCAAAGCAAAGCCTGTTGAAATTGCAAAAGCTGTTGGAAAGAAACTTGCTGAAAAAGCAATTGAAAAAGGTTTGAAGAAAGCTGTGTTTGATAGAGGTTCTTATCGTTATCATGGACGTGTGGCCGCAATTGCAGAGGGTGCGCGTGAAGGCGGACTCAAGATATAATATGACCGAACAGCAACCAACAATCCAAACACAAGCTACTGAACCAGCAAAACAAGCTGCGCCACGTTCAGGTAATCGAAATTCAAGAGGTGGCGGAGATCAAAGAAACCGAGGTGGAAATCGTCGTGGTGGGGAAAGTGGCGGAAGTCGTGGTCGGGCGCGAGGAAAAACTCAGCAAGTTCGAGAATACGAACAAAAGATTTTGGATTTAGCGCGTGTTACTCGTGTGACTGCTGGAGGAAAACGAATGTCTTTCAGAGCGGCTCTTATTATTGGAGATAAGAAGGGAAAAGTTGGACTTGGAGTTGCAAAGGGCGCAGACGTTCAAATCGCTGTTGAAAAAGCCTATCGTCAAGCAAAGAAAAACATTATTACAGTTCCGATTGAAAACGAAACTATTCCACATGTGGTTTTGGTAAAAGACGGTTCAGCGATTGTTTTGCTTAAACCAGCGCCAAAAGGAACTGGGCTTAAGTCAGGTGGAGCTGTGCGAACAGTGCTTGAATACGCGGGGGTTCCAAACGTTGTATCACGTGTTCTCAATTCTTCAAATAAAATCAACATTGCGCGAGCCGCACTTTCTGCTCTTCAGCAATTTGGAAGTAAAGGAAAGAGAATGAATAAGAAAATTGAAATTGAAGAAATCAAATCAATCTCGAACGAATAATATATGTTGACACTTCAGTCACTAAAACCAAAAAAAGGGTCAAGAAAAACCAAGAAACGAGTTGGTCGTGGTTTGGGATCAACAGGTTCGTACTCGGGTCGTGGTGTAAAAGGTCAGCGCGCACGCTCTGGCGGTCGTTCAGGTCTAAAATTGAGAGGTTTGCGAGGTATCATGCTTTCGACTCCAAAACACCGAGGGTTTCAAAGTATAGCTACGAAACCTAGTGTTGTTAATGTGTTGGAGCTTGCAAAACATTTTGTAAACGGCGCGAAAGTCACAAAGAAACTATTACAGCAAAAAGGTTTAGTGACTGAAATTGATTCAGGTGTTAAAATTTTAGGGTCAGGAGAGATCGGAATTGCGCTCACAATTGAAGGGTGCGAAATTTCTCAAGTTGCAAAACAAAAAATTGAAAAAGCCGGTGGGGTTGTAATCGCGATCAAATAATTATGAACACAATCATTCGCATTTGGAAAACACGTGAAGTGCGCAAAAGCATTTTGTTCGTGATTCTCATGCTGGTTGTGTTTCGAATTGCGGCTCATATTCCAGTTCCTGGAGTTGACGCTTCAGCGCTGAAAGATATTTTTTCAGGAAACCAATTATTTGGCCTTCTTAATATTTTTTCTGGCGGAACTTTAGAGAATTTTTCAATTGTCGCAATGGGAGTTGCGCCGTACATCACTTCATCAATTATTTTTCAGTTGCTTGCGATGATCATTCCTTCTCTTGAGGAAATGAATAAGGAAGAGCAAGGCCGTCAAAAAATCAATCAATGGACACGGCTTGCCACAGTTCCGCTTGGAATTATCCAAGGGTACGGTCTTATTATTTTGATGTCGCAGAATGGTTCGTTTTTTCAGGATAAAGATGCGCTTACAATGTTTTTTGCGATTCTCACAATGACCGCAGGAACAGTTTTCTTGATGTGGATTGGAGAGTTGATTTCAGAAAAGAATGTTGGAAACGGAATTTCAATTTTGATTTTGGCTGGAATCATCGCAGGACTTCCAACACTTTTGAGCCAGACATTGTCAGTTTATGATCGCTCGCAACTCATCACACTCATTTTATTTGTTGTGGTTGCTATCGTGACAATCATTGGAATTGTGATAATGAATGAAGCGCAGAGAAACATTCCAGTTCAATACGCACGTCACATTCAAGGCGCTCGTTTGTCAGGAGCAGTGACTTCGCACATTCCGCTTCGACTTAACATGAGTGGTGTTATCCCGATTATTTTCGCGATCTCGATTATTTTGTTCCCAACGGTTATTGCGCAATTTTTCTTGAGCGCAAAAACAGAACTGTTGCGAAACATAGCAGAACAAACAGTTCAATTATTTCAAAACCAACTTTTTTACGGTATTACATATTTCGTGTTGGTGTTTTTGTTCGCGTATTTTTATACAGCAGTTATTTTTCATCCTGATCAAGTCGCGGAAAATATTCAGAAACAAGGCGGTTTCATTCCGGGTATTCGTCCGGGTAAAAACACTTCTGAATATCTTGGATTGGTTTCCGGTCGAATCTTGTTGCTTGGCGCCACGTTTCTTTCCGCGATCGCTGTTTTGCCTCTCGTTGTTCAACAGGTTACAGGGAATCCAAACTTGGTGATAGGTGGAACTTCTATTTTGATTATTGTTTCGGTTGTTATTGATGCGATTAAGCAGATCGAGGCGCAGTTGACGATGAGAGAATACGATGTGTAAAGAAGGAGGGCAAAATAAACAAATTAAACGCGCGAAAAACGCGTTTTTATTTTTCCAGCCCTCGGCTTCTTTGCTACTATGCTACTTTGCTACTTTTTTGTTATACTCGTCAGGTATGTTATACAAAATCCTCCTAATGGGCCCACAGGGAAGCGGTAAAGGGACACAGGCTGAAAAATTGTCAGCGAAATTAAATATCCCGTCGTTTGCAATGGGGCAACTGATCCGAGACGAAGTCGCGACAGGATCAGAAAACGGTAAAAAATTAGAAGCGATCATTAACCAAGGTCTTTTAGTTTCTGATGAAGACGCCGCTCATTTATTGAAATTGCGTTTACAAAAACCAGATACTAAAAACGGATATATTCTCGACGGCTATCCGCGCAACCTTTTGCAGTTAGCGGTTTTTGATTTTGACACTCCAACACACATAATCGTAATTGATATTCCGCGCGAAGAATCGCTCAAACGTTTGGGCGGACGTCTTACATGCAGTGCGTGTGGAAAAGTTGGAAGTGTGATCAATGGAATCAAAGTCGGAGATTTGTGTTCATGTGGAGGAAAATGGACACAGCGTGATGATGATAAACCAGAAGCAATTAGCCGGAGGCTTGAGATTTATGAAAACGACACTGCTCCTGTCATAGCGGAATACGAGAAGAAAGGAATTGTTCATCACGTTGATGGAATTGGAAGTGTTGAGGAAGTGTTTGGAAGAATTTTGGACGTGATCTAATTCGTCATTGCGAGCGACTAAAAGGAGCGAAGCAATCTCAAGTATACGGAGATTGCTTCGTCGGCCTTCGGCCTTCTCGCAATGACAATATCTATGGCACTTGTAAAAACATCTGAAGAGATTTCAAAAATGCGACATGGAGGTCAATTACTTTCAAAAGCTTTGAAAGCTGTTATTGACACTGTTGTTTCTGGCGTGAATATGAAAGATTTAGATGCGATCGCTGAAAAAGTTATTCGCGATGGAGGCGGTGAGCCGTCATTCAAAGGATACAAATCGCATAAAGATGAAACCCCATTTCCGAGCACACTTTGTCTTTCAGTGAATGAAGAAATTGTGCACGGATGCGGAAATCGCGATCGTGTTTTGATAGAAGGCGATATTGTTGGAATTGATGTTGGCTGTTGGTATCAAGGATTATGTACTGACATGGCAGTGACAGTTCCAGTGGGCGAAGTTTTACCAGAAGCCACTAAACTTATGGAAGTAACAAAAGGCGCGCTTTTTGCCGGAGTTCGCGCGGCTCATGTTGGCGGATCAATTAAAGATATAAGCGCCGCGATTGAGAATTTTGTAAAACCACACGGCTACGGAATTGTTCGCGCGCTTGTTGGACACGGAGTCGGACACGCAATTCACGAAGAACCACATGTTCCGAATTTCGTTTCAGCGCAGTATCCTGATGTTAAAATTGTAGATGGAATGTGTATCGCGCTTGAACCAATGTTTGGACTTGGCGGAAGTTCGGAAGTCGAAACAGCAAAAGACGGTTTTAGCATTGTCATGAGAGATAAGTCTCTCGGCAGTCATTTTGAAGTGACAATCGCTGTAACAAAAAACGGTGTGGAAGTTTTAACCCCACTGCCTGTATAATAAATATCTATGCCCGAAAATCCATCATCAGAACGAATTCGTCAAATTCCAGAGAAACACGAGCGTCCGCGTTTTGATCTCTCAACCATAATGGGAATTAAAATCGGTGAGATCAATATCACGAATGATGCAGAGAAGATGGCAGAGTCGTATTTAGAACAACTACATAAAGATGAAACCAACCAAGCTCAAATAGCAGAACTCGTTTGGGCGTTTCGAAGGCAACTTCAGGATGACCTAGGACATGCAAAAAAAGAAGACCATCTCAAACTTCTTCAAGAAGATGAATCTCATGCTTTTTCAGTTGCTTTATACCGTAAACTTTTACGGTTTTCAGAACTTTCTTCAGATACTCTTGAGCAAGAACTCATTCGACACGAAAAAGAAAAAAACGAAATCAATGGCACATACGAAGAGTTCAAGTCTCTTGAAAAAGATCTCACAACTGAACGCGGAAAGCTCATCACTCTTCTTTCTGAAATGTTCAAACGTGTTGGTCAAGAACCAAAACCAGTTCATCTTGCAAAGCGCGCGATTCTTGAAGCAAAAGTCAGTGAGCTTGAAGAAAAGTTGGAAAAAGTCAAAAAGAAAAATCCAGATGTCGCCGCTTTAATCGAATATGACACACTCATGGAGTATGCGACTCAACTTAGAACCTCTGGATTTATCTGGACAAAATCTCGTCAAAAACTCATACAAGACGTTCTGACAGGCGCTCTTACTTCTCGTCCTGTTGCGGCTCTTATGGGTGAAACAGGAACAGGAAAAACAGCTCTTGCTCGAGCCGCTTCAATTGAACTTTCTTCAAGAGAACCTGAACGCACAGTTGGAGGCGATCAAGAAAAGTTCGTGCGTCTTCTTGCAAGTCCTGCCATTCAAGAAGGTAGAACATATTACGAATACGGTCCAATGCTTCGCGCAATGACAGGGAAAAGTTCATCAATAGATGAATCACCTTCAAAAGGCGGAGGTATATTCTTTGATGATGAATTCAACACTCGTCCAACTTCAGTTCAGCGTCAGATTCTGAAGTTTGTGTCTGAAGCTCGAGCCGGGCGAAAAGT
>Ga0209417_1006844_pt1 | contig 11401 bp, 7 predicted proteins | sample RifGroF2_FD_184002 | JGI IMG/M metagenome (GOLD analysis project Ga0209417, IMG submission 184002) | Groundwater microbial communities from Rifle, Colorado, USA - Groundwater F2 (SPAdes) (version 2) | ecosystem: Environmental > Aquatic > Deep subsurface > Groundwater | place: Rifle, Colorado... | reverse complement strand
CATCGTAAAAAGATCAGAGGGGCCAATTTTCAATAACGCCGCTCAAATCTGGAATCACAATTTCTATTTTCTTTCGCTTACTCCGAACAAAGGCTCAAAACCCGGCACCTCACTTGCTAAAGCAATTAACGACGCTTTCGGTTCATTTGACAACTTTAAAACCGAATTCGGGAAAGCTGCTATAACTGTTTTCGGCTCAGGATGGGCCTGGCTGGTTAAGGATGCTGAAGGTAAACTCTCTATCACCAAAGAAAGTAATGCAGGCAACCCTCTGACACGTGGTCTTACCCCACTTCTGACTTTTGATGTATGGGAACATGCTTATTACCTCGACTATCAAAACCGCAGACCTGATTATGTGGCTGCACTTTGGGATCTGGTTGACTGGGATGTTGTGTCGGCAAGATATTAATATTATAGAAAACAGCAGGTTATATAAGCAAAAAAAGCTCCATCGTAAATTCGATGGAGCTTTTTTGTATCAAAAGCCTGAACTATTTTTTAATCAGTTTTCCATTGATTGTTTCCAACCCTGTTGCAATCTGATAGAAATAGATACCTTTGACAACATCAGACAAATCGACCTGAGTTTCATTGGTGAAAGTCATTTCATTCACTACCCTACCCTGTATATCAATCAGTTTAAATTGTGCCTGTTGAGTATTTGCCGGCAATTTTACCGATAAATAATCAGCAACCGGGTTCGGATATACAACCACTCTTTTTACGTCAATATCATCGGTGGACGAAAATTCACTGTATGTAAAATAAACAATGGTTTTCTCACTCAGTTGCCAGGAAGTGGTAGCTGCATTCCAATCCGAACCGGTAAATTCAAGCGGCATATAATTAAAATACATCTGCACTTCTCTCGAAGCATCCTGTTCTTCCTCAAATGGCAATAATAATTCTGATCGTGGTACTTCAAAATTATACGTTAACTCACCCTTTGAGTTTAAATCCCATGTTGAAGTGACAGCATTCCAGTCGTATGATGTTTCGTTTGCCATTGCTCCGGGATGTGTTGCATCATAAACATAGTCAATCTTTTCCTCCTGAACAAACACATCATTCATGTAATCATACCAGATTTGCGAAGTCAGGCGGTTATTGACGTCATATAAATACTCCTGTTTATCACCATATACCGTAATATAATACTGAGTTCCGTCAAAATACACATTACTATTTATACTAAGTTCTAAAACCAGATTTCCATTATTATCATAAACTTTCTGCTGCTTGTAATTAATAACTTCTTTATTCAGGAAATCATTCCAGCTGGTATGTGATTCAAGAATCACTTCACCTTTGTCATTTTCTTCGTATTCGGTTTTAGTTCCCAGTCTCCACGAGTTTGTAGCAGCAATCCAATTATAATGTGCATAAGATATCTGATCGCCTTTGCTGTTGTAAACATATTCAAATTTTCGGGCAGCAACCCAGGTCTGTGATTCAGAAATATAACTTTCATAATACAATTCTGTGATCATATTTCCGGCACTATCATAAACAAAAGCATTCTTATTGATATTTAGCCATTTTTCACTTGAGAAATCCCATTTCTGGTTAATTCTTTCCGTCACCTCATTATTGGCATTGTACACAAACACCTGTTTGTCCTTTCTCACGAGGGTATTGGTCCCGGCAAGCATATTATACTCCCATCCCATTGATATTGTTTCAGTAATCTTACCTGCAGTATTTACAATACTCTCAATTTGTTGTTCTATAACCCATTCATACTGTGCGGCATTGTTTAATGTCCATACCGAATCAATTTCAAGGACAAGATTTCCAAAACCATCAAAGGTATTTCTTGTTTTTGAACGATTTACCCATATTCCTTCAGACGGATTCCACGAATAACCTACAATTGATCTGAAGCTTTGCTGCATATTATTTCCTGAAGCTACGGGCTCCGAATAAACCGTTTTACTGAAAGGATATAAAACCATAGTTTCAGAATCAGACTGAGAATAGATTGAAGTTATTACAGTACCTGATTCATTCTGACTAATTTCATATTCTTCTTTTGAGTTGACATACCATTCATTCGTCAGATTATTCCAACCATAGAAAACAGAACCCATCATATTATATCCAGGCACAGGGAAATTTTCGAACTTCCAGTGACCAATCCACATATTTAATTCAGGATTCCACATGTAGCCGGCAAACATAAGTTCCATTCCATTCTCAATCCTGATTTCATGTTTAGATTCAGGCACCCACTCACCAGCCTCAACATCCCACGAATAAAAGATACTTCCTGTTTCTTCATTATCAGGGCTATATGTAAATTCACTTTTATAATCACCCATCAACACATATCTCCCTGAATCCTGATCAAAGGATTCATAATACCTTTCATCCAGCAATTTATTTCCATTACTGTCATAATTGATACGTATGCTATCATTAATTACCCACCGCGGATTTACAGACTCAGCATCCCACCATTTACTCAGGTAACCCGTCATCCTTCCTTTATCGTCATAGGTAATGGTACTTTCATCATCATTCACCCATTGGTTTCCGGTGGGAAGATATTCAAAATTTGCGTTTTTTGTCATTTTCCCGTTATAATGATAATTGAAAACCTGTTTTGAGTCTTTTATCCAGGATGATTGATCATAAGTGAGATTGACAATGCTGTCCATGCGGTATTTCATCACACCCGCCTGTGGTATTTTGTTACGAAACGCCGATTCGTAAATACTTTTATTTAGTTTCTTTTGCAGACTAAAACCGGTTATGTCTGTGTCAGATGTAGTGTTTGGCCGTAATGGTTGCTTTTTGATGGTTGATGCCTTTGGTGTAGTAGTTTGGGGCGCAAGAACTTGCTGCATATCCCCGGACATTTGTTTAATTAATCGTGCTCTGGAAGCAGGATTTTTACTTTGTAAAACCATCCTTCGGGAGGACTCGAAATTTTTCAATGCAGTCATCGCATCAATGTCGTGATACTCTCCGGCATTTAATTGTGAAGAACTTGCTTTACTCAGATAATTTGGTAAGTTTCTCGTTAAAGTCGTCTGAGCAGCGACATTCATTACCGACCACATGAGGAGAAACATAATTAGATGGGTAGTGTTTTTCATAAGATTTGGATTTAATTTTTATTAATATTAATTTGAAATTTAAACAATTGTAATAGTACTTTTGTTTGATGAAAGTATTATCTTTGCATCCGAAAATTGTCGTGGAGGGATTTGAACCGCTTGCAACCACTGAAAAAAATGCTAAAATGTTAATTTCCAGCCTATTTTTCCCGTTCCAGGTTCAAACTTCATTTCCTCTTTTGATAATTTTTGTTGCAGGTTAAACAAACACCGAAACAAAAATAGTTATTTTTTATAAATCAAATCAAATTCAAAAAAATGGGTTATTTATTTACGTCAGAATCTGTCTCAGAAGGACATCCTGACAAACTTGCAGATCAGATATCAGACGCTGTGCTGGATAACATCCTGGCACAGGACAAAGATTCAAAAGTTGCCTGTGAAACCCTCGTTACAACAGGACAGGTAATCATAGCCGGCGAAGTTAAAACCGAAGCTTATGTTGACTTTCAAACCGTTGTACGTGAGGTTATCAACGAAATCGGTTACACTAAAAGTGAATATAAATTTGACGGAGATGCCTGTGGTATTTTATCCGCCATTCATGAACAATCAGGCGACATCAACCGTGGTGTGGAACGCGAAAACCCTGAAGATCAGGGAGCTGGCGACCAGGGAATGATGTTTGGTTACGCCACCAACGAAACCCGCAACCTCATGCCTGTTGCGATTGACTTATCGCACGCATTGGTTCAGGAATTGGCACAAATCAGAAAAGAAGGTAAATTGATGACTTACCTGCGCCCGGATTCAAAATCACAGGTAACCATTGAGTACGACGACAACAACAAACCGGTAAAAGTAAATACCATAGTTGTTTCGACACAACATGACGACTTTGTAAAAGCTGATGGCAAAATCAGCCAGAACGAAGCCGATGTAGCCATGCTCTCAAAAATACGTGAAGATGTAAAAGACATCCTTATCCCGAGAGTAAAAGCATTGGATCCTCAGTTTAATTCGCTTATTCAGGACGATTATATCCTACATGTAAACCCAACCGGCAAATTTGTAATTGGTGGCCCGCACGGTGATACCGGTCTGACCGGCAGAAAAATCATTGTGGACACTTACGGTGGAAAAGGTGCTCACGGTGGTGGAGCTTTTTCGGGAAAAGATCCTTCAAAAGTTGACCGTTCTGCTGCTTATGCTGCCCGTCATATTGCTAAAAACATGGTAGCAGCAGGCATTGCCGATGAAGTACTGGTACAGGTGGCTTACGCTATTGGCGTTGCCAAACCGATGAACTTATACGTTAACACCTACGGAACATCAAAAGTTAATCTCTCAGATGGAGTGATTGCTGATAAGATCAGTGAGATTTTCGACATGCGTCCGAAAGCCATTGAAAACAGGCTAAAACTGCGTAATCCTATTTACAGGGAAACTGCTGCTTACGGTCATGTAGGAAGAACTCCGGTAACAGTAACAAAGAAATTCAAAGGCAGTGACAGAAAGATCATTGAATGTGAAGTAGAATTGTTTACCTGGGAAAAAACCGACATGGTTGATGCCATTAAATCAGCATTCAAACTTTAATTATTGTTTCCGGCTATTCAGAATATCTTCAAGTTTGATCATTTCATCGCGTAAGCGGGCTGCTTCAAGAAAATCAAGATTCTTTGCAGCATCAAACATTGCTTTCTTGGTCTTCTGAATAGTTTTTTCCAATGCAGGTTTTGTCATGTATTGCACCACCGGGTCAGCGGCAATTCCTACATTCAATTCCGGTTCAATATAGGCATTCGGTTCGGCTTTACTGAAAGCAGAACGATCGCCTTTAATAATAGCAGTTGGCGTAATACCGTGTTCGGCATTATACGCCAACTGTTTTTCTCTGCGACGGTTGGTCTCTGCAATGGTTTTAGCCATGCTGTCGGTGATTTTATCAGCATACATGATGACACGTCCGTTCAGATTTCGGGCAGCCCTGCCGGCAGTTTGTGTAAGCGACCGGTGCGAGCGCAGAAAACCTTCTTTATCTGCATCCAGGATGGCAACCAACGAAACCTCCGGCAAATCAAGTCCTTCGCGCAACAGATTCACCCCCACCAGCACATCATAGATTCCGCGCCTAAGGTCTTCCATGATCTGTACCCTGTCCAGCGTGTCTACATCCGAATGGATATAATTACAGCGAACACCCATTTTCGCAAGATAATCCGTCAGTTCCTCTGCCATGCGTTTTGTCAGCGTCGTCACCAAAACCCTTTCGTTGAGTTCGGTTCTCTGTGTAATTTCTTCCAGCAAATCATCAATCTGATTCAGACTCGGTCGAACGTCAATAATCGGATCCAGCAAACCTGTCGGACGAATCAACTGATCAACAACAACTCCCTGTGAATTGATGAGTTCATAGTCGGCCGGAGTAGCCGATACGTAAATCGTTTGCGGGGTGAGTGTTTCGAACTCCTCGAATTTCAACGGACGATTGTCCTTTGCTGCAGGCAAACGAAAACCATATTCCACCAGATTGAGTTTTCTGGCAGCATCGCCACCAAACATGGCCCTGATTTGCGGAATGGTTACATGACTTTCATCAATCACCATTAAATAATCCTTAGGAAAATAATCAAGCAAACAATAAGGTCTGCTTCCGGGCAAACGGCCGTCGAAATACCGCGAATAATTCTCAATTCCTGAGCAATATCCTAACTCCTTAATCATCTCCAAATCGTAGTTTACCCTTTCGTAGATGCGCTTAGCTTCATAAGGTTTCCCTACCGATTTAAAATATTCCACCTGAAGATTCAAATCGTTTTCTATGACCTGTAAAGCCTGATTGATGCGTTCTTTGGTGGTAACAAAAATACTTGCCGGAAATATCCGGTAAGCATCAAAGGTATCCAACACATGCAGGTTTATCGGATCAACAGTAAGTATCTCATCAATTTCATCTCCCCAGAAAACTACTCTTAAAATAAAATCTGAATAAGCCAGAAAAATATCTACCGTATCCCCTTTTACCCTGAAGTTACCACGGTTCAGTTCAATCTCATTGCGGGTATACAGACTATCAACCAAACTCCTCAGGAAAGCATTCCTCACCAGTTTTTGTCCCTTCTTTATCTCAATCAGGTTGGACTCAAAATCTTCGGGATTACCAATACCATACAGACAGGAAACTGAAGAAACTACCAGCACATCCCTTCTTCCGGAGAGTAATGCTGATGTTGCCGACAAACGTAACTTTTCTATTTCAGCGTTGATGGAAAGGTCTTTTTCGATGTAGGTATCCGAAACCGGCAGATATGCTTCCGGCTGATAATAATCGTAATAAGAAACGAAATACTCTACCGCATTGTCAGGAAAGAATGATTTGAATTCGCTGTATAACTGAGCAGCAAGGGTTTTGTTATGGCTCAGCACCAGGGTGGGACGATTCACCTCCGTAATAACATTGGCAATCGTAAATGTTTTTCCCGAGCCAGTCACTCCTAATAAGGTCTGAAACGGAATGCCGGAATTGAGGCCTTCCACCAGTTGTCGGATGGCCTCGGGCTGATCACCGGTGGGTTTGTATGATGATGTGAGATTAAATGCCATGTTTGAGATCGAATAACTAATAACTAATAGCGAAAAGCTGGTGATAAATAATAATTTTTCGCTTTTACTGTCTCGGCATAATCAACCAGAGAATGATATACAATAAAGTACCGGGAAATCCTACAGAGAGGACTGACAGGATCACGTAGCCTACACGTACGAGTGTGACATCAAGACCCATGTATTCAGCAATTCCGGCACAAACACCGGCAATCATCTGATCATTAGAACGGCGGAGTTTTTTTTCCATTGGATTCAGTTTTTGTTGGCACAAAGAAACAAAAATTTCCTGAAATAAATATATAAATAAACCATATAAGTCATATAAGTTACATATAAGTTTTTGTTATTTCACAAATGCTAAATTTATTGCATTAGAAATGTATTTAAACTTATATGTAACTTATATGACTTATATGGTAAAAAATCACCGCCCCGCTTGCTGAATATAATTCCTCAATTCATCATTAAACGAATCGTTTTCGAGCAAATCTTCGAGGTTGATGTGCAACCGGTACCTCCAGCTGAATTTGGAATTGGAGGGAACATTGATTCGTTCATCATGCGGATTGCTACGACGGATTTTTTCGGAGATACCAAGCAGGTCCTGCATTTGGAAAACAGCCCACATAGCCGGAGAATAAAAATGTTGCAGTAATATATCACGACAAACCCACCATTCGCAGAAATACGGCGCCTCACCCCAATGTCCGAGTTGCTGATTGTAAAAACGCTGTGTCACTCCCCTGTCCTCTTCCCACCAGCCCCTGATGGTACTCATATCGTGCGTTGATGGGGTAACTACCGAAAGATAGGGAGCATCGGCAGGATGGAAAAATTCGATTTTGTTGGATTTAGGTGCCCGTTGTACTTCCAGACTAAGGATGCCCAGTTCTTTCATTACATCGGTCACACATTGTGTCATCATTCCGAGGTCTTCACCACAAATCAGCATATTGGTGGCTCTTTTCAGGGCAGGAAGTTTTTCCATACCGGAATTATACCATCTGCTATCCTGACGACGGAAGAAATAATCCACATATATCTCTTCCAGTTTTTGTTTGGTATAATCGTCCAGTTCACGGAAGGTACGCAGCGACTGCATTCCGAAACGCGGATAAAACTGCGTTCCGTTGCTGCCCTGAACTTCAAAAAACAGCACATTGGATATCAGGTCAAACAATCCCCATTTCACCTTATCTGAGATTGTTCCGTCTAAAAACATTTTTTCCACCTCTTTCTGACTGGTAAACTGTGGTTTCAGGCGCAACACCCAACCATCTTCTATCTGCAGGCAGTTTGCTTTCACCCAAACCATATCCTCACCGAAAATCTCCCAAAGGATATTATCGGTGATATAAGGTTTGCAGTAACGGTTATAATCGAACCACAGTCCTTTCTCGCTGAACTCATTAATATGCACTGGAACAGAAGGATAAAGATGCCCCATGATACCTTCTTCCTGATTCTCAGGAATCTGCCATATACGGAAGAATCCGAGAATATGATCGATTCTGAAGGTATCAAAATAGTTGGACATCTGGGCAAAACGCTTTTTCCACCAGTCGAAACCGGTACGTTTCATTGCTTCCCAGTTGTAGGTAGGCAGTTCCCAGTTTTGTCCTTTAATGGCAAACATATCCGGCGGAGCACCTGCCTGTTTGTTGAGATGAAACAGTTCGGGATTGGTCCAGGTATCCACCGAATTACGGTTGACACCGATTGGGATATCGCCCTTGAGTACCACACCGCAGCTATGGGCATATTCATGTGCGGCCGATAATTGCAGATGCAGATGAAACTGTATAAAATAACAGCAGGCTATTTCATCGTAATGCTGCTGATCCGGCGATACAAAAGTTGAAATTTTTTCAGCGTCAAATGTTGCAAATTCTTTCCACTGCCGGTAATCCGATGTGCCGTATACATCCCGCAACACACAGAAGGCAGCATAAGGTTCCAGCCAGAATTTATTTTCTTCAAAGAATTTCAAAAAGTGTTTCTGATAGAGGAATTTTTCCTTTTGCGTTTGAAAAACCGTTTTTGCGTACAACAGTTTAAAATTAACGACCTCAAGAAATTCCACGAGTTCTTTCGCATTCAATTCAGCTTGTTTCGACTTATATTCTTTTTGAAGGGGATGCGCCGCCGGCAACTTACCCATAGCAGGCAGGTTGAGAAAAAGCGGATTCAGGGCAAAAGCCGTTATGGCAGCATAGGGTAAAACGTCAGCATCAGTATGCGTACCAATAGTATCATTTAAAGGCAGTACCTGTATCAGTTTCAGCCCCACTTTGGCCGCCCAATCAATAAACAATGGCATATCACCGAAATCCCCTACCCCGAAACTTTTCTTTGTGCGGATACTGAATACCGGTAATCCGACACCGGCGCCACGCCAGTTTTGAGCATTCATCCTTACAAAGCCATCATTCTGACACACCAGTGTTTTTTTATCATTCAACACATAGGTGGTGCGGTCCTGCCCTTCTTCAAAACAACAAAACTGATGATCTTCAGGATCATAAAAACCATATTTATAATGTACTTCCCCCTGACAATTTGATAAATTGACGGTTATCTGCCAGTCGGTTGGAGTTTTATGTAACAAAAGCGGCTTATGTGTTGACCAGTTGCTCAGTGCTTTACAATCACCAATAATGCAAAGCACCTGATTTTTATGCAGCAGCGGAGCTTTCACCCGAAAATGATGTGTATATTTAGTAGCAACTCCCGGAACCGAAATTATGTGCTGATCTTTGAGTATCACCTCCTGAAAAGGAGCTGTCAGAAAAGTATTTTCCAATGCATTAGGAGCATTCCACTGATCATAGAAAAACAGGTATTCCGGTAACGATGATTTCAGATCAATTGTCCTTTCGGCACCCCATTCCTCCTGATAATGACCGGTTTGTTCATTTAATAAAATATACTTGTATTTTAAACCGGCAAGTTCCTCAGCTGTTGCCTCCACTGCCCCCGACCAGCTTTCCGGAAAAGCAAAACCAAGGCTCAGTGCTTTTGAGTAATCCCCATTCCCCAATGCCGGTATATTCCCTGATACAAGGATTCTCTGGCCCCAGAATGTTTTGTATTGAATTTTAAAATGTGCCTTCATGTTATGTTTTGACTATTGCAGTTCAAAATTAAGTGTAAAAGCACAATGCCATAAGAGAATTGATAAAAAAGTGATATAAATACATTTCAAACGTTTGCGAAGAATATGAAAAAATATATTAGGTTAACCTAAGTGCGTTTGAGGAGGGGGTTGCTTCGTCCCGCTGTGCGGGACTCCAATGACGGGGGCAAATAGCTGAGTGCGATTGATTGGGGGGTTGCTTCGTCGGCTGCGCCTCCTCCAACCAAACAATAAAAAATTAAATTTAATAATAATTTAATATTCATTGCTAAACATAAAAGATAAAATTGTACTTTTGCACTCTATAATCAACAACTACTTTTCAAAAATTCATGACTGCACAAACGTCACAATTCAAGGTATTTTCAGGCACAAACAGTAGATACCTGGCAGAAAAAATCTGTAAAAGTTTAGGCTCTCCACTCGGGAATATGATCGTAGAACATTTCGCTGACGGAGAGTTTGCTGTTTCATATGAGGAGTCCATCCGCGGACAGTACATCTATCTTATTCAGTCGACTTTCCCCAACTCAGACAATCTGATGGAGCTGTTACTGATGATAGATGCTGCCAAAAGAGCTTCAGCGTACAAAATTATCGCCGTTATCCCCTACTTCGGATGGGCACGTCAGGATCGCAAAGACAAGGCCCGTGTTTCTATCGGAGCCAAGTTGATTGCTGATTTATTGAGTACTGCCGGCATCGACCGACTGATAACCATGGATCTGCATGCCGATCAGATCCAGGGATTTTTCAATGTTCCTGTGGATCATCTCTATGGTTCCAGAATTTTTGTTCCTTATATACAGTCTTTGAACCTGAAAAATCTAGTGATTGCCTCTCCTGATGTTGGTGGTTCGAAGCGTGCAGGCACTTACTCGCGCCATTTGGATGTACCGATGGTGTTGTGCCACAAAACCCGTGAAAAAGCCAATGTGGTGGGCGAAATGCGCATCATTGGTGATGTGGAGGGCAAAGATGTTATCATTGTGGACGACATGGTCGACACGGCCGGTACGCTTTGTAAGGCTGCCGATCTGATGATTGAAAACGGAGCAAACTCTGTTCGTGCCATCGTAACTCACGGAGTGATGTCGGGTGCTGCTTCCGAAAGAATTATGAATTCGGCTTTAACGGAAATTGCTTTCACCGATTCTATTCCTTTTGATTGCCAGAAATGCGAGAAAGTAAGAATCCTTTCTTGTGCGGATATGTTTGCCGATACCATCGAAAGGGTGCAGACACATCGCTCAATTTCGGAACAATACCTGATTAAGTAGAGACGCACGATCGTGCGTCTTATAGCGAAGAGGCAGGTAATAGCGAATAACGAATAGCGTAGAGACGTGGCATGCCACGTCTCTTTTAGTGATAAGTGATAAGTGTTGAGTGATAAGTAAAATACAAAATCAACTATTTGCTCATTTTTAGGAATACAATAGGACTTTTCGGGATTTAAATCCTGGTAAGTTATATCTTTTCGGGAATAACACTCAAAACACAATAATAAACAAAAGAATCTTCAAAAAAAACGCCAGCCTGAAAATCTCAGACCGGCGTTTATATTTGAAGTATCACTTATATTATTTCT
>Ga0209417_1006843_pt1 | contig 11401 bp, 8 predicted proteins | sample RifGroF2_FD_184002 | JGI IMG/M metagenome (GOLD analysis project Ga0209417, IMG submission 184002) | Groundwater microbial communities from Rifle, Colorado, USA - Groundwater F2 (SPAdes) (version 2) | ecosystem: Environmental > Aquatic > Deep subsurface > Groundwater | place: Rifle, Colorado... | reverse complement strand
GTTATGGAGTTTTATAGGCCTAAACATGTTCGGAAGAATACCGACTAATTCTAGCGGCCTTTCTGCATCCCTATTCTGTGATTCCTCCATCCATAATTGTAACATACCAAAAACGCCTTGAACGGGTTGAGCTTCCATCACGGATGGGATCAAAATATGGGATGCCGCTTTAATCGCACTCACGGTAAGGGGCCCCTTTGACGGCGCTGTATCCACTATAATAATCTCATAGGATCGTCTTACTTCTGGATCGCTTAAAAAAGTGTGTAATTGGTAATGGACCTTTTCAATAATCTCTTTTCTCGTTTGCGCTTCAGCAAGGTACAATTCATCAGCATAAGCTGGCGCGATATCAAGCGTTTCAATATAGGTTGGATAAGGGACTACTTCTTTCCCGAAAAAAATCCCGGAAATAGCGCTTCTTCCATCCCAGCTAGATTCTTCATTAGGATCATAATCTGGATGAATAGGCGGAATCATGCCGGATGGAAAATTAGGGTCGATTTCCATCATTAAAAATCTGTTTGAAAAATTACACTGTGGATCAAAATCGATAGCTAAAACTTTTTTCCCTTTGACCTTACTGAAATATTCGGCAAGTATAACGCTAACTTTTGTTTTCCCTACCCCACCTTTGTTATTTGTGGGAACAATGATTTTCATTTGCAATCCCTTGTAGTTTGTATTACTGTAACGCAAACTTTAACATAAAGTAAGCTTTTCTGTAAAGAAATCAACACAATAAAGAGTTGTATTTTGTTTATATATGTTTTTAATGTTTTAATGTCGTTTAACATGATGATAAAAGAGTGTATTTTCGCTTGTCATGTGACGTCCATGGTACTTTTGTGTGACGAATGTGGTAAATAGATGTGACATCCATGGTACTTTTGTGTGACGGTTATGGGGAATACATGTGTCATCTGTGGTACTATTTTAAATGGAGGTAAAACGCGTGGTAGAAAACGAATTATCTATATTAAGCGCAGAGAAAGAAGAGAAAAATGTTAAAAAACATCCTGCTATTATTCATTGTTCAAATACGTTAAGCCTGTTACAAAGAAAAATTAGTAATGCCCTCCTCTTTCATGCATATAAAGATTTATTAACGCAGGAAGAATATGAGCTCAGTATTGCTCAATTGTGCCATTTGATTTGTTATTACGGAAAAAATTATGATGTTATAAAAAATGCATTGCGAGGGATGATTATGACCCTTATCGAATGGAATCTAACTGATGAAAAAACGGGCGAGGAGGATTGGACAGCGAGTGCTATCTTAGCAAGCGTTAGGATAAAAAAAGGGAAGATCATTTACGCGTACAGTCCACGGATGAGACATCTTCTGTATTCCCCATCGATGTACGCGAAGATCAACTTACTTATACAATCTCGCTTTAGATCGAATTATGGATTAGCTCTTTATGAAAATTGTGTTCGATATAAAGGGTTAGCTAGCACAAAGTGGTTTGAGATAAGTTTGTTTAGAAGGTTGATGGGCGTCCCAGATGATAAATATGTAATTTTTAGGGATTTCAAACGACGCGTTCTTGATAAAGCCGTAGAGGAGATTAATGCATTATCCGACATTATTGTAACACCCGAAATTCAAAAAGAGAGAAGCAGGGTTGCAAAAATACGATTTATTTTAAGAGAAAGGGCAAAGAAAAAAAGATTTAGCATTAAAAGTCCTTCTGCAGAAGAGCCGGAAATTTTCACAAAAGAGTTGCCGACGAATGAGCACGCTATTCTTGAAAAATTAAAAGCAAATTATGCGATTATGCAGCCTGTGGCAATCAAACTTGTTAAACAATACGGAACAAAAGCCATAGAAGAGAAAATAACTCAAATAGAATCTTCATCCAGTTATCTTGCAGGAAAAATTAATGCATTGGGAGGTTACCTAATAGACGCATTAAAGAACGACTATACAATTTCAAATACAAGCCAAGATTTAATGAACAAACAAAAAAAAGAAAGGGAAGAAGAGCGTATGAAAGCGCGTCTCGAAGAGAGCAGGGTAGATCAATATAAAAAAGAATACTCTTCCTATGTGGCTCAATTGATCGATGACACGCTCGCTGTGCTCGCTATAAAAAATAAGAAATTAACAACTGAAATTCAACAGTCTTTTGAAGAATCCTTGCAAGATGCTTTTACATTAAATCGATACCGAAAGCAGGGGTTATCTGATCGAATAGTTAAAGCAATTTACAATCAATTTCTTATTAAAAATCATTCTGATTTGTTTGGGGAAATCCCGTCGTTTGAAATGTTTTTACAGGCAAAAAAATCATAGTGCAATTGCATGTTGTTCGTCACGAACAACATGATTAACTCATTGAAAAATAATAGATTTATTTTTTTTTAATTATTATATTTTTTGTTTGAAAATAGCCTATAAAAAGGTACCAAAGACGTCACACATTTTGTTTTTTTATTGAAATTATTAGCCACGATTATTTCTAGATTTTCTCAGTGTACTAGGCATCGATCGTCAAGGCTACAAAAGCGGATTTTAGAAATATGTTCCACGTGGCGCATGTTGAGTGACGACCGCTCCGATTCTCCTTAGCGTGATTTTCTTCAAAAAATGAGCCATGTGCTATGATTAATAGCTTGAAAATTTATATTGCCTGTTTAGCAGCTTATAACACCGGTTCTCTACACACAACGCCCCGGGGCAATGGGTTGGTGCTTATCAGCCTGTAGAAACGTTCTTGGAAGTCGTCAGAGAGGGTTTAAGTGCCAGCCCGATCAAAGAGAAACTCAGAAGAATGCGCAACTTGATCAGCGACAACTATTTCCACCTATTAATTTGGGTATAATGGAACGCTTTGACTGATTAATTAATAAATAATCAAACGGAATAGCGTATGACATGCACAAACCAACAGGTGGAAATATTCATGAAAAAACTTCATAAACACACGCTAACGACCGCCAAGGCTGGTATGGATGTTAAAACGGGGCGCAAGTTGCACGCAAGTAGAATAGGCAATCTACTAATCTAGTTGGAGCTTATTGAGATCAATGGCTTTGGCGCATTGTAAAAAAAAGGCAAACGAAAATTTCCCAAGATTAATTGTTTTGGTGAGATTATGTGTGGATTTTTCAATACCAAGCTTTTCTAATGCTAAACGCAAATCTTCATAATTTAACCCGCGGCGCGCGATTTCTGCTTTTAACAGGTTAGATGCCATTTTTTCGAAATCAGTTTTCATTTTTTTTAACCTCAAAAATAATTGAGTAATAAATATAACCTAATAGTGATAAAAAGGTCAAATAAGTATTGATAGACGTGGCTGTATAGCTATAATTATCGCCAATAAGTAACAATACTCACTTATTGGCGAGTAGACTTAAGAGGAATCACCGAAGAATACTTTAAAATTTAAAAAACTATTTTTAAGTTGAACTATAATATCCTTTACCTTTCGCAACTGTATTGCATGCCCATTGGTTTTGATGGCCTGGCTAAAAACATAAACCTTTATATTTTTCGTTCTGATAAGCCACGTTTTTAAACAATAAACGGCATTTTCTATAAGTTAAAAAGTATAAAGCGGGCAAATTATTAGCCCGCAAAATATAAATATCAACTAAAAGATACGTTATTTTTAGGTGTTATTTTTCAATCAGCCACTCAAATATTTTTGCCGCTTTATTTGCAGCGCTCATGACTTGCTTTTCGTTAAGATCTTTTTTCCAGGATTGAACGTAAGAAGCATGGTTTTCGAGAGAACCCTTTAACCCATAGTGAGCAGCTAAAAAAACAGATCCAATTTCAGCAATCAGCTCCTCTTGCGCGCGTGCTTGTTTATCTTTTTTGTATTTATTAAAACATTCTCGCTCGATTCGACCTTTTCCCGCCGTTGCGTGAACAAGCTCATGAAGTAGGGTGATGCAATAATTTTCAACTGAATTAAAGGTGCTTGGGTTTGGTAAAATGATGGTGTCATGATCTGCGCTGTAATAAGCGTTGCTCCCGAAATGAGAAATTGAAATACCCAATCGACTTATTAGCGTTTTTATTCGCTCAATACCGTCACCCGTTTCATGATGAGTAATAGCGTGCTCTGCTGGATCGAGGGTGGTTTGTTCTAAATTAAAGACGCGATACCATTTAATCAATGGCGCATGTTTGGTTTCTTTTAATGCATTATTAGTCTCTTCATTCTCTTGTTGTTCTTGTTTTTCTTTGAATTGCCAAAAAAATACGGGTTCGCTTTTAGCCCCTTTTTTTACGGAACCGCCTTGATTTTTAACTTGGTTAAAAGTTATCCATTTGTTATGGCAAAACCCTTCTTCGTACTGAGAGCAAAATAGCATAAAAAGGTTAGCGCCGTGATAGAGGCCGGTAGAGCCTACAGGGAATTTATGAGAAAAATTATTTTTCCAATCTTGTTGCCAAGAAAGTAAACTGCCGTGTTGATCGATAAGACTAAATATTTGCGCTGTGATTTTTTCACAGAAAGATTGATAGTTACTCATTATTTTTCACCTCTCAAGTTTATTTACCAATAAGTGACAATAATCACTTATTGGTGATAATTATAGCTGTGAGGCCGACTTTGTCAACACTTATTTAGCCTTTTTGTCACTTTAAAGTTATATTTATCACTAATTGTTTTTTGTAAAAATGAGCCATTTAAAATTTCTCAGTGTTGGTTTTGATGATGGCTCAAAAATTTTATTTTTACCGGAAGATGAAAAAATCTGTAAAGGGTGACCAGGTAAAATTGGAATCCCTGATTGGATACGCCGGAATATACAACGAACAAAAATTTCAATCTCAAATGCCGAGTTTAAAATTGGCTTACCCTAATAAAATAATTTTTAAGATTTCTTGATCGGAATGAATAGATGAATAACCGTTTTTGTTCCCATCGTCTTCAGCCTACGGCTAAAGAAAAACAACACACCCTTCGCAAGAATTGCTTTTTTTGGTAACTCTATGATTTTCCAATGAAATTCAGTGAAAATAGAAAAACAAAAAATCATTGAGAAATTATTCTTAAATATTTGTATATAAGATTTCTTATACGCGCCTTATATAATATATAATAAAACAATAAAAAACATCAATCATTCAAATGGTTATTTCTTATATAAAAATTATATTTTTATGATATCATCAACAAAATAAATTTTGGAGGAAATTTTATGTCTACTGTAGCGGTTTATTTTGCTAATGAATTAATTGATCGTCTAAAACGATATGCAGAGGAAAGGAAATTGAATTTTTCCGAAGCATGTCGTGAATTAATCGAGCTAGGATTCAAGGTGGGTGATGCACAAGAAAGAGGGCAGAGCGAAGAATCGAAACGAAAGCAGGAGCTTGAGGATAAGCATACCTCTTATCTCTTACAAATTTTAAATATTGAAAAAGAAATTCTACGTTGCGTTTTTAATAAAGAAGCAACTACTTTGGGTGGTGCAACCGCAGAAGAGGATTTGTTGATCATTAAGGAAAACGTGAAAAACTTTATCGAAAGTTATATGGGGAAAAATGACGGGACATAATGTATTATGAGCAGTTATAGTTTCAAAAGTTTCTTTATTTAAGTGAATGCTGATTTACAATTCGGTTGGATGTAAAATTCGATCTAAATATTTGGTGAAAATATGCGACAAAGCGAGCTTCAGCCTTTAATTAACCAAGGTGAATCTGAAACGCTTGAATTTAAAAGTTCCACAGCTCAATTACGTGCGGCATTTGAAACGGTATGTGCCTTTTTAAATGGAAAGGGTGGGACAGTTCTTATTGGTGTAACTGCTGATGGGAAAATGACTGGGCAAGATGTTACAGATAATACACGACAAGAAATCGCCAATCATCTCTTGAAGTTAGAGCCTTCAGCGCAGGCACGGCTTAATATAGAGCATATAGCGATCAATGATACCAAAAAGCATGTGATTTTATTTAAAATACTTCCTGGTGATCATCTTCCCTACACGTATGACGGAAGGGCATTTGTTCGTTATGAATCTACGACCAGCAGGATGTCTCAGCATTGCTATGAACAGTTATTGATTAAAAGAGGATATTGATGGATATTCTTTGGAAGACCTAGATCATGAAGAAATATATAAAACTGTCTCTGATGGAATAAAAGAAGGGCGGATTCCAGCAAGCGCCCAACGTGAAAACGTGTCAGAAATTCTTGATCGGCTTAATCTTATGGTCGAGGGAAAATTAAAAAGAGCTGCTGTTGTGCTTTATGCCAAGCAAGAATCTCTTAGGTTGATGCAATGTATGATCAAAATGGCTCGATTTAAGGGGCTCGATAAGTTGGGAGAATTTATTGATAACCAACAAATCCATGGGAACGCATTTAGATTATTATCAGAAGCTGATGCCTTTTTCAGAACCTATTGCGAGCTCTTTTAAGTCAGATCAATTTAAACGAATTGATACACCAGCTTTGCCTGTAATGGCGGTGAGAGAGGCGTTAGTGAATGCGTTTTGTCATCGCGATTACAGTGATGTAGCTACAGATCTTTCAATAGCTATTTTCGACGACAGAGTGGAGTTGTGGAATAGCGGCGAATTGCCGCAAAAGATAACAATTGAAGATTTAAAACATACGCATAAATCAGTTCAAAGAAATAAATTAATAGCTAATGCGTTTTACGTCAGAGGACTGATCGAAAAATGGGGTACCGGCACGAATAGAATGATCAATTTGTGTCGACAAGACAATATTCCTGATCCGGAGTTTGTGGAAAGTTGTGGCGGTTTAGAAGTTGTTTTCAAGTTTAAAGAGCCTTTAGGCGGAGCAGTTGTTCAACATAAAGAAATAGAAAAATCTGACTTAATGCAAAGACAAAAGGAAGTTCTTCAAGTGTTAAATGAACGGGGTGCTTTAGGCGTAAGTGAAATTATGAAATACCTATCGGGCTCAATAAATATTAGAACTCTGCAAAGAGACCTCACGTTTTTGAAAAAGCGAGAATTTATCGATTCTAAAGGGCATGGTCGAAATGTACTATGGAAATTAATCACGACAAATCACGACAAATCACGACAAATCACGACAAATCACGACAGTCAGAATAGTTGAGATTTTTATGCAAATAATAACCGATATTAAACAGGCACAGCGGCGTTTATTCAATGCAATGGAACCATATTGGTTGATTGGGAAGCGTGTACAGTAGAGGAAGAACAATTAGGGAAAAGTAAAGCATACAATCACCTGATAGATAAATGAAATGAAATTTATATGATCATTGAAAGGATGTCTATGAATCACACAACTACCCTAAATTTGAATTTGGGTTACAGCCTGTGACCCAATTACCTTGGGGTCATTTCAGATATTATTATTTAGAGTTAAGGATGATGGTGTACGAGCTTGGTATGCGGCGCAATGTTTATTCAACGGTTGGCCCCGCCCAACTTTAGAAAGATATATCAAAAACGATTTATTTTTTGCTGATGGAAATATTCTTTTACGCCGCGACACTTGACCCGAAAACACCTTACGGACTATTGAGGGTCCTTTCGGTGTTTTCGGGGTGGACATCAAACCGGACATTTCTATTTGTTGCTAACAGCCTAAAGTTAATAGGTAGGCCGAACGAGTTTATTAGCGCAGTTAAAGTTTGTATTATATGTACGTATAATGCTAATTTGATACAAAGTTTAATAGAGAAAGCATAATGAAAAATTTAATTATCTTTGGTGCTGGGGCAAGTTATGGTTCAGGGAGAGTGCTATTTGGAAATACTTACAATGGTTTTATAGATAAAGTCCCAGCATTGGGGAATAAATTATTTTATGAACTTCAATGTTTTGATTCAAATGGTTGGGGTAAGTTAAATGGTTTAATTGCTAAAGAATTCGAAGATGATTTTGAAAAAGCTATGGATAAGTTATTTTCATCGGATTCTTATAATATAATGCCTTTACAACGATCAATGGCTTCTTATTTCTTTAGGTTTCAACCTACTTCAAACAATCTTTACTATCAATTGGCCAAGTTAATTTTTAAAAAACAATGGAATGGTGCACTAATAACACTTAATTATGAGCGATTACTTGAGACCTCTCTCAACAACATGGGAATATCTACCGGATATTATAGTACACCACCCAAATTTGATATAAATGGCAGTCCAATGATAGAACTATGCGTACCACATGGAACATGTCATATTTTTTGCCCCGCAATAGAAGGTGGAGGCAATATGAAATTTGATGCATGTAGTGTAGTATCAATCGGTCATGTAGAATTAGTAAACAAACAAGAAGAATTTGATGAAAAAATTAAAGATGGGTTGCCTCCAGTAATGAGTTATTTTATACCATCAAAAAAAACAACATCGGGCGTTGACTTTATTGATGAACAAAGAAAAAGGTATAAAGACTTAGTAACTGAAGCGGATAATATTGCGATTATTGGTCTCAAAGTTAGAGAACATGATACCCATATTTGGGAGTCACTAAAAATATCTACAGCAAAGTTGATTTATTGCTCCGGAGCAGATGGCGCAGAAGAGTTTAATGAATGGATATCAAAACATAGAGCAGGAAAAAATGATGTTGCATTACGAGGTTTTTTTAAAGAATCCTTCGATGAGTTATGTTTACACGTACAGCTTTAACTATAAAATCTTGTGTTAACTTTTACTAAAAAGTTGCTTTATTACTATGTGTGATTGCGATAACTTAACGTTTTTTTACATGTTGAAAGATTAAAACCATTATTTTACCTAAAATAATGGTTTTAAATGGCGCTTAACAAATTACACAATACAGAAGTGTTTTATAATTTTCGTCTCAAATGTTTTTTAAGGAGGGTTCTAAAAAACATTAGAAAACAAAAGAGATAAACGAAAAAATCATATACAAGTATTTTAAAGATGATAAAATGTATCTCGGTTAAATTAGCTTTTATTTTGTTTCGGTTTTAACAACTCACTTCTTTAATTTAACCATTCACAGTCATGGAAGCCCTTTCGGGGTAGGGATCACAAGGCAATAAGTTCTTAGTCAAAGCCTTGGATTTTTTCTTATTTCTCGAAATTCAAACAATCAATTAATCAAATCAATCTTGATTCAAAAGGTATTTTTATGCTTTTCAAAAAACACACGTTCTTAAAAAATCAATTATCCCAAACTGAACCAGTCGATCGCGCGAAGAATTTTACGAGAGGAGGGCAGATTGCTTTTCATAATCTGCGAATGCTATTGCAGATCAATAAAACTGTCGGAAAGATTTTCCTCTGGATTTTTTTCGTTTTGCTTTTACCCATTATTTATTTGATTACACCGCATGACGTATTTGTGGAGTCTGTTTATTATTGGTATGCGCGATTATTGAATTTCAGTGGATTTACCAATAAAGAACTTTGGATTCCTTATCAAGGAGTGAAATATCCTATATTAGTTAACCAAGTCGTTCGGTTTAATTATTTTCAAAACATAATCACGATATTTAAGCATTATATATTTATTGGTCTCGCAATTGATTTGGTCGTCAGCGGTATTATTTTGTATTTAATTGTTCGATGGCTTACCAAACGAGGAAGCACGCAAACCAACACCCAATTCATTCGAGGGACTTATTTTGAACCGATAAAGTCTTTTGTTAAAAGGCTTAGTAAAGACCGTATCGCTTCAGATATTCATATCGATAGCTTACCTTTATTGAAAGACGCCGAAGTTAAACATCTTTTTATTCATGGTACGACAGGAACTGGGAAAAGCCAGTTGATTTTAAAACTCCTATCTCAGATTCGTGCGCGAGGGCAAAAAGTCATTATTTATGATAAAGGATGTAATTTCCTTCCACATTTCTATCGAGAAGGCAAAGATCATCTATTAAATCCCTTCGATAGTCGGTGTGCTGCTTGGGATATTTGGGCTGAAGGGAATGATCCCACACTTTTTGAAAATATGGCTAATGCACTTATTCCGATGCATGGTGAGAGCGATCCATTTTGGGTCAATGCAGCTCGAACGATATTTTCAAGTGCTGCTTATAAGATGGGGCAAGATGATCCTAAAAATCGGTCTAATTCAAAATTATTAAGGCTCTTATTGACGCAGCCACTCGAAGAAATGAGCCAATATTTAGCGAACACTGAATCCGCTTCGTTAGTTGACAATCGTATTGAAAAAACGGCGATTTCTATTAAATCAGTATTGGCGACATATCTTAAAAGCTTGCGCTTTTTGTCATTTGAGCAAGATATCTCGGGGAAGCCAGTTTCTAAAGAAAGCGCGCAAAAGCAAAAGATAGAAGCAGTGAAAGAAAGTAAGAAGTTCTCTATTCAAAAGTGGGTTCGAGATGATGATGACGATAGTTGGATTTTCATTACTTCTAATGATCAACAACAAGCGTCTTTAAGGCCACTCATGTCGATGTGGCTAGCACTCGCGGCGAATTTTATTTTGAGCTTAAAAGAAAATCGCAGTCGGCGTATTTGGGAAATTATCGATGAATTACCCAGTCTGCATAAATTACCTGAATTGCCTGAAACAATTGCTGAAGCACGTAAATATGGCGGTTGTTTTGTTTTAGGGATGCAATCCCAGGCGCAGTTACGAAAGGTCTATGGAATAAATGCCGCAGCAGAAGTAACTGATTTACTCAATACACGGTTTTTCTTTAGAAATCCGTCTCATGAAATGGCTTTATGGACTTCAAAGGAATTAGGAGAACAAGAAATTGAGGAGTCTCGAGAAAATTACAGTTATGGCGCCAATACTATTCGAGATGGTATTAGTGTTGGGAGACAGCGTGTAACTCGTTCTGTTGTACCTTATCCAGAAGTAATGCAATTACCCGATTTAACCTGTTTTGTGAGATATCCTGGAGAATTACCTATTACGCAATTGAAGATGGTCTTTGTAGAAGGATCAAAACCACAACATGCACCATTCTTAAATAGGGATATTTATTTAAATAAAAATCTAGAAGAGCTAATCAAAAACAACACCATTTACGTTCCAGAGTTTATGTTACAAACGAATAAAGATCCCAACTTTATTACTGATCGTGAAAAGAATAATAAGAAGAGTGATCAGAAAAGTAAAAACGATCATAAGCTCAATGAAGAAAACCAGTTAATCCAAAGCCAGCAACAATCCATTAAAACTAAAGGAGTGATTTCAGTCGATTAAATTTAATAAGACGTAGTAAGTAAGATCAATTTTAATTATTTAACTAAAGAGGTGTCCCTATGATGACTTTCAAAGCAGTACAAAACGCAAAAGATTGCGCCGCCTATTTCGCAGAAAAAGATAATTATTATCTTTCTGATGAAGCGAAGTATCTCCCGCATTGGATGGGGAAGGGCGCAGAAGATTTAGGTCTTCAAGGCGTCATCGATCAAATGCAATTCGAGCGGTTACTCGAAGGTATTTTACCGAATGGACAAGTGATCG
>Ga0209417_1006842_pt1 | contig 11405 bp, 28 predicted proteins | sample RifGroF2_FD_184002 | JGI IMG/M metagenome (GOLD analysis project Ga0209417, IMG submission 184002) | Groundwater microbial communities from Rifle, Colorado, USA - Groundwater F2 (SPAdes) (version 2) | ecosystem: Environmental > Aquatic > Deep subsurface > Groundwater | place: Rifle, Colorado... | reverse complement strand
CTATCGAAAGAAAAGAATAAAATGGCTAAAAAAACTACTGCAATTAAAAGCAGAAACGAAATTATTAAACAATTATTTTCTATGGGAAATTCTGTAGAAGATATTAGCAAAGTATATCATTTAAGTAAAGTTACAATCTGTAATGCTGTTAAAGATGAAAGAAAAGAAAAAAAACAAAAAAAGTTTTCGGTGATTTATATTACCTAGTAAATAAATAAGGATAATATCATGGACAAAAAACTAAAAGAAAAAGTATCCTTTAATTATAATACACCGTTAGGTGATATTATAAAACATTGTAGAGAAAATGATCTTATCTTTGAAATTAACGAAAAAGGATACAGATTTTATCCTTTAATTGCCAACGAATTAAAAGAAAAAGATATTGTAGCATTAGGGAAAGTTTGGGAAGTGCATGTTAAAAATCAGGGGAAAAAGAGATTTTCCGATTTTGGAAAAAAACCAAAAAGAATCACCAAAAAACAAAATATGGTTAATAATCTTATTAATACTATTGCTAGTATTAATAAGATTATTGAATCTGGTTATTATGAGAATTGTTGGAAAGAAAAATTTCCTTATATTAAATTATCTTCTGGATTATTAATTGTATATCATTCTGATAAAATTAGAGTTAAAATGACAATAGATAATTTTGGAAAAAAGAATTATCTTCAAGCATAATAACTAATTAAAATAATTGCCCCCAGAAATGGGGGTTTTTCTTTTTAATTCATAAATTAAAGAGGAAATAATGGAAACACAAAACTATATAGTTAAAACTAGAATAGGACAAAGATATGGAAGTTTAATCTACGAAATTTATTTTAAACTTCCCCCAAAAAATGGAGATTTAAATAGATTTATCTCTACTTGTAATAGTTTATCTGAATCATTAATCATTATGCAAGAATATGAAAACAACCCTGAAATGATTAAGGAACTAAATAGGAGAAAATAAAATGGGTACTGGTTTAATTTTAAGTACTTTACAGAAATTAAAGGATGACGGAAATATAGTTTTATGCGAGGGAATGAAAGACTATTTATTTTTTCATTCTGATAAAAAATGGCGTGTTTACAATACCTCTTTTAGAAGTATTGATGTAAAAGAAATAAAAATTGTACCTGATTGTGATTATGATGCTGAAATAATTATTACCGGAGACTCATAATGGATATGAAAGCTGAAAAAATAACTATGAAAAAAGCTCAAGGATTAGTAGAATATATATTAGTATTGTTTTTAGTTGCAATATTAATATATTTCATTTTAACTTTATTTGGCCCTCAAATTGAAAATATATTCGATGCTTTAGATTCTATTCCTTACTAAAAGCATGGAAGAAGTTTATTTATTTGAGCTAAAAAAAGAAATAATAAAAGATTGGAATAATCAAGAGTTTGTTGATTATTCTTTTTCTGGTAAACCTTTTTGGTTACTAACAATTGACAATAAAGTAATTGTTTGTTGTCATTTTGATCTAGATAAAGGATTTAGATTTCCTGAATTAATTGAATATTTAGTTATGAAATATTATAAAAAGTATGAAATAGAAATTATTTGTTGTTACCCTACTTCTGCAAAACAAGATAAAATATTTGGAAAATATATAAATATAGAATCTAACTTTCCAGTAACGGCATCATATAATAATATGGGGAATTTATGTGAAGTAACTTTTTTGGAGAAAATATGAATAATAATATTGTTCTTGAAGAGAAAATTCCAGATAAAGAATTTAACGTTTGTGGATTGAAAATTAATCCAAGAAAAAGATTACTTGCTTTTGTTTTTGGTTCACAACAACCTAAAAATGGTTTTTATAAAAAAGATGTGTTAGGTTGGTTAAAATATGAAAACAGTCTTTGGTTAAATTCTCAAATTAAGATATAATTTCTGAAGAAAAATATATCGTATTGAGGATAAATAAAAAGGAGCTTAGCATGTGCCAATTCTTTTCTTTCTGTACTGACGAATACGGAAAAAAATATTATTTTGATTGGGAATATCGTAAAAAGCATTTAAAAGATGATCCTTGTCCCAATGATTCACATACAGGCATTGCTAAAGAGTTTAATAAAATAGAGGATAAACTTAATAAGTTTGAATATAATCCTCTTACAAAAGAGTTTATGGTGGATCAAATAAATTGTGTGGATAACAGAATTCAAGCGGAGGCCTGGGTTAAAAAATTAGATTTTGGCTTAATTGTACCACAACTAATAATTAAACCCATTGTGAATCCTTTATTACTTTCAAAAGTAACCAAAGTAACAAAAGAACAGATTAAATTATTAAAAAATTGGGATTCTGTTAGGGATTCTGTTAGGGATTCTGTTTTGGATTCTATTAGGGATTCTGTTAGGGATTCTATTAGGGATTCTGTTTGGGATTCTGTTAGGGATTCTGTTTTGGATTCTGTTTGGGATTCTGTTAGGGATTCTATTAGGGATTCTGTTTTGGATTCTGTTTGGGATTCTGTTTTGGATTCTGTTTGGGATTCTGTTTATGCTTATATGAGTTCTTTCTTTGATATTAAATATAAATGTGATTTTAGCTCAGCAATTCAATTATGGGAATCTGGCTTAATCCCAAGTTTTGATGGAAAAACTTGGAGATTACGTTCTGGGAAAAAAGCAGATATTATTTATGAATGGACTCCAGAGTAAGGTTTTGAAATAAATTTTATCGCTGAGGAATAATATAATGGATGATACAATTTCCGTTACTGATAATAAATATGATATTAGAATAGAATATCATGAAGATTGTATTCATGTAATTTATCCGAGATCAATTGGGGATATTTTCTTTCCTCCAGTAATTAAGAAATATTATAAATTGTCAGAAATTCCTGAGGATTTATATGAAAGTTTAACAGAAGAGGAAATAAATACCGTTTACTATTTCTTTTTTGATCTGGAAACAAATTATGTTTAGTAAAGAATACTAAATATGTATCTAATTAAAGCAAAAAACTGTAAATATGGAATTGTTATTCCTAAAGCACAGAGTAAATTAGATGTTATTAGAAAAGCAGAAAACTGTTTAGGAATTACATTAGAAAAACCAATAAAGGTAAAGTTTGCAAAAAATAAAAAGGATTGCTTCTTTAACTTTGAAATGGGAACATATCAATAGGAGAAATAAAAAATGTCTGTCACAGAAGTATTTATGTTTATAGTAAGTATATTGGCTATTATTTTAACAGCGTTAGGACTTATTTGGTGTATAATTGGATTATGTATATTACTTAATGGATGGGAGAAATAAGTATTGGTGATCAAAAACTCTATAGGAGGAATATAACATGATACAAATTTCTTCTCAAGAAATAATAGAAAATGGTAAGAGCGTTGTTTATTATAAAACAGGATTAATGCCTGCAAGAAAATGTTTATTACCAGTAAATAATTTCGAGAGGGCAATAGAAATTGAAAGAATTATTAAGCAGGCAATAAACTGGAAAAGATTTAGTTTTTCTATAGAAAGAGTTCAAGAATCTTGGGATAAGTTTTATTATAAATTATTATTAAATGGGGAGTTTTTAATTACAAATCCTTGCCTAACAGATTTGAGAGAAGAAATATATTCAGTAATGAATAAATTAGGATATAAAGACTATAGTATAAATGTAGGTTCCTTAAAGCATACTATGAAGGAAATTTAGCTGTTGTTTTCAAAGGTTAGTTGAGGAGAATTAAAAATGAATGCATCTGAAGAGATTTTAAAACAAATTCATAATAATAATGAAAGACTTGCTGTTTTGAAGCAAGCAAAATCTTTTGTTAATGGAATGATTTCTTTTCTCGAATCTACAAAAAGAAAAGAAAATACACTCTCTTATTGGTTTTGCATAGAAAACGAAATAGAAATTTCTAACAAAATCATTTCCTCATACCACTTAAAAATATGGATTTGCAACGAAACAATAATACTTCTTGAGAATAATGAACTTCTTTGTTATTTAATGGAGGAGGTTATTTAATATGACAACAACCACACATCCAGTAATTAGGAATGATTTTTCTATAACTATAGTATCTAATGATAATTCTGATTCAGATGATGTATTACTTTTATATTCTGAAAATGAAGTACATGTTTTTAGGGGAATGGCGACTCAATATGAGGCGGGAGTAATTTATTTTATTGGTTCTTTTAAAAAGGGAACAGAGCTGATTAATAAATTTGTTAATGGAAATATTAATACTTCTGACTTTCTAAATGGGATTGAGGAGTTAAATAAATAAGGAGAAAATAAAATGACTAAAATATTTGCTAAATTTTCCATGTTATTTGCTTTAGGAGTATTAGCATTATTATTTTATTACTGTCTTATACTTCCAAATATGTCCGAAATAACTATTTCCAATTCTACATCATCTTATACAGAACATATTTATACTGCGGAAGAATTTAATAATCTACAATCTATCACAGTAAATGATGCCTTTAAATTATTAAAAAATGCAATTCCTACATATCATTGGCTTAAACCATGTCATCATAAAGAATGTAATCCTGATAAAATAAAAGAAATAATTTTAAAAGTAGGTTGTAATCCTATTGAAGTTTATTTTTGTGCAGAATCCGATGTTAGACAAAGAATAAAATTTATTTGTCCAACAGAACCAGGAAGTAATATTTATTATGGACTAAGTCTTGGAGTAAATCCAGCCCCTATATATAATAATTTACCTTTTGAAATTACTGCTTTTCCTTCGACTATGGAATATTGGAGGACTTCTGTTGCAAGTTGTACTTTTATTGGAATGATTGTTCATCCATAAATATAATAAAAGGAGATTAAAATGGAGATTCTACTTTTTATTGCTATCCTTATAATTATATATCTAGTTCTACTTCTTCCATTCTATCTATCTGTAATGAAATAAAAGGAGAACAAAATGGACGCCTATAAATTTCTTTTTAAGTTTGTATTAGTTTTTGGCTTTTGCTTGGTTTGTCTTTATTTTGCAATTAGACTATTAATGATACTTTAGGAGAAAAAATATGAGAACAGCATTAGTTTTTTCTGCATTACTAATTATAGATGCAATTAATGGGTATAAATCTTTTATGTATTTATATTCAGAGGAGGTTCAAATGTTTATGGGAGCATGTATTACTATTTTTATTTTTGCAGATATAATAGATTTATTCAAAAAGGGGAAATAAAATAAATTGCCCCAGTAGCTTAATGGATAAGAGTATTAATGATTATCAAATTCCCAGTGACAATTGGGGCATAGTGCAATTAAATTATCGGGAGAATTAATTATACTGACTAAAGTATCTTCTGAAAAGGATGAAATCGCCTTTTTATGACAAACTTCTACGTGTTTATTATAACCGCATAAAGAGCACTTTGTCATATTTAAATCTTTTGCAATAGTTCTTGCCCTACTTCTTACTAAAGCAAAAGCAGATGATTTATGATGTTTAGTATAAATAATACTCTTTAAAGGAATATCATCATTAAAAAAGTATCCTTTTCTACATTCTTTGCAAAGAGTGCTGGTATCTCGATGCGTTTTCCGCTCAATTTTCTTGTTGCACCGCTTACAAAATCTATCTAAAAGGGGTTTTTTATACCCCCTAATTAAATTATTATATGTTCCGGCACAAGAATGTGAACAGAAACTATTTTTTCTTTTTTCATATGGAATAATGTTATTACATTTCCTACATCTTTTTGGTACTAAAAGATATTTATTTGTATTCTCAATTTTTAATTGCTTCATCTTATATTTGAAAGTTTCCCTACTGCTTATCATAATAAAATACTCCTTAATTATTTTTTTTACGCCTGTGTATAAGTCTCGCCCTCTAAGCGAAAAACTTTAATTGGATTATGAGAGTTCGAATCTCTTCACAGGCACTAAACACAGTATATCATATTTGAACAAAAAGGGATAAATATATAAAAGATAAAAGTTCGAATCTTTTCTGGGGCACTATTATTAAATATAATAAGGACTAAAAAATGTATACAGATGATGATATTAAATATGGTTTATTACTTAGTAAATCAATGGCAAAAATGAGAAATTTCTGTAATGTGGAGGGCTCTAAATTTAAAGTTAGGGATTTAGTAAAATATATTGGTAAACAAAACTATCCTCCATATTATAAAAAAAGTATTTTTATAGTTTCTTCTGTCGTAGAAATGGAAAAAGATTCGTATGAATATACTTTAAAAGACTTTCCATTTCTGGTCTGGGAAAAAGAACTTGTTTTTGCATCTAAAGATGAGAAATCTTGTAGTGCAGAATAATTCAAGGAGATGACAAAATGGCAAAAAAGAATTCTGTAACGATGCGTATTAAATCTGTTTTGGAAAAACTTGATGAGAAAGTTATTCATAAAGGAGGATCTAAAATAGGGGTTACTAAAAAGAATAAATCAAAAAGCAAAAAGAATCTAAGGATTGAAAAGAATTCAAAAAGGAGAAATAGAAAATGAAGAAAACTCTTGGATATTCAAGACTCATTTGTACTCCAAAGGAAAGATTAAATATCTATTTTAAGGAAAATAAGGTAACAAAAAAAGAAAGGGAGTATATTTGGATAGAGCAGTATTTTGAAACTTATATTGAATTGGGTTCCGAAATTCCCAAATACGATACAATCCAACTATGTTTAATAATCTATAGAAAATAAAAAAGGAGAAATAAAATGAAAGTTACTTTGGGTAAGTTAATCAAGAAAGAATACTCTGTTTCATTTGCTCATAACATGTTTCATGTTGAAAATAAGAAGAAGAAAAGATTTGTTACCTATTGTGCTATTAAAAAGAATGGGGAAATTATTTCTAGGGGGTTTTCAAAACTTAATCCTATTGATAAACTTAATAGGAATATGGGAAAAGCAAGGGCGTTTGAAAGGGCTTTAGATTCTTTTAGTAGAAAAGACCGTCTTGCTTTCTGGGAAGAATTTCATAAGAATTTTAAGATTTAATGAATCCAAAACTTATTGTTAGTGCAGTAAGAATAAGCAAGGAAAGATTAAAGAATCATCCTGAGTTTTTATATAAGGGATATATTCATTTCTCTTTCCTAATATTAAAGGGGAAAGTAATTGCGATAGGATTAAACCATCGGGGAAATAATCCTATCCAATACGGTTATCCAATTTATGGAAAAATTCATAGTGAAATAGATGCTTATAGAAAAGCAAAAGGGTTATTAAAAGGAGATTCTTTTTTGCTAATTAATATTAGATTAGGAAGAGGAGGAATAATAAGAAATAGTAAACCATGTTTTTTCTGTCAAAGCCTATTAAAAGAATTGGGGTGTAAAAGGGTTTATTATTCAACTGAGATAGGATTTAATAGTATTATCCCATAAGAAAAATTAACCGCCAGTATCTCCTCGTTCTTATAAAGCGCAGAAAGAGTAATTGGTTACATGGAGGTTCGAGTCCTCTCTGGCGGACTTATTTTATATAATAATAAAAAGGAGAAATAAAATGAAAGTAAAAGATCTTATGGATGAACTTAAGAAAGCAAACCCAGAGGCACAAATTATCTTTGCTACATCAAAAACAAAGAGGGTAAATCTTTTATCTATTTATTCTGGTGGAGAATCATTGGATGATGATGACATAAATAAAGAAAGTAAAATACTTTACATAGATTTAGGAAATGAACCTGCTTGGTAAATAAAAAATGAAGTGCGTTTTTACTATAGAGAAAATAAAAGAATATATTTCTAAAGGGCTAATTGATAAAATTAAAGGTTTAGATTCGAGAGGAAATATTAGTAATATATATGATTTCTCTCCTTTCTTAATCAAAGTAGAAAATCATTATGTTCCAGCAGAGTATTATTTTTATGATGATACTGCTAATGAAAAAAATTCAGACCTTGTTGACGATGTTTGTACAAAGTTTCCCCATATATTTTTTGACAAAGAAAGTAATAAATGGATTATAGAGTTTGCTAGTGCGGATTTTGGTGGTTATGATGTAGAAATTTTTCGTTGGTATTATGATTCTTTGGATGATATAATTAAGGAGTTACAAAAATAAATGAATAAAGCCTTTAGTATTATAACAGCAATTTGTTTACTTATTCTTGGGGGATTTTGTTTGGGGTATGCTTTTTATTTACTATTCCCATAAAAACCTTGTAGTGTAAAACAATTTTTCAAAGGAGAATAAAATGAGAACGGATAAAGATATGAGCTGGATATATAAAGACAATATTCCATTTGAATCTCTTTTAGGGGCTACATTATTAGATTTTGAAGAATTAGATGATCGAGTATCTTTTCTTACTGATAAGGGAAGATATACTTTAATTAACTTTGAAAGCTGGTGTGGTAATGATTGCGACGTTAGTTTAGAAGATATCGACGGGAATATTTATAGACTATTTGGACAAAAAATTATTTTTGCAGAAGAAATTATACATAGTGGTACAGATGAAAGTACTTGCTATAGTTTCTATAAATTAAGTACTAATAATGATTCTGTTACACTTAGATTTTATGGTCGTTCTAATGGATATTATTCAGAAAATATGCAATTATATAAGGAGAATAATTAAATGCCTGTTATAGGAATTGTAGCAAGTGAGTTTGATGAAACATTTGGAATAAAAAAGAATTATTTAGAGTTTGCATCGAATTTTGGTACTCCAATGTTATTAACACCAATGGATAAAAAAGTATTTTTTGCTGCCTATAAAAAAATAGACGCTTTAATTCTTCCTGGGGGAAATGATGTTAATAGTAGGGCCTATGGTCAATTTCCAGGATTTTTTAACACAAAAATTTCCCCTTTTCTGGAATATTTTGATGCTGAAATACTACCAGACATAATTGGTAAAATACCTATTTTTGGAATTTGTAGGGGATTACAGATAATTAATGTAAGATTTGGGGGAACATTAAACCAAAACTTATTTTTCAAACACCCAACACATAATTATTCTAGTAGTGATGAAGATTTAGTTCATGAGGTTTTACCTACAACAAAAGTAAAATTTAAAGTTAATTCTTTTCATCATCAATGTATTAACTTATTAGGAGAAGGATTATCTGTTGAAGCAAGTTCAAACGATGGAATAATAGAGGCTATTTCTTTTTGGGATAAAAAAATCTTCTGTGTCCAATGGCATCCAGAAAGATTTTTTGATGTCTTTTCTGGCAATGCTTTTAATAAAATATTATCATAGGAGAAAATGGAAATGAAAATATATAAATATTTATGGAAAGGAGCTGTGTATTATACAAAAGATAAAATATATGCAGACTTTATGAATAAACGAATTGGATTGTTCCAAAAATTTTTATTGCTTTTTAGGAGATAAATAAATATGTCTTATTCAGAAGATCAAAAAGAATGGTTGAAAAAACATCCAGATATTAAAATTGGCAGCAATATATTTATTTTATATGATGATTTTCTAAAAGAAAAATCAAATTGGGGCTGTAATTGGGTTTATACAATGAATAAGACTGTTGGAAAAAAAGGTATAATTTCAGATATTAATTTCAGACAAGGAATCAAAATAAAAACAGATCTAGGGCTTTTTTGGTATCCTTTTTATGTTTTGAGATCAGACAATCAAATGTCTATTTTTATTATTTTTCCCGACGGAGAAAAAAGAGAATTAGATTCTTTAGATAGTGGGCATAGGCTGGTTTCTAAATTAGTATTGGACTTAAAGAAAAAAGATATTGTTTTGTTTGAAATAAATGGTTTTAGTATGGATGCATTATGTTTATATAATCCATATTTAAATTCAACGGCTAAAAATTTTATGGATAAGATTTATTTGTTTTAGGAGAAAATATGTATCAGATTGATACAATTGGTATGGAGTTTGAAACAACATCAAGATTTCCTGATGAATTTTATAGGGATGATATTTTTCATACTTATTTCAGAAGTACACATGATGCCAGCATTGAATCACCAATATCTTTATTAAGGCGGGGTATCTATATAATAAATGATGGAAAGATACCAAGTATATTAAATAATTTAGAAAGAGCAACCGCTGGAATAGAGTTGGTTTCTATTCCTTTAACATTTAATGAAATGGAAAAAGCGGTAACTTTATTAACTAAGAGATTATTTAAATATGGGGCGAGAGATGCAGAAGAAAGAAGTGCAATTCATATTCATTGTGCATATCCCATCTCACATAAAATATTAATTAATACTGTTAAATTAGGATTAAGTTTTGAATCCTTAATTTTTCATTTGGGAGGAATGGGGTATTCTTTTAGAGGAGAAACAAATAATTCCATTTTCTGTAGGCCATTAACAATGTTTGGACCTCCCATTGTTAAAAACAGAAATGAAAAAAGTATTCAATTGCTAAACATAGAAGAAGTACTAAAGTCAGAAAATATGGATCTTTTTTGGAAAAATTTTGGAGGAATAGATATGAATAATCCTCCCTCAAGATATCATCCTGTAAGATATTTCTTTCTTAATATTTTCTCAGCTATATTACATTCTACTTTAGAGTTTAGAATTTTTAATACAACATTAAACATAGATTATATTTTAGCGTGTATGAGGTTTTGTCAAGAATTTACTAAATTATGTTTACAAAGCAAAAATTCTTTTGATTTTATTTCTTCTGTCTACGATCCAATAATGAGTTCACAGGAATTACTAGATAAATTTTTATACTATACAGATATGGAGCCTGAGTATAAAAAGACTTTATTTGCAATACTAAATAAAACTCCTTATCCAAAAATTGAACCAAAATATATTGAAACGCATTTACGAGAATATCAATTTATAGATTCTATTTGGAAAAACCCTAGAGTTTTTTCTAGGAATGAGTTTGAACAATCTGGTTTTATAGATATTCATAATTTTCCTACAAATATTCCGTCTGATATTTCTCCTAGACTATCTTTAAGATTATCTACTGAATCTATATCCGATGTTTTTAATAATTTTTCCGTTATGTCGCCTACTTTTTCTTCTTCTTCAACTAATGTAAATGAAAGTCTTATTATTGTTGCGAATCCACACGAACCAGAAGACCATTCATTTTAATAAAAAAAGGAAAATATAAATGTGTCAATTAACTTTTTGTAAGTTTTCAACATCTGCTCATACAGAATTATATACTACAATGAGTCTTATTAGTAATACTTTTGTTACTCATCACGATGGTTGGGGAATATTTGGCGGGGGAAAAGTATTTAAAACTTATATGAACGCACAATTAACTTCTGATATTGGAAAACTTGTCCATGATTATCATGTAGAAAAATCTCCAATTATTTCTCATGTTAGATTAAGTAGTATAGGAACTAAAGTTGCAACAGAAAATTCTCATCCTTTTGAAACAGATAATTTTATTTTAATGCACAATGGGACTCTTGGTATTAAAGAAGAATTTAAAGTGCAAATTGAAGAA
>Ga0209417_1006841_pt1 | contig 11408 bp, 8 predicted proteins | sample RifGroF2_FD_184002 | JGI IMG/M metagenome (GOLD analysis project Ga0209417, IMG submission 184002) | Groundwater microbial communities from Rifle, Colorado, USA - Groundwater F2 (SPAdes) (version 2) | ecosystem: Environmental > Aquatic > Deep subsurface > Groundwater | place: Rifle, Colorado... | reverse complement strand
AGAACCCCTTTCCAATGTTTATCTTTCTCAAGATAATAAGTATAAGAATCAAAAATACCATCATTAGCGCCAGCCTCTAAAAATATACCATTTTCTTTGTTTATTATGCCGAACAGCTTTACCAGATGCTTTAATTCCATATCATTTATTATATAGGCAGGAAATAAATATTTCAATTTGCTGGGCTCGTTCGCGAACAGTTCTTATTGTTTCGTAAATCTTTTGTCAAAGAAAAAATACTGTAATTATCTCCAAAATATTATCAATTGAACCGTGAAAAGGGTTCGCAGGTTCAACTCTTGTGTAATTATCATTTGCAGGTATAATGAGCGAACGCGGTAAAAAGGGAGGTTTTATTATGATTAAAACAAAAATTGCTCTTTTCGATGCGAAAGCCTATGACATCGAGTCTTTTAATTCTACAAATAGAGAATTTGGCTTTGATATAAAGTATTTTGAAAACCGGTTAAGTGATGACACTGTTAGTCTCGCGAAAGGTTTTAACGTTGTCTGTGCTTTTGTGAACGATACTATGGATGCAAAGGTTATCGACGTCCTCAAAGAATCCGGCATAGACCTTATTGCACTGCGAAGTGCCGGGTATAATAATGTTGATTTGAAAGCCAGCTACAATAATATCCACGTTGTGAGAGTTCCAGCTTATTCTCCCTATACTGTTGCGGAACATGCCGTAGCCCTGATGCTTACGCTCAATCGTAAGACCCACAAGGCTTTTTACCGCACAAGGGATAATAACTTTACGATTAAAGGTCTGTTGGGATTTGAGATGCATGGAAAGACCGCCGGAATTATCGGGACCGGAAAAATTGGGAAATGCCTGGTCAAAATATTAAAAGGGTTTGGGATGGAAGTGCTGGCTTATGATAAGTTCCCGGATGAACAATTCGCTAAGGAAGAGAAATTTGAATATGTTGATCTTGATACTCTTTTTAATAAGTCTGACATTATTTCGCTTCATTGCCCGCTTACCAAAGAAACCTTCCATCTGATAAATGTTCAGACCATGGCGAAGATGAAAGCCGGGGTCATGATTATTAATACCGGACGTGGCAAGCTGATCGATACCAAAGCATTGATTGAAGAGATCAAGTCGCAGAAAATTGGTTCAGCCGGGCTTGACGTCTATGAAGAGGAAAGTGAATATTTTTTCGAAGATTTTTCGGCTACGGTAGTGGAAGATGATACGCTGGCAAGGCTGCTCTCCTTTACGAACGTACTGGTGACTGCTCATCAGGGATTTTTTACCAAAGAGGCGTTAGCCACTATTGCCCATACTACCTTACAGAATATTAAGGATTATTTTGCTGACAGCAAACTGGAGAATGAGATTTGCTACAAATGTGACGAGAAAGTCTGTGTTAAGCAGCTTAAAGGCCGCTGCTTTTGATCACTGAGCTATCATAACTCAGGTGACGCAAGAACATAACAATTCTATTTCTAACCGGATATCACGATAAAGCATTAATATTTTCAGTGATTGAACCCTTTTTATCCCACACAGCATCGTAGATCGGCCCTCCGTTTTTCGTGATGCTAAAGGAACCGTTTTGGAATTTTCGGTTATTATTAATGATGTAGCGGACAGTTTCATTCGTATTTGTTTTTTCCATAGAGAGAATGATAGATATGGTGGGCGGCCTGTTATTCCATGCGGATGTTATTTTTTCTCTTCCTAGCACATAGGTCCAGGACCCTTCTGTAGCTTCGTTATTGCTTGTTCCGGATACAAACGGGCTATTATTGATGGCAATATCCCATGAAATTACGTTTTCCGACACCGGCGTTCCTGTGATTGTGACGGTAGACGCTTTATATCCTGGCGGAGAGGTTATTGTCCAAATCGAGGCTTTGTTATTTTTTTGCGGGACCGTGCTCTCAGTTTCCTTTAATATATTGCTCGATAGGTTGGTAAATAGAGTTATATCGGAAATAAATGTAGAAATTAATTTCGCGGTATCGGTTTGTGAAGCAGGCCCCTTTATCTTAATTGAGGAAGGTGTAACAAATCTGGGGAGCTGCGGGGGATCAGGGCTCGCAGAGATTTGTATGCAGCCATTAATCGGCAGCAAGCAAAACGCTAGCAGGCAAAAAGAAATATAACGCATTTTCCCTCCCTAAATTGACCAGGCATTATGATATATTAATATAAAAAAAAGTCAATGGAGGTTTGGCAGGTATTGTAGCCTGGTTCTCCAGGATTTTTAGGAGAAACTGATATGCTTTCTCTAATTCTTTACATGTTCAGTTATTAACCCTGATAATTCCAGCGAGTTTTTTCAAAAAAACTAATTATGTAGAAAATATGGCAGTTAGAGAGCTTGTGGCTAAGAGAATATTCAGTACTTATTGCCAAAAATTTTCTTAGAAGAAACTGGAAAGGAATTATCCGGGATAAAAAGCCAGGATAATATTTGGCATGAAAGTTGATACAAGATAGGTAAGGTTACGTAAAGGGGATGAGTGCCATGAACAATCAGGATAACGCTTTAATAAACCAGATGTTCGAGAAAGCCGTTAATCAAGAGCCGATCATATCTCTTATGAAATTGGAAATAGTATTTGATACTAAAAAGGTTAATATATTTATCAGCAATAATTAAATCTTAGAGGGCACGGTGTGGTTAACAGCCTTTGAGAGGAATAAATATAATATATACGTAATTTTTTTATTTTGTTATTCTATAGCCAAGGGTTGAGCTGAAGTTGTTATACGTTTTTGGTTATATCAACGCCGTGCATAGAACTAAAGGATGGCAAGAAAAAACATGAAAAATATGCTGTATTACATAATGTTGATTTCGATAATTTCGTTGATAATGTTTTTATACATTTTAGTGAATTATTATATCTACGGTAAATTGCTGGCTATCATTCCTAATAATCGTTTATGGCTGTTAATTTATCGAATAACTTTTATAGCGGTAGCCAGTTCTTTTTTGGTAGGGAGGATTATTGAGCGTGTTAATTCCGGTATCGTGAGTGGGACGATAATTCTGGTTGGCTCGTTCTGGTTAGGAATTGCATATTATCTGTTTTTGTTTTTTTTAGCTGCCGATGTAATCATTTTTTTGCTAACTTTTTTTCATCTGGTTCCAGGTACCAGAATAGCCGGTACTATGCTGCTAAGGTCTTGGACTTTCGTAGCTTTGGTGACAGCGCTAACGGTTTTTGGGCACCTTAATTCAAAGAATATCAGAGTCACGACAATCAGGTTGGATATACCCAAGCAGGCGGGTACGTTGAAGACGCTTAATCTCGTTGCTGTGAGTGATATTCATTTAGGTACCTTGATCCGTAATTCTCGCCTGAAACATATTATTGATACCATGAATAGCCTAAATCCTGATATTGTCCTTCTTCCCGGTGATGTGGTTGATGAAGATCTTGCGCCGGTAATTAAATATAATATGGGTGACGAGCTTAAGGCAATTAAGTCCAAATTCGGGGTATTCGCCAGTACCGGTAATCATGAGTATATTGGTGGAGTTGAATCTGCGGTGCATTATCTTTCTCAATATGGGATCAAGTACCTTCGAGACGAAAAGGCGCTGGTAAATAACAGTTTTTATTTGATTGGCAGAGAGGATTCGAGTCGGTTCCGGTTTACAGGAAAGAAAAGAAAAGAGTTACAGGATATTATGACCGGTATCGACAAAAATTACCCCTTACTCCTGATGGACCACCAGCCGCGGAATCTTAAAGATGCTTATAATAATAAAATAGATTTTCAGATATCCGGACACACGCATAACGGGCAGCTATTCCCGAATAACTTTATTACCAATATGATTTTCAAAAAAAGCTGGGGTTACTTGAGTGATGGTCAAACGCATTATTATGTTTCTTGTGGGGTAGGTACCTGGGGACCTCCAATGAGGATTGGCAGTATCGCTGAAGTAACCAACATTATCATTAACTTTAAACCATAAATCAGGTTAAGGCTGAAACAAATAATCCGGCTTAAATCGCACATCCTTCACCTGCGGGAATTGCTTCGCGGTTTTAATGAACTGGTTCTGCAACATCATAATCCGTGCCGAACCGCCGCTTGAGAAGTTGTTCGGATCATTAAAGGTTAGGGTTAATATTCCTTTGCTTAGTGTGGCATCTTGCAGCGTAAAATCTGGATAAGGGAATTCGGTGCTGAACCCTTCGGTTATTTCTTTTGCTGTTAGCCGGCCTTCCAGTAAGAGGTTTATCGTATCTTTAATGGGGGTTTTGGACGGGGTAATTTCACGCTGTACTGCTATGATCGAGGCCGGATTGCCTGTCATCTCCTTATCGACGTTTTTGGCTTTTTTGCTGTTATAGTAGAACAACTTTACTTTCACCATGTTTTTGGCGATATTCGTTGATTTTATATGGACTCTGCTTTTATTGGCAGTTTTGGCTTTGTCATTGTCTTTATACAAATATAAAGGTGCAAAGATAGCTATAACAACGAATAAAAACAAAAAAATATAAAGTTTGAGGTAGCTTTTAGCCGGTTTTGTGCGTGTTTTTATCCTGGATTTTTTTTTCTTTTTTGCCATAAATAATGCGCCTTTTTATTGTCTGCTAGTTATCTATAATAAATGGGATGAGTCGACTTTTCAAGGGAGCTCCCATAAAATAGCAGGGCAATTTTAATTCTTTTTTCTCGCTGTATTGCATTATAAGAATCCGTATATTGCTCAAAATACATCAAATTATGAACATTATACTTTTTCGTAAAGCCATCTAATAAATTATTTTTATTGGATGGTTTTCCCATTCAACAATTCAAACTCTTTCTCATTAGCATTCAGTGCGAAAGACCCGGTTAATCCTTCGGTTATATATATTTTTTTATCTCCGGTAATAAAGATTGCGTTTATTCCTTTTATGCTATCTATCAGGCGCAGGCCTTTTTTTAATCCCAGAACGAAGGTCGCAGTGGATAATGCATCGGCATCGATAGCTTGATCTGCAATGATCGTAACGCTCATGAGGTCTGATTCCGAAGGATATCCGGTCTTGGGATCAAAAATGTGGTGGTACCGTTTATTGCCTTTCATAAAAAACCGCTCATAATCGCCGGATGTGGCAATAGCTTTGTTGGCGAGCCTAACTGTACCGATATAGGTCCCGTTTTTTGCCCTGGGGTGTTGAATCCCGATATTCCACGAAGTCCCGTCCGGTTTATACCCTAACGCGACAATATTGCCGCCGATATTTATAAATGCTGATTTTATGCCTTTTTCTTTATATATTTTTATAACTTCATCCCCTGCGAACCCTTTCGCGATGCCTCCGAGATCGACTATTTGCCCTTTCATCGCGAGCTTGGCTGAAGACTCTTTTTCGTAGAGCTTCAGACCTTTGTAATCAATCAGCGTTAAAAGCTTTTTTATTTCTGCTGGTGTTGGGACTGAAGGGTTTTCTGAGGTAACGCGCCATCTTTTTGATAACGGACCGACCATGACATTGAAGGCTCCGTTACTTAATGTCGCGTATTCCAGCGATTTTTTCAGCACATACATGGATTCCGGGCTAAGTTTTACTTTGGCTTGCCCTGCCAGGGTATTAAGTTTATGAATCTCGCCGCCGGGAGTATATATCGTCATCAGGCTTTCTAATTGTTTCACTCTGGTTATTGCTTCCCGGGCGACCTGTTTTGTGTTTTTACCGTATATTTTTTGCGTGATGACCGTACCCATTGCAAGATCAGCCGAGTCGTAAGGCCTGTCGAAATTAGAGGCGCAGGAGACTAGCAGTGCGGTGGATAATAATAATAGAAATAGAGAGATAAGTTTGTTCATTGAAAAGGTTCCGTAAAGTATTATTGGGGGAATTATATCATGTCTTATTCTGGGTGTTAAAGATGTTAATAATGTGTCTTCGTAGACTCCTCAGACATTCCTCGGCGATTTGGGTGTCGGATTGTTTCCTCGTGAGAATTACCGTAGATTATAATCAAAGCCAATGCGATAACGACTGGACTGTTATGAGAATATTTGTAGAAAAAATAATAACCAAAAATGATTATATAAAGGTTTATAAAAATAGTCTGGTAACAAATCTTGCTTTGTGCTACAACGACCCCAAATCGGTAAAAAGGGGGGGCGTCGTATGCGATACAAGGTTTGTCTCATCATAGTGGCAGCAGTGTTGAGTATTGGGCTTATTGGGTGTGGGCAAATAACGAAGGACCTTACGGATGATAGTGCGAAAAACACGACTGGTGGTGTGAATCAAGATCAAGAGACGGTTATCTCAGAGAGAACAGTCAATATATCAACCTCTATGGTAAGGGCCGGCACTATCAAACCCCAGTGTGTAACCGGTCCCGATTCAATTACGCTCGCTGAAGGCAAGTCAGAACTCTTAAGCTTTTTGGTAGATTGCCAGGATACAACCACTCCTGGATTAATCCGCATTGAATTGCGGGGGTATCTGGACGAGGATGGGCTTGTCGGACAGGATAACCCGACGAGTATCCTGCCGGTTAAGGTAGATTGTTCCAACGGCACAATTGAACTCAATAAAAACACAGTAGTGCTGCAAACCTGGACAGCGCCATTTGCGGCAAGTTCGCTGTCAGCTACGGTGGACATGAATGTGTCAGGTGACTGGACAAATGCGGGCAATCAGACCTATAGCGGGAAGCTGCATTTGAAGCTGGTGAAGGTTTTTACTCCGGATGGAGTGGAAACTGATAAATTCATTTGGCATCAGGTTATACCGACGCCATTTCCTCGTAGGTCTGATTTTGTAGTAGCTGAATTCAAGGACAGACTTTTCGTAATAGGTGGATCAACTGGGACAACTGCGGCACATGATATTTGGTATAGCGATAAACACGGAAATTATTGGACCCAAACTCTAATCCCATCTAATAATTACCTGCCAAGCGGTACCGATAAAGCAATAGAATTTAATGATAAACTTTGGTCTATTGGTGTAAATGGCGTATATAGCAGTTCTGACGGTATAAAATTTGATAAAATATCTTCTCAAAATATGAATGTATATAATTTATTAAATTTTAACAATAAACTATTAGCATTGTGTAGTATTGGTGCTTATGAATCAGAAAATGGAAAAGATTGGCAAGCCTTTACACCATCAAGTCATTTAGTTGAAGAGAAAAACAAGGTTGTTGTATATAAAAATAAAATATATTCTTTAACAAATGCTGGTGATGTATATTGTTCTTCCGATGGTCATACAAGTGTATTACTGAAATCCGGTTTATATGGATTAATCTTAACGGTATACGATGATAACCTATGTATTATAGATAATGATGGAGGTGTTGGCGTTCATAAGACTAAAATATATCAATCTACCGATGGTAAAAACTGGGTTAGTTCTATTAGTAATGGAAGGGAAGCCTTATTAGCATTTTCAAATTTCGCCAATTTTAATAATCGTTTATATGCGTTCTGGTCCGATAGTGGACATACAGAAAATTGGCATAGTGAAGTATGGTATTTAGACCCAACCCCATACTAACCGCTAGTAATCTTTCAAGGGTGCTGGCAATTGCCAGTACCCTTTCGCTTGAACCAATCAAGTAAAGAATCCGGGTAAGTTTGATGAAAAAAACATCAAAAAGCATAGCAGTGATTAAGTGATAACTTTGAAAGCTACGTCCATAAGATATGCTCCCTCTTCGTTGATTAAGTTAGGGCTTTTTATGCTATTTTGGGTTATTGGTGGTCCGGCGAGCTGAGAAAATCGACTCTCCTTTACTGTGGACATATCGTTGTTATCCACTATATAAACCGCGCAGATTTGCGCTATGGGAATATTGTTGATCTATGATATATTGGCATATCCTTTGCATTTAATAACGAGCAAAGCAAAAACAAACAAAAGCCCTAAACATATTAGTCTCCCTAAGGCATATTAATTAAGCTGTTTACATAATCCTCAATCCAATAATACCCGGTTGTCGAATTAAAATCTTTCCAGCCAGAACCTGAGGAGAATTGATGATCAACCTGGAATGTATTGTCAGGTATCCCGTTGAAATCAGCATCAGTTATAGGGGTTCCAGCTGCTGGAGTAGGATAGACGAGCGGAGTTGCTGGGTTCTTGAAAGTAGCGTAATATCCGTTAAAATCCGATATTATTCCTGAATCTACAGAATCAAGGCCACCGCCTACACGACAACCGGCGTTTGTTGTTACAAGTATTGCTGCCGCTGCCGCGGTCTGTGTCGTTACTGGAATAGCTGGCGTTGGAGTCGTTGGCGTAGTTCTCAGTATATTAGGGTAAGTGCTTTGAAAGGTATTTCCCTCATCATCTTTAAGGTATAAGGTTGAATCTTCATTCGTATGGCTTGCGTCTCTATAATAAGTATTGCCGGTCCAGTATACACGAGAATTTTCGTACCAGTTTGACACTTCGGTGTCTTTCCCATACATATTTAGCAATAATAGTGTAGTACTTGCATTTTGTTGCCCTACGGTGTAGCCATTACTGCCGGTCCATGATGTTCCATTAGTAGCTTTTCTGAATGTGTTGTTAATGCAATCGAATTTCTGTGGATAAGCTCTTTCTGGGTGTGCGGATTCTGCACCTTCAAGGCCCAGGCACCGCTCACCCCAACCAAAAACAATATTGTTTTCCATCCTGACATACGATCCTCCGTTCATTTCCGGGTTACGGCGGTTTGAATCGGCAAAAAGATTATGGTGAAAACTCATATTAGTTGATTTATATCCAGTTAACAGGTTTGCAGAGTGCCCGCGCGTCCACCCGGAATAATATGAGGAGTTAAGACCCTGCCCAAAAATACACCATTGTATAGTCATATTCTTAATCCCATCGGGCAAGTCATAGTCTGACCAAAGACTAACATTAGTTCCATTTGACCAAGTAAACGAACAATGATCGTAGATAATGTTTTGTGGGACGTACCTGATATTCCCTTTTTCTAATTTTATCATACTTGACTCAGCCCCTGTTTTGGCTTCTAGAGTATTAAGCACACCAGGTCTAAACCTCAGACCGCGAATTATTATGTCATGTCCAGCAAAAAATATCTGCCCATTTTTAATACAGATCCCGCCTCCTGGTGCTGTTTGGCCTGCAATCGTCATGTAACTATTTTTTACCATTAAACTATAAGGCTCGGTTTGTGCCTGGTTTATTGCAGGCGTGCCCATATCGATATTGCCGGCAACAGAAAACACAACAAATAGCGGACGCGGGTTTGAAAGTGTTCCTAATTTTAGAGCTTGTTTGAGATTTCCGACCATTGTACCATTTTGCTTTGTTATATAAGGTTGGTCATTCCAGGCTGTCGTATTCAATATATAGCTCTGGCGGTCTACCTGTCATCAAGCTAAAAGCTCCCCTGGTCTGTGCGCCATACCCCTCGGCACCATCGAACGCTTTTGTTGATGGAGGTAGCGGGAACGGCAAATCGTTATATCTAGTATGGAGATCGTCAATGACAATATCGCCATTAATAAAAGAAGTATTTATTGATGTACAGTTATTAATCCCTAACCCATCCCATATAAAATCATTTTCGACAAATTGTTGGGTACCTCTATCTGTTTCTATTCCAAGGTCAAGCCTAGTTGCTCCACTTAGTGTGAGACTTCCGGTTTTTGTAAGTCCTGTGATTGTAATCAAATTCCAGCTAACCGAAAGGTTTGATTGTAATCTCGAGAAAGAATAATAATTGCTGCCAGACTGATAAAATCTTATCATGGCGCCAGTATTTGCACTATTAACCATTTCCAATGCTGCATCGTCTTTAATAAATAGCCAATAACTCAATGCTACTCCGTTTTTTGTGGTGCCGTTTTCATAAAAATATTGTGTTAAGTCTATGCCATGGTTAGAAAATTGCATTCTACTATCAGTATATGAAGTATTGTTTTTTCCGTATGTCATACCATACCCGCCAGTTTTCGACTGTATAAATGTTGCTGTAGGTGTATATCCATTATTAGCAGTCCAGCCAGTAGCGGAATTGAATTGATTAACCATTAACTCAGTTATTACTGATTGTGTTTTCAAATTAATCCTAAAATCCAATTCTGTGCATGCTGTCAAGCTATCAGCGCCATGGTTAGTCAAGGAGTTGACTGTAACCAGGTTCCAGGCTGGTGCTAAATCAGTATAGGTGAAATCGTAATATGTTCCGTTTGAAGGTTTGCGATATAAAACAAACTGTATATTGCTTATTTTTGCGAGCGCAGAATCCTTTATATAAACCCAGTATAGTAAATCGTTTGTCGCTTGTTTTTTTGAGCCATCCGGATCGTTAAAGTAAGTCGTCCAATTAACACTTTGTGTGTCAATGACCGGCAAGAATGGCGTGATGTAAGTTGTCGAGCTGGTAGGCATTGTAAATGATATCCCATATAGGCCGTGCTTTGCCGTATCAGATAAAGCAAGAGTACCATACTCAATATTCCAATTTTCAGTAGATTCAAAATAATTCTCTAATAGAGGAGTTTCATCCGGATCGCTTGTTGGAATTATAATGGATTCGCCTTTGACAAGAACTATTGTTGTAGAGTCAGGACAGAAAAAAATCGTTGAAGTAGAGATAGCATAGCCCAGCTTCTGGATTATATTCCCGGTTACACTGAGGATATTCTGGGTTATAGCTCCGTCTGTATTGGATAGATATATCTCAGATCCTGGAGTAAATACTCAACTGTTATTTTTTATCAGGCCGGATAACAGGACTGGCTTACCCGGACCTGTTCCATTACTAAGGAGTATTGCTTTACAACTTGCATTAGTTGATATACAAGCGTTAGTTGTCGCCCACGTATTGTCCGACTGTTTTGCTATAGCCTGTCCAAAAGCTCCTGACATATTATTTGTAACTGTAACCAGCATAATCGTGCCTTGATATGATTGGCTTGCCGTTAATGCTGAATCATTAAGTAAGATGGTTCCTGATAAAAAATTAGCCGTGATAGTTCCGGCAATTTTAATATCCCCGGTATAATTGGTTGTAATCGCGGTTGCAGCTGGTTGATAGTAGCTTGCTGGTTGCGAATTAAACAATAATATGAAAGTCAAATTTTATTATTTGCTAATGTTGTTTCTGTGTGGTTTCACTGCATTCACAAAAATCGATGATTCTGTTCCGTGCACTGTTCGGTTCAAAAAGCTCGATTTTTGTTGATGTAACCCGATTCTTGATTGTTTTCTCCAGAATTGGAGAAAACACACCCGCCACATTGCCCTTTGAGGATTAGGTCGCTGCTCCCTTCGGGTGGAAAGAGGCGGCTCACCCACCGAAAGTATCTGCACCCCCATAAAATAGCAGGGCAATCGCATACTAATATATCGTCATCAGGCTTTCTAATTGTTTCACTCTGGTTATTGCTTCCCGGGCGACCTGTTTTGTGTTTTTACCGTATATTTTTTGCGTGATGACCGTA
>Ga0209417_1006839_pt1 | contig 11411 bp, 11 predicted proteins | sample RifGroF2_FD_184002 | JGI IMG/M metagenome (GOLD analysis project Ga0209417, IMG submission 184002) | Groundwater microbial communities from Rifle, Colorado, USA - Groundwater F2 (SPAdes) (version 2) | ecosystem: Environmental > Aquatic > Deep subsurface > Groundwater | place: Rifle, Colorado... | reverse complement strand
TTGGTAAATTAAAAATTTATTTTTGCCCAAACTGCGGAATTTGGGCTAAATCATTTGTTAATTTACCAACAAGAGCCGGTCTCTTGATAGACGAAAAGGAATATCGCCAACTTCTTAATCTGAAAAGTTGCCGATAGAATTCATCAGGGAAAGTTTTTGCCCATTTCATCAATTCTTTGGAAATATATTGTTCCAAAATTTTGTGCAATGCGTCTCTTGCTCTTACGTCTTGATTTCCTGTGGCCTCATCAATAAGAGCAGAGATTCCGACAAGAGCAAATCCCCTAGTAAGAATTCTACATTGAAAGGCGATATGTTTTTGGTTTTTTAGCAATACTCCGGCATCGTCAGCCTCGGTAAAAACATTGCATACCTGCGGTAATAAGTCTGCTTTATATCCTAATGCCAGCCAATTTTATTTGTACTCCAGTTTGTTTTTCAGGCCGTTCATAAACACCAAATTTAACAAGAACTCCATCGATATCGGCTGTACGTTGAAAAAGTTTCTACTAATAGAAAGTGCCTTATAAAATACCGCCTAAAATCCCCCTCGACATATTGACTTACTAAAATGAAAGTGTAAATTAAGATAGACAAGTTAATACGCTTGACGATTAGCTATCGGGCAGGCAAAAACCAAAAGTAATAAAGCCGTAGAGGGCTCTACCCCTCTGCGGCTTTTTCTTTTGGCTCGCATAAATGGTTGTTATGGCGGGATAGAGCAATGGCAGCTCAGCGGGTTCATGACCCGCAGCGTGAAGGTTCGAGTCCTTCTCCCGCAATTATGGCAGATGATTTAAATAATTCGATTTTAGAAAATGCTCAAAGCCCGGCAAAAGTTTCCAGTGACGGAGTTTCCGTTGAACAACATCCTTTGTCTGAGCAGATCGCGGCCGATAAGTATATGGCCAGTAAGACGGCTTCGCAGAGCAAAGGGCTCGGAATTAAATTCACGAAATTATCTCCTCCAGGAGCAGATTAAATGTTCTCGTGGTTCAAAAATAAAGGGTGCAAAGTTGTTCATCCGGCAGGACGTATCCTGCGGGCAAGGTTCGACGCCGCGCAAACCACTGCCGACAACGCCCGCCACTGGGCCAACGCCGATTCGCTCTCAGCCGATGCCGCGGCAAGCGCAGATGTTCGTAGCAAACTTCGCGAGCGGAGCCGCTACGAGATTGCCAATAATTCTTATGCCAAGGGCATTATTCTTACAATTGCCAATGACTGTATCGGAACCGGGCCGCGATTGCAGCTCCTTACCGACAGTCCCGAAATCAATCGTCGCATCGAAACTGAGTTTAGTCGCTGGGCAGATAGTACCAATTTAGCTGAAAAACTTCGCACGATGCGCATGGCCAAGGCCGGAGATGGTGAGGCGTTTGGTATGCTGGTTGCCAATATGCAGCTTCGATGCTCAGTAAAACTCGATCTTCAACTCGTAGAGGCTGAAAGAGTTACCAGCCCGCAGCTTACGCTGATAGCAAATAACTCTGTCGATGGTATTGAATTTGACGCCTACGGTAATCCCAACGTTTATTATGTCCTCAGGCAGCATCCGGGTGATAGTGGATATTTTTCTATGGACTGTGACCGTATCAGCGCAGCTGCGATGATTCACTGGTTCCGCATAGACCGGCCCGGCCAGCACAGAGGTATCCCGGAGATTACACCTGCTCTGCCGCTCTTTGCGCAATTGCGCAGATATACCTTAGCAGTCCTTGGCGCTGCCGAGACTGCCGCTGATTTTGCCGCGGTGCTCTATACGGATTCACCTGCCAACGGTGAAGCGGCGAATTTAGAGCCGATGGATATTGTCGGACTCGAAAAGAGAATGGCAACTACACTGCCCGATGGCTGGAAACTCGGCCAAATCGAAGCCCAGCAGCCGACAACCACCTATTCAGAATTCAAGCGTGAGATCTTAAATGAGATCTCACGCTGCATGAATATGCCTCTCAATATCGCACTGTGTAATTCCAGTGGCTACAACTACGCATCCGGCAGGCTTGATCATCAGACGTATTATAAGAGTATCCGCGTCGAGCAGGCACATATGGGCGAGGTGGTATTAGATAGGATTTTTGAGGCATGGTTATATGAAGCGCAGCTTTTAACAGAGTTTGCATTCCTAAGAAGACAGCCATATCTGCCAAGGCAGTGGTTTTTCGATGGTGTCGAGCATGTCGATCCTGCCAAAGAGGCCAATGCCCAGTCGAAGCGCCTTATCTCTAATACAACAACATTAGCCGCTGAATTCGCCCGCCAGGGTAAAGACTGGGAAGTTGAACTTCGCCAGCGTTCAAAAGAAAAAAAACTCATGGCCGAACTTGGCCTGTTACCCAAGGAGAATACAAATGCAAAACAAGTTGCCTGATTCGTTTGAATTTACATGCCCGCTTTCAATTGCAGCCGCAGCAGATAGTAAGGATATTCCTAAATTTGCAATGGTCGCATATACCGGTGGTCCGATGAATATCGAGGGATTTCCGCATCCTGTGGTAGTCGATCTTGAGGGTCTGTCTATTCCGAGGCAGGATATACCTATTCGGTTAGACCATAATCCACGCCAGGGAGTAGGACATACCCGGTGTGTAACTATTGAAAATGGCCAGGTGACTGCCGAAGGTCTCATTAGCCGTGATACCAGCTGGGCACGCGATGTCGCCAAAAGCGGAGGCAATGGATTCCCATGGCAGGCGTCAATCGGCGCTGCTGTTGTAAAGGTGGAATTCGTACCCAACGGCCAGAACATTCAAGTCAACGGCCGGACTTTTGATGGTCCGGTTCATATCGTTCGTCAATCAGTTTTAAAAGAAATCAGTTTTGTCGATAACGGCGCTGATACAAAAACCAGCGCTAAAATCGCAGCAAAGGAGATTCAAATGCAGACAGTACCACAAAGTTCAACAGAAGTTACCAAACCAGAAGTCCAAAAGGCAACCGAGCCGACAAAGGTAGAGGCACCCACACCCACACCCACACCCACACTCGCACCCACACCTGCGACTCCTGAAACCATCAATGCCTCGGCGGCAGCGCCTGTCATCGCTGACCCCGTTGTCCAGATGCGTCAGAAGATTGCTGCTGAGACCAAACGCATCTCGGCTATTCAGGAAACTTGCGGAGGCAAATTCCCGGACATCGAGGCAAAGGCAATTGAAGATGGCTGGGATAAGGAACGAACCGAGCTTGAAGTTCTTAGAACATCAAGACCCAAAGCGCCTGCCATCCATGAACATGCCGGCCAGACAACACCGACAATTCTTGAGGCATCGGCAATGATAACTGCCGGAATAACAGCCAAGCGGCTTGCTGCCATGTACGATGACAAGACCCTCAACGCTGCAGATAAAATGCGCGGTATGGGTATCCAGGAGTTCTGCGAGCGGGCTGTAGGAAAACAGCTGCCGCGTTTTCGCAGCGATGCCGCAGGCTGGCTGCAGGCTGCGTTCAGTACTCTCTCGCTGCCGGGGATATTGTCTAACATCGCTAATAAAATGCTGTTGGAAGGTTATAACTATATCGAGGATGCATGGCGGCAGATTTGCAAGGTAGCATCGGTCAACGATTTCAAACAGCATACCCGCTATCGCATGACCGGCAATTTGAAATTCGAGGCTATTGGCCCCGATGGTGAGATAAAGCATGGCTCTATAGGTGAGCAGGCATTCTCGCAAAAGGCCGATACTCACGGCATTATGTTCGCTCTTACCCGTCAGATGATCATCAACGATGATATGGGCGCATTTACAGATCTGCCCCGTCAAATAGGTATGGGCGCTGCCGAGGCAATAGCCGAGGCTGTATGGTCATTGCTCTTATCTAATCCCGGCACGTTCTTCAGTACCAATAATAAGAATTATCTGGCCGGTGCAGAAACAGTATTGAGCGTCGATGGTCTTACGCTTGCTGAGCTGTTGTTTTTGGATCAGACCAAGCCGAACAAACGGCCTTTAGGTATCGCGCCAAGTATTCTGCTGGTACCCAACGCATTGAAGGTGCAGGCTCAGCTTCTTATGAGTTCTCTCAAACTCAATGAGACTACCACAGCCGATAAGGGCAAACCCCAGGATAATCCGCATGCCGGCAAGTACTCTGTTGTGAGTTCTTCGTATCTGGGTAATGCGAGTTTTCCAGGATACAGCTCAAAGGCGTGGTATCTGTTTGCTGACCCTAACCGTCTGCCTGCTATTGAGGTTGCGTTCCTCAATGGAATTGATAGGCCGACCGTTGAAAAGACCGATGCCGACTTTAATACGCTCGGTATCCAGTTCAGAGGCTATATCGACTTCGGGGTCAAAGAGCAGGATTATCGGGGCGCGGTGAAAATAAAAGGTGAAGCGTGATATTAGCTATCAGCTTTCAGTTATCAGTTTTCAGATATTTTTTTATAGGAGTAAAAAACAATGATTAGTTTCTATCAAAATGGAAAATCAATCGATTACACACCGGCCAGCGATGTTACAGCGGGTACCATTGTAGTACTCAACGGACAGGTTGGCGTTGTCAAGTGTGATATTGCGGCAGGTGCAAAAGGTACATTAGCCGTAGAGGGTGTTTTTGCAGTTCCAAAAAAGGATGAGGCATTCGTTGCCGGTCTGCCCGTCTGGTTCGATGCCAACGGCAATCCGAAAGTCGGCACTGCCGGCACAGGCGCAGCTACGCAGATTGGCGGCGATGCCCAGGCATCAGCAGATGTCCTGCTTGGTATGGCCGTTATTGGTGCTGCGGCAGCGGATGAAAAAGTCTATGTCGCAATCAACAAGTTTAACCCGCGAATACCGACGTTCGCTCAGGGTGCTCGTATCACAAAGGCAGCAAGTGCAAATGCAGGAGTGACGGAGTCTGGTGTTTGCTACGATGTAACAGCGGACGCCGCTGTAATCACTCTGCCTGCAACAGCGGCAGGTTTGGAGTTTACAGTCTGTAATATGGCCGCTGACGGTGCTGCTCTCGTTGAGGTTGATTTCCAGGCGGCAGATAAGAATATCGGCGGTCTTGGTGTTGCCGCTGGTGGCGATGGCAAGAAGCTCTCGAACACCAAAGCGACAGCCAAGAAAGGCGACTTCATCGCATTCGTTGCTGATGGCACAGATGGCTATCGAATTGCCGCAATTCGTGGAACGTGGGCTCAGGAAGCATAATAGGCTTTAGGCTCTGGGCTTTTGGCTTTAGGTAAAAAAAACTTTCTGACCCGAAGTCTAACCCAAAGCCCAAGGTCTAAAGTCCAGAGTCTATTTGATTGAGATGATGTGAAATGGCCAACATATTAAAAACCGGTGCCCAGTGGCTTTCTGATATGCGAATCAAACACATATCGGAAACCGTTACCTATAGGTGCATCGAGCGCTGTTACGGATGCAGCCGGTTATCCGCTCCCATCGGTAGATTTAGCCCTCCCGATAATGAGGAATCTCAATCAGCTCTTTTTCTATTCAACGGATGCAGATGCAAAAGTAAGGGTACTGTGGCGGCTGTAAGTAGTCACAAAATATGAATTTTAATATAGAAAGGTAATTTTTATGCCAGCAGAAATAAAAGACATCATACTATCGGATTCAAAATCAGCGGATGTATTCTTGGTAAAAGACACCATTGATGGAAAAGTCGTATCCGCTCCCATCCCTACTCAGAAAGTTCCGGTCGTTCCCAACTCGGTATTCATTCCACAGGTCATCATCCACACAGGGATTGTGAACGGACAATTGCGTTCATCGGCTCAGATAGTGATTGCTTCGGCCAATATCGATGACAATGGAATCTGGAAACAAAGCGGCAATGCAGAAACAATCTTCCTGGGCAATATAGCTGAGTTGGATTCAGACATCGCGCATCTTAGTAAAGAGTTTGGCGCTGTGTATTCAAACCTCGTGGCGATTGTTGCCGAAATCAACAAAATTCGACAGGTAATCTAATGGCTGACAGATACAGACAGGCAAATGGCACATGGAACGATGGCAACTGGTTTGCAGCGGCCAGCGGTGGCAGTGCACTCGGTATTGCTCCAGGGGCCGGTGATACTGTTTTCTTGAATAGCAAGACGGTGGCCTTGGATATTTCAACAGCCGCTCTCGCAGCCATTTATGCTGGTGTTGCGGCAAGCAGCACAGGCACTGGAAACATCACTTGTTCCGTTAATGGCCTTTCTATAACTGCCACAACGCTGTTGGCCGGAACTGCCACGTTGATTACATTCTCCGGAACAGGGGCCCTTACAATTAATGGTGTGCTGATTGGAAGCACCGCGGGTATGGAAGCATTCGGGCTTTTGAACACAGCCGCTGGAACGGTGAGCATTACTGAAATCCGAGGCGGTGGGAACTTTGGCATGAGTTGTCATGGTGTGAAGAACACCGGAGTTGGTGCTTCATTCATCTTCACTACGGTCAAGGCCGGAACCGGCATGGATGCAAACGGCTTTTACAGTGCTGTGGTCTGTTCCATTCAAGCAACGAACGTCTATGCTGGTACGAATACCGCTGGACCTTCATGTATTGGAATTTCCTGCACCGCTGCAGCTACGCTCACGGTAGTGAACGCCTACGGCAGCAACGGTATGGACAGTGCGGCCATCAAGCTCAGTGCAGCTGCCGTTCTCAATATAACCAATGTGGTCGGAAGCACTGAATCCGCTATCTGGCTGGCCAGCGGCGCTGCTATTGTAACAGCAACCAATGTGACCGGAGGTGTTGCAGGTGGTGGATACGCTCCGTATGGAATTTGGTGTTACAGCGGAACTCCGACAGTAAAGATTTCCGGAGGCATTTTGTCTCCAGGAAACGGAGCCAACACTTACGGGATTTATTCGCCTGGTGCATCGCATCTTGTGACTTTGGAGAACGCCACTGTGATCAATACGGCCTTGTGCCTGGCATCCAACAGCAACAAGCCAATCACCATTCTGGCAGCCCAGCAGAGCAACTACTTCCAGTTTGGAACATACAAATTTCCGCTGCAACTTGCCGCCTCTAACGTCAAAAAAGGCGTTGTTCATGGAGATATAACAGGAACATTAGTTCTAGGCGGTGGCGGATCCTTAGGTGGATGGAGTTGGTGATGGCAAAGAATCTCATCCAATTCAAGAAGATGTTCTTTGACAGTAAGGAAGTGATTGCTGCTACGGACAAGGCGGCTCGTTCTGTGCTGAGTAAAATTGGTGCATTTATTCGCAGAGAAGCAAAGAGCAGTATTAAACCAGGCGGCAGGAAACATAAGACCAGCTTACCCGGCCAGCCGCCAAGAAGTCAGACCGGATTACTGAAACGATTTATTTTCTTTGGCTACGATACATCAACTCAGTCGGTTGTCGTCGGCCCGGCAAAGCTCGGCGGAGTCAAAGGAAAGGATGCACCGCATACACTCGAATACGGGGGTTCGACAGAATCAAGTTCGTTTTACGCGAACGGTAATCGAACAACAAAGAGAGTGACTATCGCCGCCAGGCCGTATATGACCCGTGCGATGCGTAGGACGCCTATTGCATCTCTCTGGCGCGATTCAATTCGCGAGAAAGGAGTGTGATCAGAGCCGCTGTTCCGCCAGCGGTAGCCTACCCGGACATGCGGTCGGAGTAATCCGACGGTGTGAAGCTCCGGGGACAAAGTACTCCGCAAGGGTATGCCGTGAGGCAGCCCGTAGCTGCGAGCACCAACGCGGCTGGGAGGCGAGGCTTGAGTGGTATGGTCAACATATGTGAACTGCTGATAAACGTCGTCAGATGGAACGAGCCTAAGGTGCTGATAGGCTCAGCCAAAAAGGCAAGGGAACGTGAAAGCAGGCTGATGTCATCCGGCTTTCGCGGAACATGAGTTCCCCGGCGAAGAGGCAGGACCTAACCCACTCGGATGCATAGGGCGTAACGCAGTAAGCCCGTATCCGCTCCCCGCAGGTCGCGCAATGACAGACACACGGGGTAGGCCGCCGCGAGGCGAGCCGATAGGGATGCGGGTAGAGGATGTCCGAGGAAGCGAATGCCCTTCTGTAACGGAAGGGATAGGGGCGCGATGCCCCACCCGAAAGGGAGCAGACTTCGGACGGGTATCTGGTCACGATTACGACAGGAGTTATGGAATGAAAATCAAGGAAAGCGAAACAATGAACGTTGAAGCGGAAACGCCCAACGTGCGCGCCTCTGAACTTGCCGACTGGAACGCCATAGACTGGCGCAAAGTTGACAAGACCATCCAGCGTCTCCAGGCTCGAATCGTGAAGGCGCAGAGGGAAGGACGACACAGCAAGGTGAAAGCCTTGTCGCGTATCCTGACCCGCTCGTTTGCAGGCAAAGCACTTGCCGTCAAACGAGTCACGGAAAATAAAGGCAAGAAGACTGCTGGGGTAGACGGCATACTCTGGAACTCGCCAAGAAAGAAGGCGAAAGCCATTCGGGAGTTGCGCCCTGAAGGGTACAGAGCTAAGCCGCTCCGCCGCATGTATATCCCCAAGTCGAACGGAAAAATGCGGCCATTGGGCATACCAACCATGAAGGACCGGGCCATGCAGGCATTATACCTACTGGCACTCGATCCCGTGGCGGAATGTCTGGCGGACAGATTTTCCTTCGGTTTCCGCCGCAAGCGAACTTGCGCGGACGCGGAAGAATACGGTTTCGTATTCCTCAGCAAGAAGGATAGTCCGCCCTGGGTGCTCGAAGGCGACATAAAAGGCTGTTTCGATAACATCAGCCAAGAATGGCTCGTGAATAACGTGCCTATAGAGAAGCGAATACTTCACCAATGGCTGAAGGTGGGATACATGGAAGATGGATGTTTCTTCGATACAAAATCGGGAACGCCGCAAGGCGGAATAATTTCACCGGTTCTGGCCAACCTGGCTTTAGATGGACTCGAACGACTTCTGTACGACGAGTTCTGTCGGCGCAAAGCGTACCGTAAATACGGTCTACGTCATTTGGCTGTCAATCCTAAAGTCTATTTGGTGCGGTATGCGGATGATTTCATCATTACAGGAAACTCGAAAGAGCTCTTGGAAAACGAGGTCAAACCGCTGGTGCGAAACTTTTTGGCCGAGCGGGGTTTAACCCTTTCGGAAGAAAAGACCACCATCACGCATATTGAAGACGGATTTGACTTTCTCGGTTTTAACTTCAGGAAATATGACGACAAATTGTTCGTCAAGCCCGCTCGCAAGAGCATTAAGGCATTCCTGAAAGGAATCCGGGAAATCATCCGAAGCAATCCTACCGTTGCAGCGTACGTGCTGATTGAAATGCTCAACCCCAAGATACGGGGCTGGGTCAACTACTATCGGCATGTCGTCAGTAGCGAAATCTTCAAGGCAGTCGATCACGCGATCTGGAAAGCCTTATGGCGGTGGGCTGTGCGCAGGCATCGTAACAAAGGCGCACGGTGGATTCACGATAGATACTTCTCCCGCGCACATGGGCGGGAATGGATCTTTCAGGGTGTTGGCCTTGATAGGAACAAAAGATTTATCGTGTTGGCCACCAAGATTCGGATATCCAGGCACGTGAAAGTGAGATTGGATGCCAACCCGTATGATGCGGATGGGCAGACCTATTTCGCTTGGCGAGAAAGGCAGCGGGTGCAACGGTCTTTGTGGCAATCGCCAGCCGCTCGCGACCTCTGGCTTTCACAGGATGGACTCTGTCCGGTCTGTGGTCTGTCGTTAGGTGGAATGAACGAATGGGGCATACTTCAGAATGAACTGGGTGTGTATCCATATACGTGTCGTACCCTTAACGGTCAGAATAAGTCAGAGAAATCTTGTCTGATGCACTCGGCATGCCACCGCAGTCTTTCTGCGACGGTGGTCCCGGTGCGCCGGGTGCGGCCTCGGCCGCGCCTTCCAGACGCTTGAGCCGTATGACGGGAAACCGTCACGTACGGTTCTGAGGGGGGTGGGAGTCGGTAACGACTCCCGCCTACCCGACCGGCACTAAATAAGAATTTACCAAAACTGCCCGCTATGTGGGCTAATAGTATTAAAAAGTAATTTTATTATAAGGAGTTTTAAAAATGGCAACAACACCTGATTTTATGCTCGGTATCGATGCGAAACTGTATTACAACGCAACGTTGGGTTCGGCATTAACGACGTTTACGCTTACTTTAGACCGCGTTCAGGATGTATCTCTAAAAATCAGCACCAGCGATGCTGATATTACTACCCGCGCAAACTCCGGCTGGAAAGCAATAGCGCCGACGCTCAAGGAGGCGGAAGTATCATTTGGCTTAGTTGCAAAGGCAGGTGATGCCGGACTGATAGCGCTCAGGACAGCGTGGCTTGCCAATACCGCGATTGGACTTGCGGTACTTACCGGAGCAAAGGCAGTTACCGGAGTGGAAGGTCCCGTTGGCGACTGGTCTATTACAGAGTTCAGTCGTGACGAAACGCTCACCGAGGCTATCAAGTACAATATCACCGCCAAGCTGACGACGTATAAGGCGTGGGCAATTGATGGTGTATAGTCAGGCGTATTTCGTCGTTCGTGAAGCGTGAAGCGAAAAACAACGAGATACGCTTCACGAGATACAAAAATTATGTACAAATTTCTTTTTGTTTTAGAGTTTCTAAAAGACAGGATGGAATAGAATGAAAGCATTTACTGATAATGCCGGCAAGACGTGGTCGGTTGCAATGACAATCGACAGTGTAAAACGTGTACGAGATTTACTTGGTGTCAATCTTGTCGAGCCGGAGGCGGGAGAACCGCCTCTCCTGACACGTCTTGGCACCGACGAGATTCTGCTCTGTGATGTTGTGTACTGTTTAATTAAACCGCAGGCCGATGCACTCGGAGTTACTGATGTCGATTTTGGTCGTGCGCTGGGCGGCGATGCTATCCTTGCCGCTCAAACAGCTCTCTATGAGGAACTCATTGATTTTTTCCAAAAGCGCGGCAGGCCCGACAGAGCCAAGGCTGTAGCTGCGCAGAAGACAATGATAGAAATGGCTGTGGAGAACGTCAGGCTGAGACTCGAAGCGATGAATCCGCAAGCGGAACTGGCCAAGATACTTGGGAGCTCATCTACCAGTTAGCTGGCGCGATAGGCGTTGACCCTGGCGGTCTTACTTTAAGGGAGCTTCTGTGGATGTCCGAAGGCGCAGGCCGCGATGCGTGGTCAAGGGCATCAAATCTTATGGCGTTACTGGCAAACATAAACCGCGACCCGAAGAAGAGTAAGGTATTCAGGCCAACTGACTTCAATCCTTACTATGCTGTCAAAAAGGATTCAGTCTTAGTGACGCGAGAGAATATTGGTGTATTGCGAGAAGCGTTTAAAACAGCAGTCAGCCATCAGTAATCAGCTGTCAGCGAAAAGAATTTGCTGAAGACTGAGGACTGATAGCTGATAACTATTGAGCGACCGAAGGGAGCGAAATGAATACTGGTGCAATAAAAGCTGGTCGGGCGTATGTCGAAATATTCG
>Ga0209417_1006837_pt1 | contig 11411 bp, 7 predicted proteins | sample RifGroF2_FD_184002 | JGI IMG/M metagenome (GOLD analysis project Ga0209417, IMG submission 184002) | Groundwater microbial communities from Rifle, Colorado, USA - Groundwater F2 (SPAdes) (version 2) | ecosystem: Environmental > Aquatic > Deep subsurface > Groundwater | place: Rifle, Colorado... | reverse complement strand
TTTGATTTAGCAAAGGTCTTTGTAAAAAGAGAGAAGTCAAAATATAAAGTTGAATTAAAAGATACTTCAATAATTTTAAACAATTACAAGATTAATTTCATTGATAAAGCCATATCTCCTGCAAAAGAGTTTGTTTTAAATGGTGAAATGCTTAAAATTACAAGATTTACACCAAATAAATATATTGAAATAGAAGCCAAAGGAAAAGTCTCTGAATGTCAAAAACCGGAAATGAATTTTAATTTGTTTTTAAATACAGACCTGCCTTTAAGGACGAAAAATCCGACAACAAACAAGTTAAAAATCAAAGGAAACATTGTAAATTTTGATCTGGCGGAATTTAAGCCATACATAAATAAGTATGCCCCTAATAAATACAATATTCTTGACGGAACAGGCAGCATAAATTTTGATATAGACTTAAACAAAGAGATATTAGGAAGAAGAAGGTTCTTTATTGAATCAAAAACGAGCAATTTAAACATTGTAGACGCTTTAAGAGGCAAGGTTATGTCTTATAAAGATACGCTGCATTTCTTTACAAGCGGAAGTTTTGACGATAACGACCTTTATTTAGACAATCTTCAGGTTAACGGCGATAAAATTAATACCGACATAAAGGGAAAAATAAGCAATTTTGCCAGAAAAAAAATCAGGAATGTTGATTTGCGTGTAGATGTAAATGCCACAAGAGCAAAGATTGCAGCGGAAGTATTTCCTAAAACTATTAAAGTCAAACTTGATCCGTTTAATAAAATTCTAAAACATAATATAGATGGAAATATATCAGGTAATTTGCAGCTAAAAGGCTACTACAGAAAGCCGGATATTTTTGGCAAAGTTAAATATGATGATTTTTCAATCATCGAAAAGCTTCATGACACTCCAAACGGTTATGGAACAGTAGATTTCTTAGGGCCAACATTAGTTATAAACAGCAAACAATATTTAGGCAAGGATGAATTTATCCAAACAACCGGACACATAACTCCTTTTAAAGGAAAAAGGCTGAAATTAGCTATCAGTTCAACTCAAAATATTAATTTTGCTAAGTGTTTGCCTGTTTTATTAGCGGTTAGAGATATTTTTCAGTTTAAACTCACACCTGTTACCGAAATGGATATAAAAGGAATCGGAAAAGCCAATCTTAATATAGAAGGCGCATTTAAAGACGTAACAATAAACGGCGATGTTGAAGTCAGAAACGCCTCTGTAAAATACAAAACACTTGCGGGATCGGCTGAAAACGTAAATGGAAAAGTTAAATTTGTCGGAGAAAAAGTTTATTATGATGACCTCATCGGTTTTGTGGATGGAATAAAACTCATTCCGTCAGGCTATTCAACTCTCCATGGCTATTCTGATGTAAAACTTTATATGCCGCAATTGGATTTGAAAAAAGGACAGAAATTTGTTTACAGAAGTCCGCTTCTTAATAAGGTACAGGTTGCCTTGAAGGATGTTTTAGATATAAAAGGAGTTGCTGATACTACTATTTTTCTTAAAGGCAAGGAAGAAAATCTTGATTCAAGAGGTATTTTGAAATTTACGAATGCGTATATCAATTATAAAGGCTACGGAGAACCTTTCAATAACCTCAAAGGACAGCTAAGATATGATAATGAAGATATCTATTTTGATAACATAAACGGAAATGTGCTGGAGAATAACGTAACCGTGAGCGGTTTCGTTGGCGCATTAAGTAAAAATATTGATATGACTATTTCTTCCAAAAATATAAGGTTGGAAGACGCCAAGAAATTTGTCATTAACAGCTCATTATTGGCTAAATCACAAAAAATAGTCAAAGATTACACTTTTGTAAAAGGAACAGCCCAATTTTTATTGGTGCTTAAAGGCAAATCAGATGATGACTGCCTTAAAAACCTGATATTTAGCAATGCGGATGCAGTTTTTGAGAATAGACAAGTCGGTTTTCCCGTAAAAATCTCTCAAGGTGTTATTAATATAACGGATGATACTGTTCAAACTCAGGGTATACAGGCACGCGCAGGAAATACAGATTTTACTGTTCAGGGTAAAGTATCCAATTTAAAAGCGAATATCAAGAAAAAAGCTCCAATAATTCCTGATTTACAATTAAAAATAAGAAGGTTTGACTCTTCAACTCTCAATGAATTGGCTAAACTTCCTGTAATTCCTTATAATGTAAAGAAAATGCTTGTAAGTGTTTCTCAATCTGATGGCTACGCTGATGTTTTTGTACATATAAAACCTTCAGGATTCAATGCCAACTTGAGTTTTAATAACCTTGCAATGATTTATCAAAATCGGGATTTGCCTTTTGTAATTGAAAACGGCAAAGCCAATATTACAGATAAAAGCTTGTTTTTCTCCAACATAAACGGTAGAATCGCAAACTCTGATTTCTTTATTAACGGCAATATTAAAAATTACACAAAAAAACCTGTATTTGCGATTGTTTCTTCGCTAAAAATCAATCCTGATGATGTAGACAGACTAAGTTCATTGCTAAAACAGCCTGTTGGGTTAGAAGGAATAATTCCAATAACTGCAAATATAAAAGGCAATGTTGATAACTGGAATATTCAAGGAAAAATGGCTCTAGCTAAAGGCATAAACCTTAGTTATGCACGACAAATGGGTATGACTGATGATAAAGTCAGAATGTTAACTTTAGATGCTCAAGGTAGACAAGATAAAATTAATGTTAAAAGCTTGAAAATTGATTTATGCGAAAAAGATAAAGAATTAAGTTATAAATCGCGTTGGGACTTTGATGTTGAGGGAGAAAAGGAGAATCTTTTACGTTTTTCAGGCTCTATAGATAAATTAAAAACTTTTAAACCCGTATTTAAAAACTTTAGGGTTTTTACAAATGAGGAAAAACCACTTAGTTTATGCATTTTGAACACAGGCGTCAGTAAATTTATTAATAACGGCAATGAAAACTTCTTTTCGGAAGGGAATTTTCAGGCAAATTTAATAATAAACGGCTATGTTTTTAGCCCTGCTATTCTTGGTTCTATTTCGTTTTCGGGATTAAAAATCCCTGATTACAAGCTAAGCTTGAATAATGTCAACATAGACTTTTCTAAGGATGAGATTAGCTTGGACTTTAAAGATTTAAAAATAGATGATTCCTCTATGAATATTAGTGCTCTTGTTAATTATCCGATAGAAACTCCTTTAATGCTTAAAAATATCAACATAATTTCGGATTATATGAATATTGATAAGATTGCCGGAGTTTTGATATCCAATAAAAACATTGTGGATGATAATAAAGAAAATATTAAAATGCCGGAATTCATTATTAAAAATGGAACGCTTGATTCAAAAGAGCTAATTATGCGTGACTTAATCACTTCAAATGTAAAAGCTAATATAAATCTCACTCCTGACGGATTATTATCGGTTTCCGACATTCAAATGAATGCAGCAGGAGGAGTTGGAGCAGGTAATATTTACTATAATACAAAATCCAGCGAGCTTTCGCTTAATCTCATCGCTAAAAACATGCAGGCAAACGCTCTTGCAACTACTCTTTTGAGATTTCCAAACGAAGTTTACGGCACTCTTAATGGAGAAGGGCAATTTTATACTAGCGGAAGAAATGCAGAAGAAATGATCTCAAATTCAAATGGTTATACGAATTTCAAAATATATGACGGTCGTCTTGTAAGATTGGGGTCGATGGAATACTTCTTAAGAGCCGCAAATGTTTTGCAATGCGGTATTGGAGGTTTTAATTTTAATAATATTATTGATCTCGTTGTACCTCAAAAAACGGGATATTTTGATAAGCTTGAAGGAAGGCTTGATATAAAAGACGGTGTTATTAATACGGAAGAGATAACTTCATCAGGCGAAAACCTTAGTCTGTTTATTTCAGGAAATTTTGATATGCTTACAAATAATGCTGACACTAAAATACTTGGCACCCTTTCCAAAAAAGTATCGGGATTATTGGGACCTTTAGGAAGTGTTTCCGTAAATCAGTTTATAGGATTTGTCCCCGGGGTTGGATTCTTGCCAACGATTGCAGGGGAGAAGGGATTAATAGATTTAATACCCGGATTAAGCAAAATACCTGTACTAGGACTTGATTATAATCAAAAAAGCAGGCAATTTGTTGTAGATATTAATGGAAACCTCTATGAACAAAGCTCTGTCAAAAGCTTTAGATGGCTAGATTAAAAATTTTCTCTTAAAAATTATGATTTTATTCCATCTATTTTTCCTCTATAATATTCTCAAAAGAAAAATGGAGGATGTGATGGAAGTTGAAAGAATAAGACAGGTTGACGCGGAAGTTGCGGAACTTGTAGTAAAAGAATTAGACAGACAAAGAAACACCATAGAGCTTATCGCAAGCGAAAATTTCACCAGTGAAGCGGTAATGGCAGCTTGCGGAACGGTTTTGACAAACAAATATGCCGAAGGCAAACCGCATAAAAGATTTTATAACGGCTGCGAAGTAGTCGACCAGATAGAAGAACTCGCTCAGGAAAGAGCAAAAAAACTTTTCGGAATGGCTCACGCGAATGTTCAACCGCACAGCGGTGCTCAGGCAAACATGGCGGTGTTTTTATATGCCTTAAAATACGGCGATAAAATCCTCGGAATGGACTTGTCAAACGGCGGACACCTTTCACACGGCTCACCTGCCAATTTTTCCGGTACATACTTTGATGCAACAACTTTTTACGGCGTAGACGAAAACGGTTATATTGACTATGACGACGTAGAAAAACTTGCAGTTCAGGCAAAACCAAAAATGATAATAGCAGGAGCAAGCGCATATCCGAGAATTATTGATTTTAAAAGATTTAAAGAAATTGCCGATAAAGTTGGCGCGTATTTAATGGTTGATATTGCTCATATTGCAGGGCTTGTTGCAGCGGGACTTCACCCTTCACCTTCTGAATATGCGGATTTTGTGACTACCACAACCCACAAAACACTTAGAGGACCTAGAGGCGGATTGATTTTATGCAAAGAAGAACACGCGGCAGGTATTGATAAAGCCGTATTCCCCGGAATTCAGGGCGGACCGCTTGAGCATATCATCGCAGGAAAAGCCGTTGCTCTTAAAGAAGCTTTTCAGCCGGAATTTAAAGACTATGCAAAAAGAGTTATAGATAATGCTAAAGCACTTGCAGAATCTTTAGTTGCAAATGACATGGATCTCGTAAGCGGCGGAACAGATAATCATTTGATGATTATGGACTTGAGAAGATACGACAAAACAGGAAAAGATATCAGTAATTTGCTTGAAAAGGTAAATATAACCGCTAATAAAAACACTGTGCCTAACGATCCGAAAAGTCCTTTCGTGACAAGCGGCGTAAGACTAGGCACTCCTGCAATCACCACAAGAGGTTTCAATACCGAAGATATGAAAACAGTTGGTGAAATCATAGCAGAAACCGTTAAAAATTCTGAAAACGAAACTAAATTGGAAGAATTGAGAAACAAATCAGCGACTTTATGCAAAAAATATCCGCTTTACCCTGATATGGTTTAAAAATACAAAAATTGAAGTATAATACTAATTGTTATTCTAAAACTTGTTTCAGCAAGGAGTAATCAAAACTTTATTTATGCAGTACGCTCATATTAACGGCTTTTTAATAGCATTTCTTCTGGCTCTGTTTATAGTGCCGGCGGTCAGACGTATATGCCTGAAAAAAGGTTTGGTTGATATGCCTAACGAAAGAAAAGTTCATAAAAACCCTATCCCAAGACTTGGAGGGGTTGCCATTTGGCTTTGCACTATATTGACGTTTGTTATTCTTGTTTTTATAAGCTGGGATTACCCTTATGGCAACGGGCTTTCTGGCATACTCGTCGGGGGAAGCATAATGTTTCTTCTGGGGCTTGTAGATGATTTATACGATTTAAGCCCTAAATTCAAGCTTGTTGTCCAAATAGGCGCAGCTTTAATAGCATTTTTACTTGGAGTAAGAATAGAAATTTTGTTTAACCCCTTTGGAGGAGCGCTTCATCTGGGAATATTAAGCCTGCCGATTACTTTAATATGGCTTGTGGGCATAAGCAACGCGATGAATTTTATTGACGGAGTTGACGGGCTTGCAGGCGGAGTAAGCGCAATTTGTGCCGTAACTCTTGCAGTAGTCGCAATTTACACAAATCAGCCTATAAGCGCAGTTCTGGCATCAATTTTAGCCGGCTCCATGATGGGATTTTTAGTATTTAACTTTCATCCGGCAAGAATTTTTATGGGAGATTCAGGCGCATTGTTCTCGGGATTTGTACTGGCAGGACTGTCAGTTGCAGGAGTATTAAAAAGCCTTACCGCTACAATGCTTTTACCTATATTGATATTGGTTGTGCCGATTATGGATATATCTTTTTCAGTATTCAGAAGGCTTTTAAAAGGCTCAAACCCCATGAAGGCAGACGCTGAACATATTCACCATAAGCTTCTTAAAGCAGGATTTTCACATAACCGTACGGCAGCCATACTTTATCTTGTATGTGCAGGTGCAGGGTCTATCGCAGCAATTTTAGTGGGCGCTCAAAGAGTTTATCTTACAATTTTGGTAATTGTATTAATTTTAATGCTTTTGTTATCAAGACTCGCCAAATTAAGAAAAGGTCAAGAGCTCGACAAATTGCCGGATCTGCAAGAACCTCCGCAGGAAGAATTTCAAGTTTAAATTAAAGAGCTTAATTAATTCCTGTAGCTGTTTTTATATAAATGGACTATCAGTCATATTTCCCATAGCAGGAACTAAAGTGTTTGAAATGTAATCGTCTATATAAGAAAGCATATCTCTGTCAGAAAGATTAAATACATTAGAAGTTAAACCTACTGTTTGAGGAACGCCGGAACCGTCAGAATCGTTGCCCATAGCAGGCTCTAAAGTGGTTGTAATGTAATCGTCTATATAAGAAAGCATATCTCTGTCAGAAAGATTAAATACGTTAGAAGTTAAACCTACTGTTTGAGGAACGCCGGAACCGTCAGAATCGTTGCCCATAGCAGGAACTAAAGTAGTTGCAATGTAATCGTCTATATAAGAAAGCATATCTCTGTCAGAAAGATTAAGTATATTAGAAGTTAAACCTACTGTTTGAGGAACGCCGGAACCATCAGAATCGTTGCCCATAGCAGGAACTAAAGTAGTTGCAATGTAATCGTCTATATAAGAAAGCATATCTCTGTCAGAAAGATTAAGTATATTAGAAGTTAAACCTATTGTTTGAGGAACGCCGGAACCGTCAGAATCGTTGCCTGTAGCAGGTTCTAAAGTGGTTGAAATATAGTTATCTATATAAGAAAGAAGATCTCTATCAGAAAAATTAAATACATTAGAAGGAATGCTACTGGTTGATACGCCTGTAGATCCTGTAAAGTAGCTATTTGTATTTAATGCTGTTACGATTAAAGACATTTTTAAATACTACCCTTTTCTTACGAAACACAATATACTTCATATGTATAAAGTATTTATTCCCGTCCAAAAAACAAAAAAAACGTTTTTTGTTACATAATTTAACATGTGTTTTATAAGAAATTATTTGAGTATTAAGATTCTTTAAGGTGTTTTATATGTTTGTAAACATATATTACGAAAAGTGATAATAAAATGCCAACGATTGCGTAATCAAATTTATGCCAGAAAGCAGAAAACATTTCCCTGTTCTGACCAAGCTTTAGACCGACATAAACAAGAAAATAACTCCATACTAAAGAGCCGATAAATGTAAATAATATAAATCTCGAAAAATTCGCCTTTAAAATTCCTGCCGGTAATGAAATGAAAGTTCTGACTACAGGCAGCATTCTGCATATAAAAAATGCCCAGTCTCCGTATTTTTCAGACCATTTGTCAGCAGTTTCGAGGTCTTTTTTACTAATTAAAAACCATTTTCCATGTTTTTCCACAAAAGGTCTTCCTCCAAAATATCCAAGATAATATGAGGGAATAGAGCCTACTACACATCCGAAAGCTCCGGCAAAACTTGCCGCATGAAATCCCATAACCCCTTTGCTTACAAGATAACCTGCAAAAGGCAGAATAGCTTCGCTTGGTAGAGGTATATTTGCGGATTCTATAGCCATTAAAAGAACTATTCCCATCTCTCCCATTCCTGTTATGGTATGTTCAATAAAATTAATTACAGGTAAAAGAATTTGATCCAGATTGGACATGATAAACTTACTCTCCTTAATTTAACAGTAATATCAGGATTTTTGACCGATTGTAAATAATATCATAACATTATCAATTAAAAAGAGACATAAAATTTAAGAAGCGATCTTGTTTAAAGAGTATGGTTGTTTGTTTTTGTAAGATTAATATGATAATATTTGATATGAATTAATGTATTATAAGTATTTGAATACTAAAAACAAATCGAAAGCGGTAGACAGAATTATAGCATTACAGATGCAGGTTCATTCTGAGTTTTTATGTCGGGTAGGATAATAAAGGATTAAAACATTGAGTTTTACAACAGATGTAAATGCGCATACAAAAAAAATTATTTCAAAGAAACAAGAACAATCCATGAATAAATTTTCAGTGACAACACCGGACAGAAGTGCTGTTAATCTAGAAAAAACTTTTTCTTTAGAAGGTTCGGGAAGCATTTTAAGTCAGGAAAAGAAAGAAAAAACAATCAATAAGCTTTCTTTTGCAAAAGAAATTGATGCTTTGAAAAAAAATCATAAAACCAGATTTATTAAAAATATTAATTCTGATGAAAATGATAAAATTGTTGAAAATAAAGAAATAGTAAGCATTCCTGCTATAAATGACGAAGCAATGCAGATGATTAATGCTCTTGTTCATACTCAAAATCATATAGTTAAGGAATTAACAGATGTTTTTGATAAAAGGCTTGAAAAATTTGATGATATTGTAATGGATCTTATCAGATGTAAAACTGAAAATGAAAGATTGAAGCAAAAAGTTGATAATTTAACCAGAGATAATTATAAGTATAAAAAAGAAATGGAATGCTTTAAATCTATAATTCCCGGCGTTTATATAAAAAAAGAGCTTGATAAAACAAGATTTTAAATTTAAAACCAACAAAAAACTCCTCTATTAGAGGAGTTTTTTGTGTAAAAAGGTTTATGGTTAGGAATAAGGAATTTCTGTATATAATTATCCGAGAGTTTTGAAGGACATCTCGATGTTTTTGTCGATAACTTTTTTTACTGCATCATATTCGGTTTCAACTTCTTTGTGCTGAGTATCAAGATCTCTTGTTCTCAATTCAAGTTCTTTATCAAGAGATTGAACTAATGCCATCTGTGTTTCGTAATCGCCTGTAGGGATAGCTGTTTGTTGAACTGGAGAAACTGAAAATATAAATCCTGGAAGAGCTCCTACCGGATTTTGAGTAGTTGTTGTTGTACCATCAGGATTTGTTGTTGTTGTTTGATTTAAAACTGAAGTATCATCGGTTTGATACATTGCAGCTGCATATTGTCTAATAAGTTGGGATGATTGTTGAGCTAAAGTTGTTCTTCTTTGATTAATGGTTTGAATTTTAAATTCGATATCGCTTTTTCTTGCTGTAAGCATTAATAATCTGCCTTGACTTGCTGCTAAACCCATAATCGTATTTCCTTTTCCTTATTTATCTAACCTTTGCCTTACATATATATAAAAACAAAAAGTATCTAAGAATTGCATAAAAAGTATATATCGTTACAATCTTTTACAATTCTTGGAAAAGCTAGATTTGCAAGGGGAAAATACGCTATTAAATTTTTCATTAAACCAAGGTGGTTATATATTTTTTATTTGTTTTGTTTTTTAGAATATATTTTTATATTTAATTAACTCCTTTTGAAATTTATTAATAAACATGAAATTAAAGATAAAATTTAAAAAACGTGAATTTAAAAATTGAAATATGTTTTTTATTAACGAGATGCTTTTATCAAAAAAATTATAAATTACCTTTGATTTGGAATTTAAGTATTTATACTTAAAAAAGCTCTATCTATATAGATAAAAACAAAAAATATGCGCAAATTGCATAGTATTTATAAATGGTTACAAATATTTACACGGCAAAGTCTATTGTTTGCACGCATTACGGCAATAAAAAAGCTCCTTTTGTACAAAAGGAGCTTTTTTTCGTAATTTATTTTATTAACCTAAGGTTTTGAAGCCTTTTTCGATTGATTTATCAATTACTTTTCTAACTACATCAAGTTCTGTTTCTACGATTTTGTTTTGTGTTTGAAGATCTTTTTCTCTAAGTTCTAATTCTTTATCAAGTGATTGAACTTGTTGCATTTGAGCTTCATACCAGCCGCTTGCTACAGGGGATTGAGGAACTGCGCCTGCTGCAGGAGCTGTAAATCCAAGTGTCATTGCGGATCCGCCTAAAACACTGACATCATCTGTTTGGTACATTGCGTTAGCGAAAGCTCTTGCTAATTGGGAAGCTTGTTGAGCTAATGTTGTTCTTCTTTGATTTATAACTTGCACTTTAAATTCAATGTCAGATTTTCTTGCTGTAAGCATTGATTCTCTGCCTGCGCTTGCTGCTAAACCCATAATAATTCTCCTTTTTCTTACTTAACTTACCTAACTTTTAGCAAAATACATTTTATTAGTTTTTTAAAATTGAAAGCTTCTTTTTGAACTTGTCTTTTGTTTATCTCTTACTCTTATATAAAAACATTAAATATCTACGGAATGCATAAAAAGTATATACTGTTACATTTCTTTACAGTAGTTTGGGGAAAGTTGGTAATAACAAGGTTTTTATTTTTTGTGAATATCTGCCGATAATGTTGTATGTAAACAAAATGTTGAGTATATTTAAAATTAAAAGGTATTCTTGAGTTTTATAATGGACTTTCAAGGGCAAACGGAGGTTTTCAAGGGGTATCCCCCTTGAGTAGCTTATTTCGTAGTTTTTGGCGAAACGGGTATAAAAAGCTATAGCCTGTGTTTGAAGGAGCAAAGCGACTGAGTTCAGGCGTGCGTTGAATAAAATCTATAATCTCCAGTGAGCCTAAAAAACAAGAAAATTAATTTTAAAGTTTTTTGTTTTGCTTACTTTATATTTTTTATTAAAAAATAAAAGTAAGTCGCTGGCTTTAGACAGCGAAACTAAAAGGCTTTAGCTTAACGAACTTATTTTAATTATTAAAAAAAGAGCGGTTCGTGCGAACCGCTCTTTTTTTATTCTTTTTTATTAACCTAAGGTTTTGAAGCCTTTTTCGATTGATTTGTCGATAACTTTTCTAACTACATCAAGTTCTGTTTCTACGATTTTGTTTTGAGTTTGAAGATCTTTTTCTCTTAGTTCCAATTCTTTATCAAGTGATTGAACTTGTTGCATTTGAGCTTCATACCAGCCGCTTGCTACAGGAGATTGAGGAACTGCGCCTGATGTTGGAGCTGTAAATCCAAGTGTCATTG
>Ga0209417_1006835_pt1 | contig 11412 bp, 14 predicted proteins | sample RifGroF2_FD_184002 | JGI IMG/M metagenome (GOLD analysis project Ga0209417, IMG submission 184002) | Groundwater microbial communities from Rifle, Colorado, USA - Groundwater F2 (SPAdes) (version 2) | ecosystem: Environmental > Aquatic > Deep subsurface > Groundwater | place: Rifle, Colorado... | reverse complement strand
AGCTGTGCAGCTTCTCTTCTAATCGCGGGCATGTTTTTGTTTGTTGTGTATGGCATATGGAATCATTTTAAACTCTGTGGTGATTCCAAGCTATTGGGATATTACGTATTTTTTGACATAAAAAATTACTCGTGCATAATTAATACTTGAAATCAACGTTCTCAAGGAGGTAAAAATGAAACTGCTCGTGATGATCAATCACAACGGGCACGGACGCATCTGGTCAGCGCATATCATCGAGTTTGGAATTCCGACACGAGACCTAGAAGTTCCCATCGACATCTGTCTCAGAGACGACTCCTTCACGATCTTCGTCGATAAAGAAGCAGCCAAGCTGGGCTTGGTGCCTGTGGGAGTGGTCAGCGCTGGCCTTGTCCACGTATTTCAGTTATCGCCACCTACCAAGTGATAAGCCATCACTCCATCATGCCACTCGGAGAAGCCACGCTTCTCATGGTGGCTTCTTTGTTTATAAGTGCTAAAATAAAACATATGGAAAATATTCTTTTTATATTGTTGGGGTTAATTATAGGAGGTGTGGTTATTTATTTTATTTTTGAAAATAAAAAAAAGGAAGAAAAAAATGAAAACAATGGAGGACTACTTATGCTTCAGCAACAAATGGCAGACCTAACTCGTGAAGTAAATAAAAATTTAATAGATGTAGCACGCGAACAAACAAAAACTAATGAAGCCACGAGACAATTCATAACCATCGCTGATAAATTGGGAGATTTAGAAAAAACTCTTAAACATCAAAAGCAACGTGGCAACTGGGGAGAAGCTTCGCTGGAGCTTATTCTTTCAAACACTCTCGCACCGGGACAATTTAAAATGCAGTATGAATTCAAGAATAAAGAAACAGTAGATGCAGTGATAATCACCAAAGAGGGCATCATTCCCATAGACGCAAAATTTTCACTGGATAATTACGATCGTGTAGTGCACGCTATGGATGAACGTCAGCGGGAAGAATTGGAAAAAGAATTTAAAAACGATTTAAAGAAAAGGATAGACGAAACAGCAAAATATGTGCGTCCAGAGGAAGGCACTTTGCCATTTGCTTTTATGTATATTCCGGCGGAAGCTATTTATTATGATTTGCTAGTAAATGAAGTCGGCTCCATAAAAGTAAACACACGCAACCTCATAGACTACGCATATAATGAAAAAAAAGTTATCGTCATTTCTCCGACGACTTTTATGGCATATCTGCAATCCGTTCTGTATGGTTTTAAGGCTTTTAAGATTGAGGAATCCGCAAAAGAAATAATCAAAAAAGTGGGAGACTTAGGTAAACATTTGAAATCTTTTGATGAATATCACAACAAGCTCGGCAATGCACTTGCTACTGCCGTGAATCACTACAATACATCCGGCAGAGAACTTAAAAAAATAGACAAAGACGTTTTACGCGTGACTGGCTCTTCTCCAGAAATTTCTCTGCTTGAAATAGAAAAACCAAAAATTGAAGACTAGAAACAAAAAGGCACCAGCGACTCCTCCTTGGTGTCGCTGGCGCCCGAGATGGATGTATTTGTGATGGAAAGAACGTTACTTTGGACGGAGGTCCTCCACATCTCTGTAAAATTCCTCCAAATTGAACTTCTGTTCAGGAAAAAAGTATTTCCCCTTCTTGGCCATCGTGACCATCCGATCCAAAATCTTGTTCACCTCCATCGGATTGGCTCCCTCCCTGTTGAGTTTCTTGATCAACAGAGTGTAATAGTTCGGCCACGAGCCACTCGGCTCCACTCCCGCCTCCACGGCATTGAGCTCCTGGTCGAGCAACCTGAGAGTGGAAAGATTCTCAATGTTGGAAAGTTGGTAATAGAGTTCCTTCACCCTTGCCTCCGCCTGGACAGCCCTCTCCTCAGATCGTGCAAGTTTCTCCATGGAAATGGTTCTATCCCCTTTCTGCCTCTGTATGTCGGGAGATGAAAGAGCCAAGTCCAAGGCAAATACGAGAATGACAGCTCCAAGGACAAAGAACGTTGACCTCTTCATGACCCATCCTTTCTCTTGCGTTTTTTCAGCAAGGCATCTCCTTTAGCAATCCAAGCAAGGGCTTCCCTTAAGCTCTTGCACTCCTCAGCGGTCTCGTAGCATTTCACTGCCCTGCTGGTTAAAGAATCCGAGCCAGGCCAAATAAAACGCCACATCACCACTAACCTTGATCTCAACATACTACCAACCTCCTAAAGTTACAAATTTACAAATCCGCGATTAATATAGCATACTACAAAATAAAATGTTATATTCTTCCCTGTATGGCCCTATCGTCTAACGGTTAGGACGGATCCTTCTCAAGGATTAAATTCGGGTTCGATTCCCGGTAGGGTCACAAAATGAAATTGCCTTTAGAAGAAAAAACAATTACGGCTCTTCACTGGATTATAGAAATTTTAAACAAACATAAAATTAATTATCAAATTTCTGGAGGTTTTGCTGGCAAAGTTTTTGGATCAAAAAGAGAGTTGCATGATATTGATATAGATATATCCAAAAAAGATTTTGACAAAATCCTGCCAGAAATTTCTGATTACATAATATATGGTCCAAGTCATTACGTAGATGATAAATGGGATTTGGAATTAATAATACTCAACTATAATGGACAAGAAATTGATATCAGCGATTCTGATAATATCTTGATAAGTAACAAAGAAAGAACAAAGTGGATTTCTTTTACAACTGACTTTTCAAAAACTTTAAACATAGATTTAAATGGAATAAAAATAAAAGTAATAAATCCTAAAGATTTTATAGAGTATAAAAAAGAACTTGATGGTGAACATCAACTTGAAGATATAGAAGCAGCCAAAAAATATGTTGAGGCGCTCTAATACTTAAGCAAGAACGGTTCTTGCTTAGTTTGTTCTTGCTTAGTTTGATTTTTTATTATTTTCTTTATGTTCTTTTTTTATATTTCTATATAAAGAAATTAAATCAGAAGCAATATTTTTGCTACAGAATTTTTCTGCGGTATGTCTCGCATTTGCAGCCATCGCAAGACGTTTTGTATTATCACTTAAAAGCTCTTGCGCTCGTTCTATTGCTTCTTCTGTTGTAGAAACAATAAATCCATTCTTTCCATTTTCTATAATTTCCGGTGCAATTCCAACGGAAAATGATATAGGAACTAATCCTTGAGACATTCCTTCTACCAAGCTCAAGGAAAATCCTTCATATCTAGAAGATATAAAAAGAATACTTCCAAAAAGAGGAGCAAGTGCACCAGGAATTAAATCTTTTCGTAAATTTACGTACATATAATGTTTTGGGAAAGAAACTTTTAACCATTCTTTTAATTTAAAATTTGTAGTCATACATATCGTAGTTTTCGGAATTTCAGGAAAAGCACGATAAAAATTTACTAGCCTAGAAAAACCTTTTATTTTCAGAGTAAAAACATCATTACCAAGTCTTCCCAAAAATACTAAATGTGGAGCTTGTATTTCTGTGGTTCTCGGTGGAAGAAACCAGTAGTCTTCGATAGCGTTATGAATAATAAATATTTTTTCTTTTGGCACTCCGACATTTTCTAATTCTTCTTTTACTTTTTTTGATGTTGCAATACAAGCAGTAGAACGAGAGGCGACTATCGTCTCTATATCTGATATGTCTTCCATCGGACGGAACGTATTAAAATCAAGTTCTGGAACAATTTTTAATTTCACCAATTCCTTAAAAACTTGTTGTTCATTTTTGGGTAATTTTTTAGTAGGTGGTACAACGGTAAGAAAACCATTAGTGGTAGAACCAAAATGACAAACTATTGGCGTGTTAAAAGTCAAAAAAGGTAATGGAGTATATGTAGTTCCTTGAATAATATCAAATTTTAAAATATCTTTTTTGTTTTCAAGCATTGAATAGAAAAAAAGTATATTCGCTATACCCTTTAAATGTGCTGGAGGATCAGAAAGTTGTAATTTTGGATAAAAATGTTTGACTTGAACTCCGAAAGCTCCAAGAGCTTGAGCCATAAAACGATTGATTTGAGCTGCTCCCGTATGCATACCTGTATGGATACGTTTTTCGTTATGAATGAAAGCGACTTTTATTCCAGTCTTTTTTAGTTTTTTGGGTAAAGACTCTGCTTTTTCAGAATGAAACATTTTTAAAATAGAACGTGTAAAATAAAAAGCTCGCCTCTGCAATCCCTGTTTCTTTTTTTGCATTATATTTCCATTATAAAACATTTTTCAAAAAAATAGTATATACTATAGAAGTAGCAATAACAGCAATTTAGTCGACCAGCTGTTAATGTTACTTTTTTAAGCTAACTAAAATATTATGGACGACGAAACAACAAAACCAGCTCCTGAGACAACTGAACCTACACCAGCTCCGGAGACTCCTGAAACTCCTACTGAATAAGACAGTAACAAAAACAGCCCCAGTGGGGCTGTTTTTGTTTTTATCTATTACAAGGTATAATAGAAATTATGAAAAAAATATTATTTATAATTATAATTCTTGCTATTATCATATTAGCAGTACTGTGGAAAATCGAGAATATCAATACTGATATTATTCCTTCTGTACCCGAAATAGATTCTATTTTAAAAGCTGAAATAGAAAGTAAAATGAATCTAATTCGTCTAGAGAGTCCTCTCCCAAATAGTATTATTACTAATCCCCTTTCTATCAAAGGAGAAGCGCGTGGAAATTGGTTTTTTGAAGCGAGTTTCCCAATATATTTGACCGACTGGGACGGGCTCATCATAGCTGAAGGATACGCCACAGCGGAGGGTGAATGGATGACGACAGAGTTTGTACCCTTTAGTGCGAATTTAACATTCACAAAACCAGAATATAAAAACAATGGAAGCTTAATATTAAGAAAAGATAATCCTTCAGGACTACCAGAACATGATGATGCCCTAGAGATACCAATATTTTTTGGTCAATAATTTCTATTTTTTATTTTTCCATTCATCATCCTGACGAACCAATAATTTTTCTTTATTTTCTTTATCTTTTAGTATAGCTTCCACTATACGTTCCATACGCATACCCTGAGAACCTTTCACCAACACCATATCCCCGTTTTTTACGAAAGTTTTTATAAAATCTCCCGCTTCATTTGAATCTAAAAATTCAAAAATTTTCTTTTCGTCCATCCCGGCTTGAATCGCGCCTTCTCTGATTGCTTTTGCTCTTTGACCAACCACTACAAGTACATCATCTTTTCTATCTAAATTTTGTTGAGCTACTCTACCTATATTTTTATGAGCTTCGATCGTGTGTTTTCCAAGCTCTAGCATGTCTCCTAAAACAGCTATCTTTCTTCCATTCCATTTAATCTTTCCCAAAGTTAAAAGTGCAGATTCACAAGCGAATGGAGAAGAATTGTATGTGTCATCTAGTATCAAACTACCCTCTACTCCGGCCAAAAGTCGCATTCTTCCTGGAGGAACATCGTAATTTTTTAATGAATTTATTGCATTTAACATATTAAATTTTAAACCAGAAGAAAGAGCCAGAGCTGACAAGGACGCATATATATGATTGCGCCCAAATACACCTTCAATAACTACGGGCAAGCTATTTCCTTTTTCATCTACTCTAAAAATTACTCCAGCTGGTTCATTTTTATCATCAAAAAATATTTGATCATCAGAACCCAAAATATCAGCCCCCTCATCAAATCCATAAGTTATCGTTCGAGATTTAGTTTTATTTTTCATCTCCAACACTGTTTTATCATCAGCGTTTAAAACCAAAAGTCCATCAGATCTAAGAGTTTTTATAAGTTGACTTTTTTCCTCTACTAAATGTTTGTGAGAATTAAAAAATTCAATATGCGCGGGAGTATCTCCTATCGCTGTGACGATAACAGCATCAGAAACGAGCCAGGAAGCTGTTTTCTTCATATCTCCCGGCTTACCTACACCTACTTCAAGTATAAGCCACTCTGGATACTTGTGAGTCCAAATAAATAACCATAGACCTTTTAAAATATTTAAAATCCAAACAAAAGGATCATTCCAGCCATTTGGACAACCCAATATAGTCAATGGTAAACCTATCTCACTATTAAAACTTTTTTCACTTTTACGAACATATGCTATTTTAGAAAATACAGCATATACAGCATCCTTGGTTGAAGTTTTGCCGAGAGATCCAGTAATAGTAATAATCTTTGGCTTATACTTACGAAGTACCAATTGTGACTCTAACCTCAAAATATAAATTATTATTTTTTTAAAAGTAATTTTCATGACTATCTATCTGGTGGAACATTGTAATAATTTAATAAAAATTTTGTGATATCTAAAAATGGATCTGTCCAAGTTGTAGCAGCATAAGACACTCCTTTTGGATTTATTGCGTAAAGAAGCACTATAAATTGTGGGTCATACGCAGGGAAATAACCAAAAAATGAATGCGTATGTCTATCTGTATAATATCCTCCGGTAGTATTATCCGCAACTTGTGCTGTACCAGTCTTCACAGCGACACTAAAATGTTCAAACTTTGCTTTACCTTCTTTTATCGCTTTGTCCATGACAGTGACCAACATCCTCGTTATAGTCTCTCCAGTATCTTTAGTAATTTTGCCTGGTGTTGTAGGATATGTAAGTTTTTTTGAAATACCACTATTATATTTAATTTCTTTTACCAAGTGTGGAACTACCAAGTTACTGCCATTGCCCAAAGATGCTAATGCCCTAATCAATTCTATTGGTGTGAGTGCTATGCCTTGGCCAAAAGTAGCATTTGCATATTCAATCTCACGAGGACTTTTTAATATTCCCGAAACCAAACCACTTGTCTCATTCGGCAAATCAATTTTTGTCTTAGTATTTATTCCAAAAGAAAGCAAATAGTCACGCAGTCTTTCTTTCCCCAACTTTTGTCCTACGAGAACCATTCCCGTGTTAAGAGATTGATTTAAAACTTCTTGCATACTTGTATTTGGCCCTCTACCTTTTTTATCAAAATTAAATATTTCTTTTTTTTCAACTATTACTGAACCCTTATCATTATATGTAGTATCTGGTGTCACTACTCCTGCGTCTAAACCAGCAGCCATGACCAATGGTTTTACAACTGATCCAAATTCTAAAACATTTTCTACCAATGGATTTGAAAAAATTGAAACATTTTTAACTTGAGAAAAATTATTTGGATCAAAATCGGGTTTAACAGAAAGTGCATAAATAGATCCATCTTGTGGGTTCATGATTATTCCTCCAATAGAATCAACTTGATATTTATCTTTCACATCGCTTAATTTTTTTTCCAAAAATCCTTGAACTTGAGGTTCAATAGTAGTCACTATATCTCCATCCATAGTTTCATTCTCAAATAAAGTTTTTCGTAAATTAGAAAAAACCTCTGCAAAAAAATTAATATACAAATTATTAGCATTACGAGAAAGCAAATCATCATATTGCCTTTCTAGCCCATAACGTCCACCTAACTCATCACCCTTGTACCCCACAAAACCAAGTGTGTGTGAAGCTAGATTTTCGCCAGGATAAAAACGCCATTTTTCCTTAAAAATACTTACACCTGGTAATTTTAATTTAGATACCTCATCAGCTTTTTCTTTAGATAAATAGTGCAATATCTCTTCATACGGATCATTCTTTTTTTCTGCTTTCAAAATAAAATCATCATAATCAAGCTCTACTATCTCAGATAATTTCTTATAAGTATTTTCAGGGTCAACAATTTTACCTGCATTTATTGCAACTTTAAAACCAGAAGTTTGCATCGCAGCAGAAACAAGCTGTCCGTCTTTACGTTCAAAATAAATATTTCCACGCTCAAAAATATCCGAAGAAGCTGTAGCATATTGTCTATCAGCAACTTCTGAATAAGTTTTACCATTTACAATCTGAACAAAAAAAAGTTTTACGAGAAGAATACCTGCAAAAAGAATAACACAAAAAAGGACAACCCTAGATCTTGTTAAAAAACTATATTTCATTTTTGCCAAGCTTTAAACTATCAAGAGCTTCTGAGGCGAAATTATAGCCGAGAGATTTACGAGTTGCGAAAGTTGCTTTTGTTTCTTTAAATCCCATAGAATGAGACAAGGATAAATCTAAACTATTTGAAATAGATAGATAAGAAAGTTCTAAGTTCCCAATTTCATTGGACAAAGCTAAAGCTTCTTTCTCCAAAACTCTCCTTTCCACTATATCGAAAGTCATATTGCCTATTATCAAAACATACCAAAATGCTAAAGCAAATAAAACAGCGAGCATCGTATTTAAAACAACTTTTCTAACTTCAACATTATCGCTCATAATGTTTACGTTCTCCATACTTGTTTTAAATTTTAAGCTTGCTTGTTTCATATTTTTACTTGCCCCGCCGTGGCGGTCGTTTTCTCTAAAATTCTTAATTTTGCACTTCGAGCTCTCGGGTTATTTTTTAATTCTTTTTCACTTTCTAAAATTGGTTTCTTGTTTATTAATATTGCTTTACCTTCTTTTTCTAATGTTTTAAAAAATTTCTTTACTATCCTATCTTCTAAACTATGAAATGATATGACTGACATTCTCCCACTCGGTTTTAATGCGTCAAACCCTTTCTCTAATCCTGTTTGTAAGCTTCGCAATTCATCATTGACAGCTATCCGTAATGCTTGAAATGTCCTCGTGGCAAAATGTATTCTCCCTCTTCTGTATGCTCCAGGTACTACATCGCTAATTATCTTTACTAAGTCGGCTGTATTTTGAATCTTTGTCTTTGTCCTAGCTTCTACTATTCCCCTTGCTATTCTTCTACTAAATCTTTCTTCGCCATATCCATAGATTATGTCTGCTAAATTTTTTTCATCCCAAGTATTTACAATTTCTTCTGCAGTCAAATCTTCTTCATTGGGATTCTCTTTCATCGTCATAAGCAATGGTTCATCTTTTTGGAAAGAAAATCCTCGCCCGGATTTTTCCAATTGGTCAGAGCTCAATCCTAGATCAAAAATAATTCCATCTACTTTTTCATTTTTCAAAACTTCATCAAGATCTCGAAAGTTTTTATTATGAAAAGAAATTCTTTTTTCATTCTCCTGCCATACACTTTTATCTTGATCGAGTGCTATGACTTTTGCTTTTGGAAATCTTTTTAAGATTTCCAAACTGTGTCCTCCTCCTCCGAAAGTAGCATCTAATACGATAGATTCTATTTTCAAATTAAGCCCATCTATTGTTTCATTTAAAAGAACTGTCTTGTGTACGCTCTCCATCCTATTTTCCTTCGTTTCCAAGCTTTTCTGCCAATTGATCCGCTTGCTTTTCCACGACATCTTTATACTGCGACCATGTCTTCTCATTCCAAATTTCAACTCTGTCTTCTACTCCGATGACTGCTGCTTTATCTTTCAAATTTATTCTGTCTTTCAAAAAATCTGGTATTAATATTCTGCCGATAGAATCCACTTCTACATCTACTGCGCGTCCAAACATAAATCTATTAAAACTTCTTTTGTCTGCTTTTAAAAATGATAAATCTGATTCAGAATCTGAAAGTCTCTTGCTCACCTTTGTCCATTCTTTAAGTGTGAAAACAAACAAACAAGAATCTAAACCGGGAGTGATGATGACTTTTTTGCCCATTTCTTTGCGGAATTTTACCGGCAAAGACATTCTATTTTTTTCATCTATGGTGTGTATGTATTCGCCGATGAGCATATTTTTATAAAAATTATTATCAACTCATTTCCCACTTTTTCCCACTTAGTTAATATTATAAACTATATACAAAACAACACCAAGCTTTATACTGTGGATAACTTTAACTAAAGAGATTCCTTGACTGTTTTTCCAAAAAGTTGTAAAAAATGAATAGAGGGAGGCGATATGATACCCGAATGGCTCATCGACATCTTGATTTTGCTGTTCTTCATGGGTGGACCAATCTCGATCATTCTCATTGCTGTCTTTCTTGGTTCGAATGTTTTGAAGGGTGGCGTAGACGCTGGTGGAGAAACGAATCCGCAAAAAGGAGGCAACGATGGCTGAAAAGATTGCTCTTATCATTACCGGTCTCCTATTCCTGGCCTCCATCGTCATTTTTCCAGGTCTGAGCTTCTGTGAGTGGATGGAAAAGAAGTTCAAAGAAGCGGAAGACGAAGAACCCATCGAAAGTAGAAAGGAGTGGCAGTGAGAATCCAAGTTCTGAGTTCACCCGGAGGTCCAGGCATGGAAGCGGAGAGGATATCGGCTCTTCTCCGCAAAAAGGTGGTTCGACTCAAGTTACCTGGTCCTACTCCAATTCTGGAGGTTCCCAATTTGAACAGTCGTGACCTGCAAGAACTTCACCGGAATAAGTACAAGGTGATAGTTCTCTAAGTTCAACACGAACCGCGCCTGCCCCCGCTCCGAAAAACTCGGAGCGGGGGCGCCAAGAATTTTGTTCTTTATTATAAATATCAACACATCGGCATGAAAATGCCACAAAAAACGCCTCGACGCTATGCGCTCGAGGTTGTATCGTTTATGGATAAATTTTATACCTGCGGAAGTCCGACTTCCGCAAACTCGTCTTGCGAAAAATTAAGCCATTCTTTTATTTCAATATCAAAATCCTTAACACTCCGAAAATATTCTGGAAATACTTCTGTGTTTAAAATTTTATTTTCTGGACGCACAATATTTTTATAATCTAAATAACTTGACCATAAATAATTAGCTAAAAATTTTTTAGATCTTCCATAATCCCTAATTCCATCTTTTTTCCACCTGCTATCAATTAATTTTATTGGGTTAAGATGTATATAAGAAAAAAGATATTTTGCTTGCGGATCACCCTCAACATGAATTGATTTAAATTTACTTTCAAAAAGCCCACCAGTACGTCCATATTTTTTATTAAAATACTTTGAATAAGAGGTTAAAAGTTTACGCATAAATTCAGATATTTGATTTTTGCGGAAGTCCGACTTCCGCAAGTTATTTGGTGTTATGTATAAATGAAAATGGTTGGGCATCAGTGTCCATGCACCTATAGAAATAATCAATTCACCACGATCAAAATCCCAAGCGCTAATTCCCCTTCTCACTATATCTTCACGAAAATCTATGCTATTTTTTGAATTACAAAGATATAATAACTTTACAAAACGATCTCTGTCTTGATCGTCTAAAAATATTTTCTGTTTACTATTTCCTCGACTATAAACATGATAAAACTCCCCCTCAGCAAGAGATACTTTTCTATGTGACATAAAACAATATTACTGCGGAAGTCCGACTTCCGCAAGTTATAATTTTCGGTTATGTTATGCGGGGCTAGGTATAGATAACTCGAATTAACTGCTTTATCGTATTCTAATCAATAGCTTCACACCACTTGCATAGGAGTTAAATAATTAATTCCTCCATGAACTCTTTTGTAATTGTAGTATTGCAAATATTTTTTAAGTTCGCAATTAATTTTAAAAACATCATT
>Ga0209417_1006832_pt1 | contig 11419 bp, 12 predicted proteins | sample RifGroF2_FD_184002 | JGI IMG/M metagenome (GOLD analysis project Ga0209417, IMG submission 184002) | Groundwater microbial communities from Rifle, Colorado, USA - Groundwater F2 (SPAdes) (version 2) | ecosystem: Environmental > Aquatic > Deep subsurface > Groundwater | place: Rifle, Colorado... | reverse complement strand
GTGTGAGCGGTTGAAACAGCAGGTCTCGAAAACCTGTAAGGGTCAAACCTTCGAGGGTTCGAATCCCTCCCTCTCCGAACTTTTTGACTTTTTAAAAAATCGGAATTAAAATTTATAATTTCTGCGCGCGCAGAATTAAAATTTAATATAAATTCCCAAGGTTTTTTGTATTCGACGGAAAGCCGCCGCCTGCCTATACGGAAGTTCGAACCGATCTTTTTCAACTTTTCCCTGTTTTCCTCCGCTTTTCCGCTCTCCGCCAGTTCTCCGACGTGAACTGCCTCGCGGTATAACTCCAGCTCCGGTTCGAACCGATTGGCTCCCTGCCGGGCAAAAGCTGCGAGTTTGTTTTCAATTTCCTTTTTCCCATTGACCAATTGGGCTTTCCTCTCAGCGTACTCGGACTGTGTAAGATGGCCTTGCAGTACCAAATCCAGCAACTTACCCAATTGGTCAGTAAGGATAACCAACTCACCTCGCAGCTTTTGCCGGGCACTCTCCCCGGCCTGGGCCGACGCGGCTCGTTCATTCTCGGCCATAAGGATGAGCCCGTTGGCCAGGGCCGGGGGTAAGGAAACAGATTTTAGTTCACCTTTTATCTGGGCCGTAATCAGTTCCTCCCTTACATAGGGTTCGGCGCAAGGCCCCTTGCGCTTGGTACAGCGCAGGTAGTTATGTTCTTTCTGAGTTTCCGTGGTAATGAAGCAACCGCACTCCTGGCAGTGGAATACTCCACGGTAGGTGTAAGGCTTCAACCTTGGCCCCTTGGGCTTGCTTTTACGCAGCATTACGGCCTGGCAACGGTCGAAGAGGTCTTTAGTTATGATCGGCTCATGCTTTCCCTCGTAGAGCTCGCCCTTATACCTTATAAGACCATAATAGACCGGGTTCTTGAGCATATACTGATAGTTGCCTACTGAAAGGGCGGTATGCCGCCCTTTCAGTCCAACCTCGTTCATTATGCGGCGAATTTCGGCCAACGGATAGTCACCTGAGGAATAAAGTTCAAAAGTCTTCCGGATAAAGACCGCCCGGTCTTTATCCGGATAGATCGTCTTGGTGTTCTTGTCGTTCAGATAGCCGAGCGGCGCACAACAAGGCCAGATACCATTACGGAGTTTTTGGCGAAAGCCGCGCCGGATATTTTCTGAAAGATTATCGATATAGTATTTGGACTGTCCGAACGCTATTGAAAGCATAAACTTTCCCTGCGGCGTAGGGTCAAACCAAAAGGTAGGGAACTTTAGGGCGGTAATCTTGCCGGTGTCCACCAAATAGATAATCCTGCCGCCGTCGATGGAATTGCGGCAAAGCCGGTCCGGGTGCCAGGCAATAATACCCTGCGCCTTGCCGTCCTCGATAGAGGCTATCATGTCATTGAAGATTTCGCGGCCTGGCTCTTTGGCCGTCTTACTCTCGATAAACTCTTTTACGATTATGAGGTTTTCTTTCTTGGCGTATTCGCGGAGTTCCGCGAGCTGCCCCTCTATTGATAGGATTTGCCTGTCAGGTTCGTCCGTAGATTTTCTGGCATAAAGAAAATACCGCATATCTTGGTTTTGCATAAGACCTCCCATACCTTGCGCTTAATGCCGGTTTGGCCCAGCAGGGCGGAACCGGCATTAAGGGCTAACTCTGCAACTCTCCGCCGCGCGTAAGGCCGGCTTTGCTTACCAAAGCTAAGACGGCCTTACATGCGGCGATAAAGAAGAAGATCGGTTCGGGAAACGCTCTGCGTTTCCTCAGGGCGCCAGCCCTGAAACTTCCGTAGGGGCAGGCGGCGGCTTTCCGTCGAATACAAAAAACCTTGGGAATTTATATTAAATTTTAATTCTGCGCGCGCAGAAATTATAAATTTTAATTCCGATTTTTTAAAAAGTCAAAAAGTTCGGAGTTTCCAGGATAAAGTTCGACACTACTTCGCGTCACATCCAGCGGAAACTTTATAAATACCTTTCCCCGGTCGTCTTTGGACAAGGTAGGCCGATCTTATCCGCGAGAAGCCGTCGCGGGCGTGGCCACTGCGCGGCCCCGCACCGCTCCTCGCCGCGAGAAGGCGGGTCCGCAGGCTCGCCCACACGCCGGCCAATTAATTGGCCGGCTGCGGGATCGCTCTGCTCCATCATAAGGTGTCCCGCTCTTAAACAAAGCAGAAAATTATTCCCCGCGCGCATAAATCTTCATTGTTAAAGTAAAAGAAAATCTTTTACACTGTTTAGCAAAAGCCACAGGACTCCTAATAACCCATTACCCGCATCGATGCAGGTATACCAAGGCCAGCCCCGGCTGCCGGAGGGCTAGAACACCAGCACCTTGTCTGCCCAGGCGGTCCATTCTGTAAGGATCGCCATAGTGCCGCGCTTTGGGCCTTCGGACAACATTTCATCGGTAATGCCGCGTGCGTCCATGCAGGAGCCGCAAACGCTTACCTCGCCGCCCTGCTTGTTCACTAATCTGAGCATATGCTCGATGTTGTAATAGCCCTGCGGAGTTTTCTGTCCCTTTACGGCGCAAGGGGCGGCATCACCCATCAGGAACACGCGCATCTGCTCTCCCTGGCCCCTACCGAGGGATACGGCCAGCCGCAAGCCGTTATAGCTTTTCTCCCCGCCGTAAGGCTGATCGTTCAGTATGAATAGGTTTTTCATTGCCGCCTCCTTATTTCCGAATCGGGAACCCGCCGTTGGAGCCCCTTCCCCGCTTGATACCGGAAATAACCACGAATAAGCCCTCGCCACGACCGCCGCGTACCGGCTCCATATCACTCACATTCTCCGGCAAGGTGAAAATAGTCTGGAAGACTTCAATGTCGGTAAAACCCAGTGCCCATGAGAACGGTCCATTAGCGGCTCTTCCGGATGACCCGCGACAAACTCGCCGTCCTGTTGAGTTTATCCAGAAGGATGCCGCGTATAATGTCGAAAGCGGAACTGATCCGTTTATCGGAAAGCGAGTAATAGATCCGTGAACCGGCGCGCCTGGCCCTGACTATATCCTGCCCCTTAAGAATGGCCAGGTGCTGGGAAACTCCGGATTGGGGAATACCGGCTAATTCCGTTAATTCACCTACAGAAAGTTCCTTCTTGCGCAGCAGGTTAAGTAGCTCAAGCCGTTTTGGAGAGGTGAACACCTTGCACATTTCGGCGTGGAGTTCATAGAGGCTGGCAGAGTTCGTCTCAGACATGATATTGACATATTAGCATATCTGCATATATACGGAAGGGCAGCGCAAAGAACCTGTTTCACGGACAAATTCAAATAAGCTAACACGGCAGCGGTACTCCCAATTGCCCAGCACAGTTGCTGCCTGGATTCGTCACCCTTGAGGCAGCCACAGGAAGGTCAGAAATAGAACCGCAGCCAGAGGTCCAGTTTGGCGGAGGCCTGCCGCCCGCCGTATTCGGTGCCGCCGCCGCCACCGGTAAGGACGGGCCAGGCGATGGCCTCGAAATTAGTGACGGGCTTGTAGCTTAAAGGCAGGCCGGCCAGCCAGCTGCCGTCGGCGGCGTTAAGCATCACATAGGCGGACGGGGTGAAATACACCCAGTTGAATGGCTCCGGCCAGGACAGCTTGAGATAGATATAATCCCGCATCAAATTGGCGGAACCAAAATAGCTCCGGCTCACGGCCAGCGCCGAGGCCGCGGTTACGGAACTGCCGGAAACGGCGGCGGCGGCCAGTAAATCGCTATAAGCGCCGAACTCGCTCCGGGTCAGGCCCGCGCCGTTGCGGTAATATTCCAACGTGGAGGTCAGGTTCCAGGAGTTCAGCCAGCGCAGGCCTAGCAGCCAGTCCTCGCCGTCGGCACGGCCCGCGGCAGCGGCGCTTGCGACCATGGTGTAGCGCGGCTTATTGGAGAACCGGCTGAACTCTCCGTGCACCTCAAGACTGGGGCCGAGGTTGCGGGCGACGGCCGCGCCGTATTTCTCCGGGTTGACGCGGCTGGCGTAACCCATAAAATCTATGTCGGTATCCCAGGCCAGCAGGGAGAGTTTGGCGGCCAGGTCCGTGGCGCGCGCCTCCGCGGTCTGGGCGTTAAGAGTTTCCGCCGAAGGCACGGCCACCAGGTTTAAAGCGGCGTTGGCCACCGGGGCGCCGGAGAAACTTTTTATATATTCATAACCGAAGCTCATCAGCCCGGCCTGGGAGAGCTCCGGGTTCTCCGGGTCTTTCTGCGGGTTCACATAACCGACGGGGTTGAAGGCGTAACCTTTGCCCCAGCTGTACATCCGCTTGCCGGCCGCCAGCACGGCGCTGTCGCCCAGGGCCAGGGTGCCGTAGAGTTCGTGCAGGGAAAGGTCGTTGGAGGCCTCGCTGTAATACTGAGCGTAGGTTTTTGCGTGGAAGCCGGTCTGCCCGGCGCGGTAATCCCCGTTCAGATAAAGGTCGGCGCGGTACTGCGACAGCGTGCCCGCCGGGGACTGGCCGTAATACTGCAATTTATACAGCGGCGAGGAAGTCCTGGAGGCTAACAGCGCATAGCGGGCGTCCAGGTTGCCGCTCAGTTCCAGTTTTTTCGGCGCCTCCTCCCGCGCCGGGACGTCGAAATCATAATCTCCGCCGCTGGCGGCGGGCGCCAGGGCCAGGGACAGCAGGAGCGCCGGGATCAATTTCACTTGCGCAGCCCTTCCAGCCGGGACATATAGCCGGTGGTGAACACCTCGTCCTTAAATTCCCGCGCTTTCACCTGCGAATAGATCATCAGCGAGCGGTAGCCCTTGTAGAGCGGGCTATAGGTTTCTATCACCGAAGGCCTGCTGAAGCCGCCGCCGAAATCCTTGAGCTCCTTGAATTCCAGCGTCTTTATCAGCATGCCGCTGGCAGAGTAGCACTCAATCTTTTCCAGGACCTCGTCTTTGGAGGCCCACATCTTCAATTTATCATAGGCCACGGTCTTGTTCCTGGCCTTCAACTCCAGCAGATAGCCGGCGGCGGAGGCGGAAGCGTTCACCACGCTGTATTCGGCGGCATAGTCCACCTGCATGATGTCGGCGTTGTTAAAGACGCCGCCGGTGACGGACTGCAGGCTGGTAATGCGCATAGGCCGGCCCACGTTGGGGATATATAGCCACATGTTCTCGCCCAGGCGCAGGGTGCTGCGGCCTTTCTCGCTGGCCGGGGCCAGGTACAGCATGGCCATGGAATCGCGGCCCTTCTTGGCCGTGTAGAAGACGAACTCCTTCTTTTTGCCGTCGGGCTCTATGTTCACCAGCTTGCGGTAGGCCTCGTAGCTGGGCGGCATAAGGTTGGCGTCTATGCGCTTAAGCAGGGCGTCGCTGTCCAGGGCCAGGGCCGCGCCGGCGGCGTTCAGCAGCGCCAGGGCTATGAGCAATTTCATGGTTTTCATCGGGTTTCCTTATACGTGTCGCAGGGCTTCTACCGGTTCCATCCGTGACGCCTTCAGGGCCGGCTGCAGGCTGGCCAGCGTGGAAATAATCACCACTACGGCCAGGGACAACAGCATTTCTGCCAGCGGCACGGCCGGGGCCAGCACCAAGTCCATAGCACCGAAGGTGAACTTCAGCTTTACGGCCTGCAGGAGCAGCAGTATGCCCGCTCCGGCCAGGCCGCCCAGCAGCCCGCTGAACAGCCCCAGGGAAAGTCCCTCCACCAGGAACAGCGCCAGTATTTTAGAAGGCGGCGTGCCTATGGAGGCGATGGTGCCTATCTCGCCTATCCGCTCGTACACCGACATCATCATAACATTAAGGATGCTGACCAGCACTATGAAGACCAGCACCAGGCGCATCACCAGGATAAGCAGCGCGACTATCTTGGCTATGCTGGAAAAAGGCGACAACTCCTCCCAGGAATGGGTCTCGAAACCGCCTTTTTCCGGTTTAACTTCGGAGCTGGCTTCGCCTTTCGCTCCAGGCAGGGCAGCGATGGTTTTTTTCAGCGCGGGATAAACTTTGCCCAGGCGCTTGAAATCCCTGAGCTTTACCGCTATCTCGGTTATCTCGCCGTCCTCTATGCGCAGCAGGGAGCGGGCGTCGTCCAGATGGATATAGCCGTCCTTGCCCTGCGGGCCCATGATATTTTCGGATACGCCCGAGAGCTTGAAGGTGATGCCGTTCACCGAGCCCTCTTTATTGGTGGCCACCAGCACCACGTCGTCGCCTATTTTCAGGTTAAGCCCGGCGGCGATAGTGAGCGGCAGCACCACCGAGCCAGGTTTGACGAAACTGGCCGGGTCGGCGTCGCCCTGCTTTATCCGGCCCGGGAGGGCCGGGCAGACGCGGCTTTCTTTCTCCGGCGCCACGGCGGTCAGCCTTATCCCCGTGGTCTGGGCGAAGTTGCTGACCATGGCCCCGAAGCGGATGCGCTCGGAATAGGCCAGCACGTCGGGGTTGGCGTCCAGGATCCCCCGTATGGCGGCCAGGCCCTTTTCCGGGATCGCCAGGTCCAGCGGCAGGTTGTCCATGGAGCCGAGATAGCCCTTTTTATGGATCTGCAGGTCGCCCAGGTTGGAATTGGTGAGGATGCCGGTGACCTCGCTCCTGAAGGAATTGCCCACGCCGCCGAAAACTATCACCAGCGCCACGCCCAGCGCTATCAGCGAGGAGGTGAGCAGGGTGCGGCGGGTGTAGCGCAGCAGGTTACGCCAGGCGATTTTTATTATATTCTTCATTTCACACCCCCGGCCGCCGCGTTCTCGCGTATTTCGGTTATCAGGCCGTCCTCTATGGTGTAGATCAGCTCCGCCTCGCCCACTATTTTCTGGTCATGGGTGGCGAAGATGAAAGTGGTGTCGAATTCTTTTTTCATCGCGTGCATCAGGCCTATCACCTTGTAGGCGGTGGTATGGTCCAGGTTGGCGGTGGGTTCGTCGGCCAGCACCAGCCTTGGCCGCGGGGCCAGCGCGCGCGCCACGGCCACGCGCTGCTTCTGCCCGCCGGAGAGCTGCGCCGGGTATTTATGGGCCTGGTCGGCCATGCCGACCTTTTCCAGCATCTCCGTCACGCGGCGGCGGCGCTCCTCCGGCGGCACGTTCTGCACCATGATGAGCGGATACTCCACATTTTCGTACACGGTGAGCACCGGGATAAGGTTGAAGTTCTGAAAAATGAAGCCGATATTCTCGCCGCGGAATTTGGCGGAGGTTTTCCTGTCCATGGCGCTCACCTCGGCGTCCGCCACGAACACCTTGCCCGAAGTGGGCCTGTCCAGGCAGCCTATCAGGTTGAGCAGGGTGGTCTTGCCGCTGCCGGAGGGGCCGACAAAGGAAATAAATCTTCCCGCTTCAATGGAAAGATCTATCCTCTTCAGGGCCGGCGTGGAGACTTCGCCGGTGATATAGTTTTTACTGGCGTGCTCAAGTTTTACAAGGGGCATATTTATCCTTTTAACGGCTCTTTTTATTCTATCATACCCGGGCTGGAATATATTCAGGGATATCTCTTCAGGTGTCTCCTCCCGCGGACACAACTTGCGTCCGCGAGCCTGGTCCGGCGTCCGGCCAGGAAAAAGGCGCGTTACAGAACCAGGAATTTTACAGCCAGCAGCGCCGCGGCTCCCAGGATCAGCCACAGGCTGGTTTTTTTAGTCTTGCCGATCTCCTGCGTAAGCGACACCGTCTGCGCCTGGGCGGCCTCTTCTCCCTCCGCCAGAGCGCCGGCAGTTATTTTGTACCTGCCCGGTTCCTTAAATTTATAATGCAGCTGGTACAAGCCCTTGCTGACTATTTCTTCGGCCCCTTGTTGCGCCACTATCTTAAATTCTCCGGGCGGTTCTTCGCGCTCTATAATAAACGTGACTACCGCTCCCGTAACAGGACCCCCTCTATTGAGGCGGGCCAGCTTTAAGATCAATCTGGCTTCCCGGCCGGCCGAAAGTGGCGGGGCTTCCAAAGTGAGGCTCAGGTCCTTTGAGTCTATTTCCCTTACCAGGGTTTTTGCGGTCTGTTCTTCGCCGGTTCCGCCGGCGCCGCGCACGGCCATCATGCAGCCGCCCAGGTTAAGCGCCAGGAGGCCGCCTGCAAGAAGTTTTCCAATGGTAGTTGCGTTCATGAGCCTTTATTCCTTTTGCTGTCCGGCGCCCGGCAACACGGATAATTGGATTTCCATAGGAGAAGGGAACTCCGGCTGGGCCCCGGAGCCGCCGCGGCCGCCGCCCTTTCCGCCCCCGCGCATGCCGCCGCCCATTTTGCCGCCGCCGCGGCCAGGCATCCCGCCCTGCGGCTTCACCCCCGCCGACTGGCCGCCTTGTGCGCCAGCCCGCCGCTCGGCGATTTTCTGGAATCTCTCTTTCATCTGCCGTTCCAACTCTGGTGAGGCGTAGGCGGTGGTGAAGTCCAGGGCTATTTTTCCGTCGGCTGTTTTCAGCAGGGCCAGCGGAATCTTTAATTCGTAAATGGGCACGCGGCCGGGGGTTTCCCCGCCGAATTCTATATTTCCCGGGAGCGGGGCGGTGGAGACAGCCGTTCCCTCTGCCGTGAGCAGTTCCGGCTCTATGGAACCGGCCTGCAGCCCGTTTTCCCAGGGGAGTCCGAGATTGCCGAAAGGCAGGCGCAGGCCCAGGGCGCGGGTCTTTCCGTCCAAGAACCAGAGCGTGACATCCTGCCTGATTTCTCCGGTCAGTACGGCCTTGGCGCCGGCCTCATGGGCTGAAACTGTTATATAAAGACTTTCTCCATCATTGAGCGCCCTGAACCGCAGCCCGGACGCGTCATAGGTTTCGCCGGGTGGCCAGTCGGAAATTTCCCCGTCCACGGCTATAGCGGCCTGGCTCCAGGGCGCCGGCACCTTGCCGCGCCCCCAGATAGCCGCCCGCGCCGGACCGGCGCAGACAGCCGCCAGCAGCGCCGGCAGCAGAATAAACACCAGTTTAAAAGCCATTTTTATCATAAATGTACAACGCTGCGGAGGGCCAGCTTATTGCGTATATTCCTCCCGTCCTGTGTTCAGACTCGCCACACTGAAATAAGTGTCGCTCCGGCAAAGCCGCGCGGAGACACTTTCACCGGCCATATCCGTCTAACCTATGGCCGCGGAATGCGGCACTTTAGAATGATGGACAAGGAGATCAGCACATGAACACGAGCATAAAACTAACAGCGGGAGCAGTATTACTGTTCTACGCTTTCGGTGCGGTAACAGCGCAGGCGATGGGACGGCCCTGTAAAGCGGATATGGATAAGTTCTGCAAGGACCTTAAACCGGGCGAGAACCGCATGGACTGCATGAAAGCCCATGAAGCCGAGCTGTCGGAAGGCTGCAGAGCAATGGTCGCCACCCGCAAAGCAGGCGGGAAAGGACGCGCCGCAAAAACCATGGAGCCCTGCAAAGCGGAAGCGGAGAAATTCTGCGGCGCCGGAAGCGGCGCAACGGAACCGGGCTGTCTGAAGAAGCACGAAGGTGAACTTTCGACAGGCTGCCGGGCCGCAATTGCCGCCCGCAAAGAGGGGATGAAAAAGGAAAACCCGTGCTTCGCCGACGCGGAAAAGTTCTGCAAGGACGTGAAACCGGGGCAGGGCGCCATGGCGAAATGCCTTAAGGAGCATGAAAAGGAATTATCCGGGGCCTGCGCCGCTTTTAAGGAAAAGCGTCCCGGAATGAAGGGGCCGCATGGAGGCGCGCCAACCTCCGGAGAATAAAGCCCCGGATCCGCCCTGTTCTGGAAGAGCAGAAGAGCGGCCCGGCAGCGGGCCGCTATACCTTGCGCGCAGCCATTCGGAGGCCCCCCTGGGCGGGGTGGTTCCCGGAGGGAAGACATTTCAGTCCGGATTTCCCTGGCCGTATCCGCGCGTGTGTGTTTGACAGTTCAGAGCAGCGGGGGTATACTTTGTTTAGATAGATGCATTGAATGGCGACACTTTTTCCGCGTCTAACCGGTCTAAACCATGTTCAGGACTTTTTAAAACTTAATTTACCGCCGTTATAGAGGATTGTTTATTGTGCCATCACCGGAAGAAAGAAATGACGGGGAGATAATCTCCGCCGTGCTGGGCGGCGACAGGGAAGAGTTCGCCGTGCTGGTTAACCGCTACCAGAACAGGATTCGGGGATTCTGCCTGTCCCTGCTTTCGGAAGACGAAGCCGCCCGCGACGCGGCACAGGAGATATTTATCAAGGCCTTTAAAGGGCTTGAAAAGTTTCGCGGAGACTCGTCTTTTTCCACCTGGCTGTACAGGATAGCCTATAACCACTGTCGCTCCCTGCGCGGGAAGACGGCCGGCCGGCGGACCGAGAGCCTGGACGCCATGTCGGAATTCGATAGGGAGAAAGCGGAAAAGCGCCTTGAAGCGGCGGTGCCCGCCGACGGGGACCTTGCGGGGCTTGCCGCCAGGGCCATAGATTCGCTCCCCGCCGCATACCGGGCGGCCGTTCAACTGCGCCTGCAGGGTGCCGATTACCAGGCCATAGCCTCGGCCCTGGGCGTTTCTCCGGATTCGGTAAGGGCCAGGCTGAGGCGGGCGCGGGTTATCCTGCGCGCCAAGCTGCGACACTTTCTGCCGGACGGACTGTCAAAGGTTAAGGAGCCGCTGAAATGACACATGAAGAGATAAAAAAAAGGCTGTCGGCCTTTCATGACGGAGAGCTGCCGCGAGCGGAAACACTCCTGATCGAAAAGCATCTTGGCGGGTGCGCGGAGTGCGCATTGGAACTTGCCCGGCTGCGTGCTTTTGACGAACTCCTTGCGCCGAGGGTGCAGTGGGAAGACGACCGGGCGTTCACAGCGGAAGTGCTTGAGCGCATTAGGGAACCGCGCCCCCCGGCCGCCGCCGGGGAGAGATCTCCTTTCCGCGGCTGGTGGGAAGTCCCGGTTCTGGCGCTGGCCTCCTTCGCGCTATACGTTCTCTACGTGGAAACAGCCCTGTTGCCGGCCGAGTCCGATTATCTGGCCGCCGCGCTGGCCGCGCAGAATAAACCGCAGAGTTTGTCCGACCTGTTATTGGGGCACAACCGCACAGACGATGAAGTGATACTAGCTATGGTCCTTGCCGGAGGAGAAAAATGAATATCAGATGGAATCAAATAGCTTTGGCCGTGGCGGCTGGTTTTCTGCTGGGAGCCGTTTCAGCCGGGATTTATCTGGTGCATCGCTTCCATAGCCTGCCGCCGTTCGCGGGAGGCGGTCCGGTGGAAATGTTCTCCAGGCGACTCGGGCTGACGGAACAGCAGAAAACAGAAGTTGCCGCCGTCTTTGAAAAGTACGCTCCCGAAATAGAAAAAGTAATGCAACCCCGTGAGCCTCAGTTACAGGAACTCTTAAAGCGCATTAAAGCGGAACTTGTTCCGATCCTGACCCCGGAGCAGACGCGAAAACTGCAAAAGCTTGAGGAAAAGATAAGGTCGCGCCATAAAAAGCTCTCCGGCCGCTTCGGTAAGCCCGGGCTTCACGGAGGCTGGACTGAATAAAGGCAGGCCGGGGCGGCGGCGGAGGCCAACCGAGGCCGGAGCTACCGCCCTGGCCTTT
>Ga0209417_1006822_pt1 | contig 11428 bp, 9 predicted proteins | sample RifGroF2_FD_184002 | JGI IMG/M metagenome (GOLD analysis project Ga0209417, IMG submission 184002) | Groundwater microbial communities from Rifle, Colorado, USA - Groundwater F2 (SPAdes) (version 2) | ecosystem: Environmental > Aquatic > Deep subsurface > Groundwater | place: Rifle, Colorado... | reverse complement strand
TATCCAAAGTTCCCTTTGTTTAATATTCCTGGCACATATGTCGCCATTCGTGCGGAAGATTTTTTCATCGGAGTGGTTCTTGGACTCTTGGTTTTGAAGGTCATTGCTGAGAAAAAAGTCCGCCTTCCCTCGATCACCCCTCAAATCGCTATCTTTTTCTTTGTTGGGCTAGTCTCCACTCTCTCCGCTATTTTGATAACTAAAAATGTCCAGCCACTTCTGGTCGTCCTTCATTACCTCCGTCGTATTGAATATATTCTCGTCTTTTTCCTTGTTTATTACGCCGGCAGGAAAGAAAAAGATCGCTTCTTCTATCTCCAGCTTATTCTCCTTCCGGTCATCGGCGTGTTCGTTTACGGTATCGCCCAGCTGTATTTCAATGCACCGGTGATCTCTACTATGGATAGCGAAGCCAGTAAGGGATTGGCTCTCACCCTTCGCCCGGGAGTTACCCTCTCCAGTACCTTTGCCGGTCACTACGATCTGGCTGTCTACCTTTCCATGATCATGATCTTTCTTGCCTCCATCTCCGCCCACTTCACTTCTTGGTTACGCCGACTTCCGTTCATCGCCTCCTTTTCCATTGTTTTATGGCTCTTTATGCAGACCGGATCCAGGATCAGTTTGGCAGGTCTGGTCGTTTCGGTCGCCCTGGTCACTCTTTTGTATCGCAGGTATCTTTTGGGATTTGTCTTTATGTTGATTATAGGTATTGGCGTCGCCACCTCTCCGGCGATCATGAACAGATTTATTAACATCTTCAACGTCTTTATTACTGAGACCTCCTCAGTCAGTATTGTCCATCCTGTCTATGCTCAGCCCGACGTCGTACAGGCAACCATCACTCCCGCACCCACTCCAACCCCGGAAGCTCTCAGACCTATTCAAGAGGACAGATCCACCAGTATCCGCTTTGATGTTGAATGGCCCCGCGCCCTGCGCGCTTTCTACAAAAATCCTTTCTTGGGCACCGGCTATTCCTCACTTACCATAGCTACAGACAATGACTACCTCCGCGCACTGGGCGAGACGGGTTTACTTGGCTTCCTTGCTTTCATCTCTGTCCTTATCGGCCTCTTTAAAGCCCTTAAACACAGACTGTCACACAATGGTATAGATAAAATAATTGCCGTTTCCTCTCTCGGTGTTTTTGTCTTCTTCATGGTCACCGCTCTTTTCCTTGACGTCTTTGAGGCGAGTAAGGTCGCCATTCTATTCTGGGCATTTATGGGGTTAGCAATTAGCCCTCAAAAATCATGAACAAAACAAAAATCTTCCTCGTTTCGCTGGTATTAATACTGGCTGCTGCGGTTCGCCTCTACAAAATCGACAATCCTGTCGCTGATTGGCATTCTTTCCGTCAGGCGGATACTGCCTCTGTTACCCGCAACTTTGTCGAGAAAGGTGTCAACCTTCTGGTACCCACATATCACGACTTCTCCAATATTCAGTCGGGCAAAGATAATCCCAAGGGCTACCGTATGGTTGAGTTTCCTCTTTACAACCTTTTGCATTACTTCACTTACACCGCCCTTCCACAGTTAGGTCTGGATACAGCAGGTAGACTCACGTCGGTCATTCTCTCTTTGGTTTCTATATTCTTCCTGTTCCATATCGCTCAAAAATTATCCGGATTTTTCGTTGGTTGGCTTTCGGCGCTTTTCATGGCCGTTTTACCTTTTAATATTTTTTACTCGCGCGTTATTCTTCCCGAACCGCTGATGATCACTCTTCTATTGGCATCATTCTGGTGGCTCTTGGTTTCAACCGATAAAAAGAATCTTTCTAAGAGGTTTTACTTCCTTCTCAGTGCTCTGTCTCTTGCCGGTGCAGTTCTGGTAAAACCCTACGCCATCTTTTTCACCCTTCCTCACGCCGCCATTATTCTCCGCCAGCTGGTACTGCAAAGGCTCACCCTAGTTGATGCCCTGGCTTACGCAGGCGTCTCTTTCATTCCCTTCTACTTATGGCGCCGTCACATTGCCCAGTTCCCTGAGGGTATTCCAGCATCAGACTGGCTGCTTAATTCCTCAGGTATTCGTTTCAGACCCGCCTGGTTCCGCTGGTTGTTCGCGGAAAGACTGGGCAAATTAATACTCGGGATTTACGGTACCTCTTTCTTCCTGTTGGGATTAATTGCCAAGCCAAAGAACGAAGGTGTCACCTACTGGTTATGGATGTTGGGGATACTGGCATATTTCTCGGTTGTTGCCGGAGGCAACGTCCGTCATGATTATTACCAGGCCATCATCATTCCCTTCATTTGTGTCATTCTAGCCAAAGGAGCCAGCCTGATGTTCGGACTTTCCCGGACTACCTATTCCCGCTGGTTGACCATCTTCACCGGAGCCGGAGTTTTCGCCATCATGATCGCACTTTCCTGGTATGACATCGAACCCTATTACCATATCAACAACCCTGCCATCATTGAAGCCGGAAAAGCAGTCGATGAACTTACTCCCAAGGACGCCAAAGTGATTGCCCCATACAACGGTGACACGGCCTTCCTTTATCAGACCGGTCGTAGTGGTTGGCCTCTGGGATACTACATCGACGATAAGATCATCAAGGGAGCAACTCACTATGTTTCGGTAGTTTACGATGATGAGGCCAGAGAGTTGGAAAAAAAGTTCACCGTCTTGGAAAAAACGGAGAAATTCATCATCATCCAACTATCCAAGTAAATTCTGAAAAAATATGAAAGTGTTAATGCTTACTCCTTACCTGCCATATCCCGATTCATCCGGGGGACAGATCCGCACCCTCAACCTTCTCAAGCATCTGTGCAAGGATAACGAGATCACTCTTTTCTCTCTTATAAAAGACAAAAAAGAGAACGAGAATATTAAGCATCTGCTTAAGTACTGCAAAAAAGTCCGTACTTTCCAGCGCAGTAAAACACCCTGGACTCTAAAAAATATTTTGAGGACCGGTTTCTCCCTTGACCCCTTTCTCATTGTCAGGAACCACGCCTCCGGAGTAAAAGAAGCCGTTACTCATGAGCTGGAGGATAACGGTTATGACTTGATCCATGCCGAAACTTTTTATGTCATGCCTCATATTCCCAAGACCAACCTTCCGGTCGTTCTGGTAGACCAGACTATCGAGTACCTCGTCTATCAACATTATGTTAACCAGACCGCTCCCAAGATCCTGAAACCGCTTCTTCAAATAGATGTTGAGAAGCTGAAGCGATCAGAAAGATACTACTGGCGTCATGCTACCCAAGTGGTAGCCGTTTCCGAAGCAGACAAAAAAGAAATGCTCAAACTCGAGCCGGGAATGGATGTAAACATCGTTCCCAACGGTGTTAACCTCGATCTTTTCCAAAAGAAAAACAACTGGAATGATAAAGTGAAGACCATTCTTTTTGTTAGTAATTTCAAATGGCTACAGAACATCGAAGCCGCCCTCGTTCTCATCAAGGATGTCTTCCCGCTAGTCAGAAAATCCATTAAAGATGCCCAGTTACTTATCGTCGGCCAACACATCACTCCGGGCATCATGGAAGCTGCCAAAGGTAAGGATGGCGTCATCATCAATTCCATAGCGGAAAACGATATTGATACCCTGGTGAACGCCTACCACGACTCGACCGTCTTCGCCTCTACCATTAAAGGACCTGGAGGTACCAGGCTAAAGAACCTGGCTGCCATGGCCAGCTGCCTGCCGATTGTCTCGACCAGGGTGGGTATGGAAGGCTTGAATACCAAGCCTGGAGAGCATGTTCTAATAGGGGATACACCCAAAGAGATTGCCGATCATGTGGTTAAACTGATAAAATCCCCCAGTCTCGCAGAAACTCTTGCTAAGGCGGCCAGAAAACTAGTCGAAGAACACTTTGACTATGCCAGTATTACCAAAAAGCTAGAAGCTGTCTACGAAGAACAGGTTTCAAAATGAAACGCCCCACAAACGAACTAGCCATCATTATTGTCAGCTATAACACCAGACAACTTCTGGATAATTGTTTGGCATCTGTTTTTAAAGCCGCCAAACCCACCGGAGGGCTTCAGGTCGTAGTGGTTGATAATGCCTCTAAGGATGGTTCGGTCAAAATGATCGAAAAACAATACCCCCAAGTTTTACTGATCAAAAAAAGAAAAAATCTCGGCTTCGCCAAAGCCAATAATCTGGGAGTGGAAGCCGCCGATGCCCGGTACGTCCTATTTCTAAACTCCGACACTGTTGTCCGCCAGTACAGCCTCGTCAAGCCTCTGAAGTTTCTAAAAAACCATCAGGATGTCGGCGCCATCACCATCAAGCTCTTCTTACAGGACGGCTCCATTGATTACGATAACCACCGTGGCTTCCCCGATCCCTGGACCAGCTTTTGTAAACTGTTTGGGCTGTCATCTATCTTTCCCAACTCAACGTTCTTCAATAATTACCATCTGGGATATAAGAAGATCAACCGCACTCATGCAATTCCCGTTACTGCAGGATCATTCATGATGATGCCGACAAAACTTTTCTTGAAATTGGGTGGCTGGGATGAATCATATTTCTTCTATGGAGAAGACATTGATCTTTCTTACCGGATTGGTCAGGCAGGCTACAAAATAATCTATTACCCAAAGGTCAGCACTCTGCATCTTCGTGGGGCCAGTTCCGGATTAAGAAAAGAATCGGCCAAGATAGCCTCATCCGACAAAGCCAATCGACTTAAAGTGGCCAAGGCTTCCACCGATGCCTGGAAAATTTTTTACAAGAAGTTCTACTCGGATAAATACCCCAAAATCCTCACCTGGCTTGTCCTCACGGGCATCGCCCTGAAAGGTTACTTCAGAATTCTGAAGTATAAGCTAACCTAAAATATGAGAATCGGAATTGATGCCAGACTATATGGTTTAGAACACGCAGGTCTTGGCCGGTATGTGACCAGACTGATAGGGGAGGTCTTATCGTCGGACAAGAAAAATCACTACGTCCTCTTTCTGAAAAAAAACCATCTGACTCAATTCAAAGACTATCCCAATGTTACGGTCAGAGAGGTGAACATCCCAATCTACGGCTTTCTTGAACAGTTGGTCTTACCCTTCATCTTTGCCAGAGAAAACCTTGACTTACTCCATGTGCCTCACTTCAATGCCCCATTTCTTTATCCTGGGAAGCTGATCATTACCATTCATGACTTGATAAAACACCATTCAAAAGGAAAGGGGACCACTACCCACCACCCGCTCTTTTATTCAATAAAAAGAGCCGGATATTTATTCTTGGTTTCCACTGTTGTTCGCAAGGCGAGATCGATCATAGTCCCTTCTGAATATGTTAAAAAAGACCTGATCAAAAACTTCAGACTTCCTGAAAATAAAATTACCGTTACTTATGAAGCGGTCGATTCGAATATTAAACAAGTGAAGCTCTCCGAGGCGGAGAAAAAGCAGGTCTTGTCTAAATTCGGTTTAGTTCAGCCGTTCGTCATTTACACCGGCAGCGTTTATCCTCATAAAAATGTCGATCTTCTGATCGACGCGGTTATCAAACACAATCAGACGAAAGAAGTCGATCTGATGCTCGCCATTGTTTGCGCCAGAAATGTATTCTATGAAAGGATCAGCCGCAGAATAATCGAGAAAGGGGCAGGTAGTTATATCAATCTGCTCGGTTTCCGCTCGGACGAAGAAGTCAGCCAGCTTTACAGTCTCGCGCTTTGTCTTGTACACCCCAGTAAGATGGAAGGTTTCGGGTTGACTGGTCTTGAGGCCATGAAAACCGGCCTCCCTGTCATCTCCTCATCCGCTTCATGCCTGCCAGAAGTCTACGGTGATGCCGCTCTTTTCTTCGACCCAGAAAGTGTTGATGATCTGGTAAATAAATTGGAGTTAGTGATCGGGGATCGGAATTTAAGAGAAAAGTTGATAAACAAAGGTCTCCTTCAGGTAAAGAAATATTCCTGGAAAAAGATGGCTAAAGAAACACTAGCTGTTTACAAAAAGCACACAAGTAAATGAGAGTTGCTCTTGTCTATGACCGAGTCAACAAATTCGGTGGTGCTGAGAGGGTTCTGAGTGTCCTACATGAGCTTTTTCCCAACGCTCCCTTATACACCCTGGTCTATGATCCCCCGAGAGCAAAGTGGGCCTCCAAGTTTAAAGTCATTCCCACTTTCCTTAACTCACTATCCTTCCTGCGCTCCAAGCACGAATTGTTGGCACCAATTGCACCAATGGCATTTGAAACCCTCAACTTCGATGAATTTGACTTAGTGATTTCAGTCACCAGTTCGGATGCAAAATCGATCATCACCAAACCTCATACGGTTCATCTTTGTTATTGTCTGACACCAACGAGATATTTCTGGAGTGGGGAACAGGAATACCAACAAGATCTAAAAATGAGGCTATTACCTCAAATGATCAAAAAATATCTTCGAACAGTAGATTTACTCACCTCTACAAGACCGGACCATTACATCGCTATATCCGAAGCGGTAAAGGATAGGATAAGGATGTATTACCAAAGGGATTCCAGTGTGGTCTATCCACCCATAGAAGATAAATTCTTTACGAAAAAGCCGGAAGGCAGCAGATCCAGACAATATTACCTAGTCGTCTCCCGACTCGTACCCTACAAACATGTGGAACTGGTAGTTAAGGCGTTTAAAAAGATCAACCGACCCCTACTTGTCATCGGTTCCGGTAGTGAGCTGAAACATCTAAAGCAAATTTCGGGCAGAAACACAAAGTTTTTGGGTCAAGTAAGCGATGACCAGCTTATCGATTACTATCGCAAAGCCAAGGCGGTCATTTTTCCCCAGGAAGAGGACTACGGCTTGGTTCCCCTAGAATCACAAGCTTGCGGCACTCCGGTTCTGGCATATGAAAAGGGTGGTGCCCTTGAAACTGTTTTGTCAAACAAGACCGGTCTGTTCTTCGCCCAACAAACACCTGACAGTCTCGTTGACTGTATCGAAAAATTTGAAAAACTGAATATCGACTACTCAGATTGCGTCACTCAAGCCAAGAAATTCTCAATGGATAAATTCAAAAAACAATTTATGTCCAGGATCGATCAGCTCTTGGCGGCCTCGCCAACTCTTCCGCATAAGTCTTTCCTGCAGACCAGGATTCCTCCTTCTCCTTCGACCACCACAACGTGATCCAATCCGATCACCGCGATTTTTTTCTTACTCTCGCTCCAGCCAAAATTATTCTCTCCCTCTATCTCTATCAATCCTCCGTTTGGCGGGGTCAGTCCTTCATCGGCATAATATTTATCCAGACTTTCCCAAGTTCCAAAGTCGATCCACTTAAAAGGTAGCTCGATTACCAATGATCCTCCGACTAGGTGAACTTGTTTGGTGATCTCCTCAATCGCGCCCTTCGGCATTCGGGAGAAATTTCCGTTTACCTCGGCACCCTTAACGATCTCGTCCAAAGGTCCGTACCAGTCCGGTCTGTATTTTTCATACATACTCAGTAAATTGTCGGGAGTCATTGTGGTGTGGTTGGCATGGACTAACAACCGTCCGGAATCCATCAACTCTCTGATTCTCGTTTCCTCATTCCTGTCGATATAATCATCAACTGCATAAACCTTGACCCCGTTTTCTTCCGCCACCAGATCTCCTTTAAGCAAATAATCCACTCCCAGAACCGTTCTGTCCGGGACAAAACCACCCGTAATATATTTATCCGTTTGTAAACACATTTTTTCGGCCACTTCCATCATCTGAAATAGCTTTTCTCCCGGTACTCTCAGATCATCAACCTGCACCAGAAAGAATGGTTCGCTGCCTTTACCCGCTTTTTTAAGCAATGCCGCTGCCAATCCGGTAGCCGGACCCTGATTCCTCACCTCCGGTTCAATAAAAATATTTTCCAACTTAATTTCAGGTACCTGTTTTTGCGCAATCCTGGCTTGTTCGGAATTTGTTTGGAGATAGATTTCCTCCGGTTTGAATTTCTTTCTCAACAACTCCCAGTTGATTTCAAAAAGTGACTTACCGTCTACCAGAGGTAAAAAATGTTTAGGCATCTCAGGTCGACTAAGCGGCCACATTTTTGTCCCCACCCCTCCGCAAATTATTACAGGTACCATATCTACTGATATTGCTAATAGTTATCAGGTGGAGTCTATTATAACCAGCCCTTTTCCCCAGAAGTCAAAGGTATCTCAACAGCAGACAAACCTTTCGTGGGATAGAATATCCAGGCCCGATGGAATATTATTAATTCAGCAATATGCTTTACGATCTTGCCAAGAGGACAATCGATATCCTTGCCGCTCTAGTCATGGGTGTCGTTTTTTTGCCAGTCTGGATAGTTGTCCCCCTACTGATCAAGCTGGACTCCAAGGGACCGATCTTCTACAGACCGGATAGAGTGGGTAAGAATGGCACCAACTTCCGTATGTTCAAATTCAGGTCGATGAAGATGTTTGAGATTAATGGGAAAGCGGTTCACGCAGTCGAATTCTGGAAAGCTAACCCTGCACTTTATGAGAAGTACAAGAAATCCGGCTGGAAGCTGGAACTAGATGAAGATCCCCGTATCACCAAGCTGGGCAAAATCCTCCGCCAAACCAGCATCGACGAAATGCCTCAGGTAATTAATATTTTGCTGGGTGATATGAGCCTTGTGGGACCCAGAGCTTACGTTAAGCCTGAGCTTGAAGACGCTGTTAAACGATACGGTAAGAAGATCGAACCATTAATTAAAGACAGTCTTTCGGTAAAACCGGGGCTGACCGGTCCCTGGCAAGTGTCTGGCAGGAATACCATCCCCTGGGATCAAAGGGTGGCCATAGATGCGGACTACGCTAAACGCCACTCCCTTTTGTATGACGTTTACGTCATACTTAAAACTCCATTTGCTATGATAAGTAAGTGGTAAAGCTTAAAAATTTCTTTTCAAAAATGAAGATTTCTGTAAACAAACGTACACTTAAACGTGTTTTAATACCCCTCGGTATCATCCTTATCCTCTTTCTCGTGGTCGGAGCCTATGGATATTTCACCGCCCGCTCATTCATGCCTACCATTAATGCCCTTCAAGTTACAGGCTCGGGTCTTGCAGCTGACTTCCAAAATCAGGATCTCGCCGGTGCCAAAGAGAAATCAAGGACCTTAGGGTCCCAGCTGGAGACTCTGGACGGTGAATATGGAAAAGTTATGTGGACCGGTGCCATTCCTTTCCTGGGTGCTTACACTAAAGACGGTAAGGCTGCCATTACCGCCTCCAAGTCCCTCGCCAAGTCTCTCGACACCCTCATCACCTCCGTTGAACCCTATGCCGACCTATTAGGGTTTAAGACCAGTGTGGAAGAAGCTACCCCTGAAGGTGCTCCTAAAGCTCCTCAGTCCATCGAGGATCGTATTGTCTTCATGGCCGCCACCCTCGATAAAATTTCACCCGATCTGGATAAAGTCGCCGTTGACGTTGAGAATGCTCAAAAGGAGTTGGATAAGATAGATGCTTCTCGATACCCCGAAACCTTCATGGGCAAACAAGTCAGAGGAAGAATCATTTCTCTGAAGACCACCGTCACCGAATCTGCTCAACTTCTTACTCAAGCCAAACCCTTGATCAAACTTCTTCCTGATCTCTTGGGCAATCCCACCCCCAAACTTTACATGGTTCTTTTCCAGAACGACGCCGAACTCCGTCCCACAGGAGGATTCATCACCGCCTACGCATTCCTGAAAGTAACCAAGGGAAAGATAGAGCCTCTCGGCTCCTACGATATCTATGATCTCGATGCCCGCTTGAACAAAAGACTTCCCGCACCACCCGCTATCCAACGCTATCTCAATGAGAAAAATCTCAACATCAGGAACGTTAATGTCTCACCCGACTTCAAAGTTTCCATGGATGAGTTCGTCAAGCTTTACCAGAGCATTCCTAATGTACCCAAGCCGGATGCCATCGTTGCCATTGATACAAACTTCCCCGTAGAGATTCTCAAGATCATCGGCCCTATCGGTGTCGGCGGTTGGGGTAACTTTGGACCTCAGATCGATCCCCGCTGTGACTGTCCTCAGGTCGTTTACGCTCTCGAGGAAATTGCCGACCGTCCCACCAACACGGTTAGAGTCGGTCGCAAAGCCGTCCTTGGTCCTCTGATGCACTCGATGATGGCCAACGCTATGGGTAGCCCCAAGCACACCTGGCCGTCACTCGTTAATGTAGTCCTTAACTCGATCAAAGAAAAACATCTTCTCTTCTACTTCTATGACGAGGTCACCCAAAAAACCGCCGAAGACTTCAACGCCGCCGGCAGGATTCAGGGTTACGCTTACGACTACCTCCACATCAACGACAGTAACTTCGGTGGTGCCAAGACCGATATGTTCATCACCCGCGACGTCGAGCAGGAAATAGAGATGACCTCCGAAGGTAAAGTGACCAAGACAGTTACCCTCAACTACAACAATCCTCACAAAGGCAGCAACTGTAATCTCGAGGCCGGTCAACTCTGTCTCAATGGAGTCTACCGTGACTGGGTTCGTCTCTTCGTCCCCAAAGGAAGCACCCTCATTTCCGTTGTCGGTTCCGAGGTAAAAGAACAGGTTAGCGAAGAGCTGGACAAGACAGTCTTTGAAGGCTTCTTTACTATGAGACCGGAGTCCACCAGTAAAATTGTTTTCAAATACGAGCTACCTCAACTGGATCTGTCTACCTACAGGATGCTCATCCAAAAGCAACCCGGTCTACCCACGATCAAACACACCATTCTTCTTAATGGTGTCCAGACATTGGTAGATCTGAACTCGGACAAAGAGGTAACTCTCAATCAGTAACATGAGGCAAGCCTTTTCGGACACTGGTATTGTTCTTAAGTCTGTGGACTTCGCTGAAGCGGATAAGTTGGTCGGTATCCTGTCACATAACCACGGTTATCAGGAATTTGTCGCCCGGGGTGCGCGTCGGTTAAATTCAAAAAAAGCTCCTCATCTGGATCTTTTTAACAAAGTTAAATTTCAAGCTGGTAGGGGAAACTCACCTCAGCAATTAATTCAGGCAGACACCGAAGAATATTTTCCACAATTAAAGTCTAACTTGGAAAAAGTCAGGATTGCTCTGTCCATCGCCGAGATCCTTACCTCGATACTCCCCCACGAAGAAGAAGATAGAGAATCTTATCTCTCACTGGCAAATTTCTACACCTCGCTCAATAAGTCCTTGGAGCACAATGAGATCGCCAGACTGACCAACGATTACTCTCTTTACCTTCTCCGTCACTTAGGATATCCACAACCTAAAGTATTGAATCCCTCTACTATCTCCGTTTACTTCGAAAACCTGATCAACAAGAAAATAGTTAGCCGAAGCTTAAAATAAGCTAAAATAACACCATGGCAGATCCACAGTTACTCGATAAAGTTATTTCTCTCTGTAAACGCCGCGGTTTTGTATTCCCCGGGTCGGAAATATATGGCGGTCTTGCCAACACCTATGACTACGGCCCTCGAGGCACAGCA
>Ga0209417_1006818_pt1 | contig 11432 bp, 8 predicted proteins | sample RifGroF2_FD_184002 | JGI IMG/M metagenome (GOLD analysis project Ga0209417, IMG submission 184002) | Groundwater microbial communities from Rifle, Colorado, USA - Groundwater F2 (SPAdes) (version 2) | ecosystem: Environmental > Aquatic > Deep subsurface > Groundwater | place: Rifle, Colorado... | reverse complement strand
CATAAAGTTTTTGAAGCGTATTGTTTTCAATAGAAAAAACAGCAAATTTAATACTGGAGGAACCTGCATTTAACGTTAAAATCGCTTTCATTATCATACCCCTGTTTATTATTCGCGTTATCTGCACATTATCAACGAGCGCGCATTATTCTGCAATAGGAGAAAATTATGGGGTAAGATTAAATTTTGCGCACGACAAAAAATAGATGATCAGGGTAAGCTGATCAGAATTATTTTTTGCCGTGTGCAAAGAAGAGTAAAGTTTTCAAAGCCATGAATAAGAAATAGTTTATTTTCCTCTCTTTATTGCTTCGATGATGTTTTTCAAAGCAATATTCGAAATCAGCATTTTATTTTCTAATGGTTTTTTTGTTATCGGGCTGTTGTTGGAAACAGCAAGCCATTCGGTGATAGCGGTTCGTTCATAGCTATACCCATCCGCCATTATAACCGGATCTATCATCAATTTACCTGTTATGGGGCATAAGCAATTTTCAAGCATAGGGATCGTTGGCCGATCAATCAAAGCATGTTCGCCAGTAAAAAAACCAGAGGTTGATTTCAAATCAGTAAAGATGGCCTCATCCTCAATAAACAGGGATCGAAGCGTTTGACATTCGGGTGATTTAACAGCATCAATAAAAGCGGCTTCTGATGGCCAGTAAATCTCTCCGATTCCATCAAACTCTTCCTGGTATCCGCGAGAATCTTTCATGATTTTATTGAGCGGCGTGTCCATTGTGTGATTTTGTATATAGCCTATAGCGCCAAAAGTTTTTGCGTGTTTTTTAAACAATGGCCCATGACGTTGTAACCAATATTCTTGAAATGCTTTTCTGCTGAGATTTTTTTTTCGTTTTAAACAACAGACAAATTTAATCACCCGATTCCCTCATTGAGGTTTTTTCCGCGCTGAACTCGAGATAAACTTTACGAAACGATGCGATCATCTCCTATTCTGCTCATAGTGCGCTATAAATTTCGCCAACACACAAGAACCGACTCGTGATTCAGCGGTCGAAGCACGACTAACCACAATGACAGGGACTTTAGCGCCGAGTGCGACGCCATAACAAGTGGCGTTTGCACAATGCTCAAACACTTTAACCGCAATATTGCCTGAATCTAAATCCGGAAAAATAAGCACATCAGGATCACCAGCAACTGACGATGAAAGCTTTTTCGCTGCCGCAGCTTCTGTTGAAATCGCCGCATCAAATTGCAAAGGCCCGGCCAAAATGCCCCCTTGGATTTCACCTCGAGAGGCCATTTTGCCTAATTCCGCACAATCAAGCGAGGAAGAGACTTTTTCTGATGGCACATCGACTGAAGAAAGCAGTGCGACTTTTGGCAATTTAATACCCAACGTTATGGCAAAATTGATGGCATTTTGCACGATATCTTTTTTTTCTTTCAAAGAAGGCTTGATATTAAATGCTACATCCGAACAAATTAGCAATTTATGATACGATGGCACATCAACCAACATGCCATGCGTCATGCGTCGATCGGTACGCAACCCCCCTTCTCGGCTAACAATCTTAGCCATAAAAGTTTCTGTATGTAAATTTCCTTTCATCAATGCATTGAGCAAACCTTCTTTCGCCATTTCAACTGCTTTGGTTGCTGCTTCTTCTTCGGAATTAACAGCAACACATTGATAAGCAGAAATATCTTCGCCCAATTTTTTGGCCATCTCATTTATTTTATCAGGCCGCCCAATAAAAACAGGCGTAATTACCTTTTGCTCAGCCGCTACGAGTGCAGCTTTTAACGTCTCAACATCCTCTGGGCAAACAATTCCCATGTTGAATTGAATTCCTTCGGGCGCTCTCGCAAACAACGCTTTCATTTTTTCCATTTGATAATTCCTCTCAACTCTTTTTATCGCGCTCGCCTGTTAATGACTGTCATTGCGAGACACGCCGTGTCGAAGCAATCCAGTCTCCCGTCATCCCGCGAGATCCAGAAATCCCTATTTCCCTCATCCATGACACCTGCCTGGATTCCGGATAATTTTATGCATCTCATTTCCGGAATGACAGAACGTCGTCATCCCGCGGCTTGACCGCGGGATCCAGTTTTGATTCTGCTTCGGCGCTCACGCGCCTCGCAATGACGGCAGATAGTCTTCTTCCTTAATCCTCACTTTCCTTCCGCTAATTTCTCATAATACGCGCGTCGTCGATCTACGTCTTTTTGCGCTTCTGCCATTAAGCGTTTCGCTTCTTCCGGGTGCGTACGTTCCAACACTCTAAATCGATTTTCGCTTTCCGCAAACTGAGTCAACGAAATGGACGGTTTTTCGCAATCAAGCTGCAAGGGATTAAGCCCCTCTTTCACGCGATCCGGATTGTAACGATACAAAGGCCAATACCCACTCTTCACCGCTAATATCTCACGCTCAGCAACGGTACGCATATCAATCCCATGCGCAATACAAGGCGCATAAGCAATGATTAATGCAGGACCGTTATAAGCATCTGCCTCTTTAAAGGCTTTGACTGCTTGCGCTGGATTTGCCGCTAAAGAAATGGAAGCAACATACGCACTACCATAAGTCATCGCCATCAATCCTAAATCTTTCTTCGCCGTTTTCTTCCCTTCCATCGCAAATTTCACAACAGCACCACGAGAAGAGGCTTTTGACGCTTGTCCACCCGTATTGGAATAGACTTCTGTGTCTAAAACAAGAATATTAATTTTCTTATTTGACGCAATCACGTGATCTAATCCGCCAAAACCAATATCATAAGCCCAGCCATCTCCGCCTAACGCCCAAATGCTATGCTTAACAAGAAAATCTGCAATCGAATACAAAATTTTCGCTTCGGGCTCTTTCATGGCTTGCAATCGCGATTTCAATTCGATGATACGTTTACGTTGTAAATGAATCGCCTGATCCGTCTCTTGTTCTGCTTCTAAAATTTCAGTGAAAAAATTATCCTGACAGAAAGGCATCAGTTTTTTTAACAAGTGTTTTGCATAGTCTTTAAGTTTTTCTTCGCTCAGTGCAAAACCAAAAGCGAACTCCGCATTATCTTCAAACAACGAGCCGGAATAAGCAGGACCATACCCTTCGTTGTTAACAACCCAAGGATTGGTGGGCAGCATGCTGCCGTAAACGAGCGCGCATCCGCAAGCGGTCCCAACGATCATCCGATCACCAAACAATTGGCTCAACATTTTGACATAGGGCGCCTCGCCACAACCACTGCAAGCACCACAGAATTCAAACATCGGTTGAACGTATTGAAGTCCCGGCAATGTCGATGTATTGACCTCCATTTTTTCCAAGTACGGCAGTGTTTCGAAAAACTCAACATTTTGCTTTTTATTTTCAAGTACAGGCTCTTTTTTCTCCATAGATAAAGCTTTTCCTTTCACCGGGCAAGCACGGACACATAGCTCGCAACCCATACAATCTTCAGGATGAATTTGTAGAATAAAATGTTTACCCTCTGCATTTTTTCCACGCAAGGCTGCTTTTTTAAATCCAGTGGGTGCATTAGCCAAAGCTTCCGTCGTCCCTTGCTTCACACGAATCACACTATGTGGGCAGGTAAGCACGCAACGTCCACATTGAATACACGTTTCCGGATTCCACACTGGAATCTCTGATGCGATACTGCGTTTTTCCCATTGCGTCGTCTGCGAGGGAAATGTGCCATCACAGGGAATAGCGCTCACCGGCAAATCATCCCCCTTTTCAATCATCATTTTAGCGATCACGTCCCGAACAAACGCGGGCGCTTTATCGCTCACGGCCGCGGGAATTCCTTTTTGACTCGTCACGGTGGTTGGCACTTCGACCTTAAATAAATTCGCAATCGATTGATCCACCGCCGCAAAATTTTTCTTAAGCACTTCTTCGCCCTTCACGGCATAAGTTTTACGAATGGATTCTTTAATCGCTTCAATTGCTTTTTCTTTAGGGATGATATTCGACAAAGCAAAAAAACAAGTTTGCATGATCGTATTGATGCGATTTCCCATCCCCGTTTCTTTCGCCACACGAACGGCATCAATCACATAAAATGAAATTTGTTTATCAATAATCGTTTGCTGAATAACGCGCGGCAAATGATTCCAAACTTCCGTTCGATCATACGTGCTATTCAATAAGAAAGTTGCATGCGGCGCCGCTAATTCCAATACATTACTTTTTTCGACAAATTGATACTGATGACAGCCAATAAAAGTCGCTTGATTGATTAAATAGGCTGATCGAATTTTACGGGGACCAAAACGCAAATGCGACGTCGTTTTAGACCCTGATTTTTTCGAGTCATAAACAAAATAAGCTTGCACATCGTAATCGGTCAACTCGCCAATAATTTTAATCGTGTTTTTGTTCGCTCCAACTGTGCCATCTGCACCCAATCCATAAAACAGGGCGCGAACCACATCGTCCGACTCAATATCGTAATGCGCATCATAGGATAAATGCGTATGACACACGTCATCGACAATACCAATCGTAAAATGATTTTTTGGATGCTCTTTTTTGGCTTCATCGAAAATCGCTTTAACCATGGCTGGTGTAAATTCTTTACTGGAAATACCATATCGCCCGCCAACAATCGTCGGCAAGTGTTTTAATTCACCCGATTGATACGCTTCCAAGATCGGCAAAGATAATTCCTGATGCAAAGGCTCGCCGCTTGAACCCGGCTCTTTGGTCCGATCAAGGATGACGAGCGTTTTGCAAGATTTCGGCAGCACTTTCAATAAGTATTGTTGGGAGAAAGGTCGAAATAATCGGATATTTAATAACCCCACTTTTTCGCCTTTTTCGACCAGATGCGCTACTGTTTCATAAACCGTACCAACTCCTGAACCCATCAACACGATAATACGCTCAGCTTCTGGATGACCAAAATATTCAATCGGCTCGTAATGTCGGCCCGTTATTTTCTCAAATTTTCGCATGAGCTCACTCATGATATCCGGTGTCGCATTATAATAACGACTCACCGATTCTCTCGCTTGAAAGAAAATATCGGCGTTTTCAACCGCGCCACGAATGAAAGGATTTTCAGAGCTTAATCGTCTGGCACGATGCTCCGCAATCCATTCATCATCAATCATCGCCCGGATTTGCTCATCCGATAAATACTCAATTTTACTTACTTCATGACTGGTTCTAAATCCATCAAAAAAATGCAAAAATGGAACATGCGATTGCAAACTGGCTGCCTGGGCAATCAGCGCCATATCGTGCGCCTCTTGCACGTTCGCCGAAGCCAACAAAGCAAACCCTGTACTGCGCGTAGACATCGCATCGGAATGATCGCAATAAATAGACATCGCCTGTGTCGCAACGGATCGGGCCGCAACATGAATCACCGTAGGTGAAAGTTCTCCGGCAATCTTAAACATGTTCGGAATCATCAACAACAACCCTTGAGAGGCGGTGAACGTTGTGCTGAGCGCTCCTGTCTGAATCGCGCCGTGCAATGCGCCCACAGCCCCTGCCTCACTCTGCATTTCAACAACCATTGGCACGATGCCCCAAGCATTTTTCATCCCTTTTGCCGCCCAGGCATCAGCATATTCACCCATATTCGAAGCGGGTGTAATCGGATAGATCGCACAAATTTCATTCGTCCGATAACCGATGTTAGCCGCAGCCTCGTTGCCATCCATTGTTTTATAAGTGACTTCTGTATTGATTGAGATCATAGTGCTTTCCACCTTTGATTGTTAAGATTTGGTCGTTTCTAATTAGGTTACATTATAGCTGAAGATATAAAATCACGCTGGCAAAATAGGGGGCAAAGAAAATTCACCCCCTCAACTAAACGATCATTACCTTTCACTATAAATGCTTTTCAATCGACCCACGTCGGCAATCCGTTTTTCGGCCATATGCGCTGCCGCAGCTGCTGTCGTGATTTTTTCTTTTTCAGCAATATCGAAGATACGCAAAAGTGTATTATAAATGTCGCTGGTCAATGCCCAAGCATTCTCAGCACCGCCACCGGCGATTTCTGAATACACATTGATCAAACCACCCGCATTGATCACGTAATCCGGTGCATACAAGATTTTACGGTTTTCAAGCTCGGCACTATGCTTACTTTCGTCTTTTAACTGATTATTCGCGGCGCCTGCAATGACGGTACATTTCAACATTGAGATGGTTTTGTCGTTAACGGTTGCACCTAAAGCACAAGGCGCATAAACATCCGCATCGGCTTTATAAATATCTTCCCCTTGCACGACGGTGGCACCAAATTCTTTGGCAACACGCGCCGTTGCTTCGGGATTAATATCAGCAACAATCAACTGAGCACCTGCCTCGTGTAATTCTTTACATAGGTGGTAACCTACATTGCCAATACCTTCAACAGCGACTTTAATCCCTTTCAAGCTATCTTTTCCAAGCCGTTTTTTGACCGCGGCTTTCAGACCCATAAACACACCATGTGCTGTCACCGGGGAAGGATCGCCTGAGCCACCTAAATACGCTGGAATACCCACCACGTTTTCAGTTTCTTCTCGAATCCATGTCATAAATTTTGGAGAAGTACCCACATCTTCAGCCGTAATATAACGTCCACCTAATCCGTTAATGAATCGTCCGAACGCTCGAAAAAGTGCTTCAGAAGCGATTTCTTTTGGGTCACCAATAATAACGGATTTACCCCCACCTAAATTTAAGCCCGCTACTGCCGCTTTATAGGTCATACCGCGAGATAATCTCAAAGCATCAACAACCGCATCTCTTTCATTTTTATAAGGATACATGCGACAACCACCCAATGCGGGGCCCAATGCCGTATTATGGATAGCAATAATGGCTTTCAATCCGGAGGGTTTATCATGACAATAGACCACTTTTTCGTGTCCCGTTGCATCAATAAGTTCAAATATACCCTGGTCGTTCATGGCGATTCTCCTTCTTATAGTTTGAGTGAGTCGAATTAAAAAGGTCACCGGACAATCATCATATTATTTGGTACCTTATTTAACGGGCGGTAGTTTAATGCGCGAGGTTATCAATTGCTAGTAATAAAATGTGTTTTTTTCTGCATTGATTGTTGCAAAAAACCTTGAATTCGATAATGATTAACGGCGATTGGTAATATTGTTTTTAATTCATTGATCTTACTAATTGTGTTCAGTTTCCAAATGCCAAACAATGCTCACTTTTGAGGATTGTTTTGGTCATTAGAATTATAACGTAAAATCACGAGGTGACTGATGAATGCTACCGCTATTGAAAAATTGAAACAACCGCCTGTCTTTAAGTTATCCTGCCTAACCGTTATGTGCGAACGGTTTGGATTTTATACACTCACATTTTTTATTGTGCTTTATGCTAAAAATATTTTTGGCATGTCGGATGCCAATGCCTTCATTTTATTTGGTATATTTTCAGCACTCGCTTATCTCACTACAGCGGCTGGTGGGTATTTAGCTGATAACGTGTTAGGCATTCGTCGCTGTTTAGTTGTTGGACTATTCCTCGAAGCGACAGGGCTCACCTTGTTATCAATTCCGCACCGAATCCTATTTCCTATTTCACTCGCCTTGATTATCGTCGGTGTCGGTCTATTTAAAACAGCGCCAACTCATTTGTTAGGACGCAGTTACGAGGAAAATGATTCCCGCATTGATAGTGGGTTTACCTGGTATTATATGTGTATTAATATCGGCTCGCTCACTTCGTCCATATTAATCGCGATACTTCAAAAACTGTATGGATATAACGTCGCCTTTCTCGTCGGCGGGCTAGGCCTCTTTTGTGGGTTGATATTTTATTTTGCATTACGGCGTACTGCCGTCGAAGCGGACTCAGAAGTCGGCCGATTAAAACTTCCTGCTATACGAGGCATTAAAGTTGCATTGATGATTTTAGCGGGTATTGCCTTGAGTATTTTTCTCATTTCTCATGCAAAAATGGCAGATATTTTCCTGGTGATTGCGACTTTGGGATTATTTGCCTATTTTCTATTTGAAATTCTTCGTAGCCCAAAAATAGAACGATTTAAAATTATTGCCTGTTTAGCTTTGATTGCCATGGGACTCATCTTTTTTATCCTCTATCAACAAGCTTATACTTCTATTGTGCTATTCGTGAATCGTAGCGTTGATCGACACCTGTTCGGCGTTGAAATTCCAACGGTCTGTTTCTTTGGATTAAACGCATTTTGGGTGATTGCATTAGGCCCTGTTTTAGCCTCGTTCTATACTTATCTCAATAATCGGGGTGGCGATTGGCCCATTACCATAAAATTCCCCTTGGGACTGCTCATCACCAGTGGCTGCTTCTGGGCTTTAGTGCTCGGCGCTTATTTCGCAAACAACGCTTCGCTCATTGCACCAGGATGGATGGTACTGGCTTATTTTCTCTATACGCTAGGTGAGATGTTAGTCAGCGCGCTGGGTGTTGCTATGGTCACCCATATTGCGCCCAAACGCATGTATGGTGTTATGATGGGCACCTGGTTTGTCGTTGGCATGTCTTTAGCCTCCGCTTTAAGCGGTGTTTTTGCCGGTATAGCCAACGTTCCAGAGACAGTACAAGATCCCGCCGCCATCCTGCATATTTATAGCATGGCCTTTACGAAAATTGGTGTTGCAAGTACTATTCTGGCGTTATTGTGCTTTGTTGTAGGCCCCTACATCAAGCGCATGTCAGAAGTAAAAGAATAACATTCACTCTCATAAAAAAGCATGCCCTCGCATGCTTTTTTTATTCCTATTATAAAGGAAACAAACGATGTCTATTGAAGCATCCATTCGAAAAATCGCTGAACGGTTCGAATCGGCTAATTTATTTTATGGGCATGGAACCGACAACGCTTTCGATGAAGCCGCTGCGCTTGTTTTTCACGTGTTAAATTTACCTTTTGATATTGATCAAGCAACGCTTGATCAGGCTATCATCACAACAATGCAACAACAACGCATTCAAGAACTCGTTCAAATCCGCATTAAAACCAGAAAGCCGCTGTCCTATCTCATCCAAACCGCTTATTTTGCTGGGCTTCCTTTTTATGTCGATGAGCGAGTGATCGTCCCTCGATCTCCTTTCGCTGAACTAATCGAAAATCAATTTGAACCGTGGGTTCAACCTGATCGCATCAAGCATATTTTAGATTTATGCACGGGGAGTGGATGCATGGCGATTGCCTGCGCAAAATATTTTCCGGATGCGGAGGTTGATGCAATCGATGTATGCCAAGACGCTTTAGCGGTTGCCGCGATTAATATCAAAAAACATGAAGTCGAAAATCAAGTTCATCTATTTCAGTCTAATTTGTTTGATGCGCTCCCCCATAAAAAACGATATGACCTCATTATCAGCAACCCTCCTTATGTTAGCCAACAAGAAATGCAGCAACTTCCTAAAGAATATTTGCATGAACCTTCGCTCGCTTTAGCGGCAGGGAAAGAAGGTCTCGATATCGTCAATCGCATTTTACGGGAAGCCGATCATTTTCTCTCAGAAAATGGCACCCTTTTCGTTGAAGTAGGAAATACGCAAGAGATACTCGAAAAACACTATCCGCTTATTCCCTTTACTTGGTTAACTCTTGACAGAGGTGGCGATGGTATTTTTCTGCTTTCAAAAAAAGAACTCACTCGCTACGCGGGATCTTTTAAAAATTTAGACAAATAAACCGCTTGACCCAAAGCAAAAAGAAAAGTCAAACTCAACAGACCAAATAATTTAAAATTGACCCAAATCGATGTGCTGTAGTGATAAGCAACGTATAGATTTAACGCACCAGTCAGCACAAAAAACAGACACCAACTCATATTCATACGACGCCAAACAAGATCGGGCGCGGTAATTTTTTTTTCCATCATGTGCTGAATCATTGGTTTTTTCATCACCCATTGACTCCCTAAAAATATCGCCGCAAATAACCAATTCACGACCGTCGGCTTCCACTTAATAAACAAGGGATTTCGAGACAGTATTGTTGCAGTGCCCAGCAATAAAATGACACAACAAGTAACCACCTGTAAAGGCTCGAATTTTTTATATCGGTAGCGGTAAATCATCATCTGCAGAAAAGAAATAACCATCGCGGCACCCGTAGCCGCATAAATACCGACTATCTTGTAGACAACAAAAAAAACAATAATGGGAATGAAATCGTAAAATACTTGCACAAACTGAGTCCTTGCTGCTTAATTTTCAAGAAGCGCACTATAACATCAATTTTTTTACTTTAGAATCTCCTTCCCTTTTTCATCAGGACCGTTTCATCATGAGGAGTCGATAAGAAAAGATAAAAATAGGTCCCGTTCCTTCCTATCGTCATCCCGGTGATCAAGCTCGTTATAATGATAGTCACAATCGGAAACAGCGCGCTCTGTGCAATGGGTGAGGATACCGCCCGCAAATAATTGATCATATATTCAACAACAAATATACCCATAATTAAAAGCAATATCGTCCAGTCACCTGGCACCTCAATTAACCACTTTTGTTTATTAACGCGCACCGTCTTTTTCCCGACATGTAAGCGTCCCAGGTAAACGCCTGCTAAAATCCCAACCAACCAATAGGCCAATGTCATAGGAACCGAGCGGAAAAGATGAAAAAGATGTCCAAGAGATAATACCAAAAATATTAGTGGCAACAGAATTAACCGCGCTGGATTCATCGTGCGCGTGTAGCACCGCTTGATACCTAAATAGAGCATCACAAAAAACAAAATGATAACCCAAGTCGGCGTATTGCTCAGAATATTTAGCATCAGTCACCTCGATTTTTTAGTCAATCTATATTTTTTAAGGCCCATCACAGGGTTTATTGCCAAGTGAAGCCGATCATGAAATAGATAGGATCCTTTTGCAAGGATAACCCTTCTTCAAGCACAATTAAACTCGATTTTTAGTATGATTTACGCTAGCATAATCGCTTATTATTTATAAAAAATTTATAAAAACCCAAAGGGAATAACACATGAATTTGAATTATTTAGACTTTGAACAATCTATTGCTGAACTTGAATCAAAAGTCGCTGAATTACGCGCTTTAGGTGAAACTAACAATTTAGATATTCAAAAAGAAATCTCACAACTTGAAGAAAAAAACCGCCAACTCACTAAATCTATTTTCGCACACCTAAAAACGATGCAAATAGTACAGGTAGCGCGCCATCCGATGCGCCCTTATACGCTCGATTATATTGAAAGAATGTTTACGGAATTTGATGAACTCCATGGCGATCGCCATATCAGCAAAGGACCCTCTATTATTGGTGGCGTTGCTCGTTTGGATGGAAAACCGGTTATCGTGTTAGGACATCAAAAAGGTCGAAAAACACAAGAAAAATTGGAACGAAATTTTGGCATGCCTCATCCCGAGGATTATCGCAAAACACAGCGTCTAATGACAATGGCCGAAAAATTTCATTTACCGGTGCTCACTTTTATTGATACGGCCGGTGCTTATCCAGGAT
>Ga0209417_1006817_pt1 | contig 11432 bp, 5 predicted proteins | sample RifGroF2_FD_184002 | JGI IMG/M metagenome (GOLD analysis project Ga0209417, IMG submission 184002) | Groundwater microbial communities from Rifle, Colorado, USA - Groundwater F2 (SPAdes) (version 2) | ecosystem: Environmental > Aquatic > Deep subsurface > Groundwater | place: Rifle, Colorado... | reverse complement strand
TATGTTCGTTCGTGTTTCGACCAGCGGTACTTATTGGCAAGACATGGCTTATCTTGGTGCGATAGAATACACGAGTGTTAGCGAGCCCACACTTCCGCCGCCCCTGGTTTTTGTTGAAAACTTTGATTATCAGGCGGGTGTGCCTTTAGAATCCGTTTCGGCGTGGGACCCGCAGCAGTCTGGAAGTGAAAATAAAATGGAAGTTGTTTCCTCGCCGCCGGATACCAATTACATAATACCTCTGGCGGATTGCCGCTATTATCGAACACCGGAAGCTTTAGGTTATGCCATGCAGGGGCCAATTATTCAGGTTGAGCTTACTGCATATGCTCAAAGCACCAACTCCTTCATGTTTTTTGGCATGGGTAATTTAGGTTTTAATTCTGATGCTCCCGGCACAGCTTTCATGTTGAAATTTGCACCTGGAGAAATAGCGATTTATGATACTGTAGGAACCGCTACGGTATCTTCTAATTATTCGCAGGGCGTTATATATGATATACTCCTCGGAATTACACCTTCGGCTAATGGTGGTGACGGAGTGTTGTCTCTTTTCTATCGTGAGCATGGGGAAGTGGATTGGATAGGTGACGGGATTCTGGCAAATATAAATCTCCATCTGAAATCAGACTCGGCAACGGATAACCCTGCAACAGAATGGCTGGCTATATGGTTACGGGGATGTTCCGCGGCCCCTCATACGAACAATGAGGCTCGGTTATACAACATTACTGTCCAGAGCGTTGCTTCATTGCCAAAACTCTACAAGGCCACAGTCCCCAGTCCGGAAAATGATGCCCCGTGGGTAGCTATTGATTCCAATTTGAGTTGGACCGCCGGCGATGATGCGGTTTATCACGATGTGTATTTTGGTACTACCAGTGATGTCAATAGTATGCAGTTTAAGGTTCGCACTACCAATACTAATTATGCCCCAGGCACCCTGGAAGAGGCAAAAACATACTATTGGCGTGTGGATGAACGCGATGCGAATGAAAACCTTCTCGCTGTTGGAGCTGTCTGGAGTTTCCTGACACAGCAGCCATATCCGCTTATGGCAGGCGAGCGTTTTATTTACACCACTGGCGGGCAGACAAACGGCTGGCCGTTGGGAGACAACGAGGGTGGAGGAGACGGAGGCTATGGCTGGGATGGAAGATGGCAGGGGGATGGTTATTGCTATGCGGAGATAAGACCTGGTAGCCTGGAACCGGCGTTTTACTACCCACTTGGCACATACGCTGAAAAATTACAGCACGACAATGTAAATAATGCTGGCTGGGGTGGTTTCGAAGCTTGGCGCAGAATAGCTCGCCCGATAAACTTGAGTGAAAATAAGAACTACTATGTTAGCTTTTTGGTTATGGCAGCAGAGACGTATTCGGCTGAAGATTTTGTTGAAGGCGACTTCCAATTTCGTATGGATGATGGATTTACGCTTGGTTTTGCAGCGGGAATTATGCCTATCGGCTGGCCGATTCCGGGAGAGCCGAATCTGACGCAACCAGAATTTTATCTTAGAGGTGTTGACGGAACGACATTGGCTCATGAAGGTACATGGGCAGCAAACACAGTTTATATGGTAGTACTCAAGATATCTGCTGTGGCAGATGGTAACGATGTGGTATCAATGGCCGTTTTTAGCCCTGATAATCCTTTGCCGGGCGAAGAACCTACGGACTGGTTGCTTAGTCTTGATACCGGCCCCAGCAATGAGTCTTTTAATATGCTCTGGGTAGAGAGCCAGAGAGCCGATGAATGGGACCAGGTTGCATGGGATGAAATTAGGATGGGCTTTACCTGGGGTAGTGTAACTGGTTGGCCAAGTATCTGCGGTGACCCGGGTACTATTTTTAACTATGATTTGAATGGTGACTGTAAAGTTGACTTTGGTGACTTTGCGACTCTTGCCCAGGAATGGACGCAATGCACATTACCGGGCGATGTAGGTTGTGAGAAGTATTTCCCTGGTATCGCTGAACCCAATAATCCAGACCTTATTGTTTTTGAAGCCAGTGATCCAATTACCGTTAATGGGAATTTAGATGATTGGGCGGACGCACAGTGGTTCTCTGTTACAAACCCAGTTTATCAGGCAGAATACTGTTGGGATATAGAAGATGCACGCTATGCAGTTGCGTGGGATTCGACTCATCCGACTACGTTGTATTTTGCGGCAAAGGTGAAAGATGTGGATCATCGATTCAGTTCAACAATTGGAGCATGGAACTCGGGTGATCAGATTGAATTGAAGATCGAGGCTAACGGTACAGGAACAAGTTCCAGTCCCGTTGGCGTTTACAATTTTGCTCAACTGTACCGAGTGGGCTATAATGGCGATGGCGGTTCATGGGCTTGCTGGAGTAATTCAACACCTTCGAGCAGCCCTGATTCAGGCATGGTTTATGCCGCCAGAATAGATTCTGTCGATGCGGATACGATTCTTTACGAAGCTGCCATCAGAACATACGACAATTTCGGCGGGTTCAATAGTACCACAACCACTTTAAAGAATTTGGTTAATAATGGAGTGATTCGATTTGGAGTTCAGGTTGATTCAAGGAGTGTATTGAATAGTGTTGTAAATTCTGGCGCTATCAGTGATATATCAGGTAGTGACTCTACACCATCAACGTGGCCAGAGTATACGATCAAAACAAGCAATTCCTTGTCGTGTGGCGATTGGGGTAACCTGCCGGGGGATATTGATGTAAATTGTAAAGTTGGTTTTTCTGACCTTGCTGCCATTGCAGTCAAATGGCTTAGTTGTACTGACCCGGAAAACCCAGTCTGTGATAGACCATGGTTGCCGTAATTGGGTGTTAGTATTTCATAGTAAAGCTTTTCCGGGAATATGTGAATAAAGCCTCTCGGGAACGTCGTAAGAGGCGTTCCCGAGAGCATAAATGGACTGAGAAAATTTTCATGAGTAAGCATAATTTATTAGTATGTGTGCTGGGGTTTGTGTGGGCATTTAGCATGACTAATACGGCTATGTCTGAGACCATTCTTTTCGACCTTGGCCTGAACACGTTATTAAGCGATGTAAGCATTGCGCCTCTGTACGCACACTGGAATAATGTTACAAGCCACCTTGCGGGAGTTCAAATTACAAAGGCAGTTGACACTACCGGCAGAGCCACCACAGTAAGCTATAATGCTATTATGAGGTGGAGTTATACAAATAATGCTGGTGTTGATGCTGATGGTATCTATGGCCGGCTGGCTCAGAAAGATAGTTTCTTTCTTGATAGTAGTTATCCAACGGCCAGCATTGACATTGAGGGTCTGCCATCGGGTGAATCGTATAGTTTTACGTTCTTTGGATCACGCGCCGCTACCGCACCTCGCAGGATAGACATAACTATTGGCGGTATCACCAAAACCCTGGAAACAGCATATAATGTTAATAATACCATCACCTTTTCAGGTGTTTTCCCTGACGCATCGGATAAAGTCCGAATTGACTGCACCCGGAATGCTGGAAGTACTTATGCTTATTTAGGCGTAATAGAAATCAACGGTAATTTTCCTTCCTCGCCGGTGTTTGATGCTAATACTTCCGAGTTTTATGTAGCTCCGAATGGTTCCAATTTAAATCCTGGCACCAAAGCCGCACCTTTTAGAACAATTGAATGGGCAAGGAATACGGTTCGCCAGTTGAAACAGAGTATTGGACTGCCATCTGGTGGCGTAACAGTATATCTGTGTGGTGGCAGATATTTCCGCACTAACACTTTGGAAATAACATCAGAGGATTCTGGTACTGCCGATAAGCCCATTTTATATCGAGCCTGCCCGGGTGAAGAAGTTCACATTATAGGCGGACTGGAGTTGGATCCTAACTGGTTCTCACTGGTTACCTCCTCCTCTCCTGTCTGGAATCGCCTTGATGCTGCTGCAAAGGGTAATGTTATGCAGGTTAGCCTCGCCGCGCATGGCATTACTGATTATGGTCAACTTAAGGAAAGTACTGGTGTGGGCGGTGAGAATTCTCCTTTGGAATTGAATTTTAACGGCGATATGATGCAATTGGCCCGTTGGCCTAATAGCGGCTTTGAGACGGTTGTATCTGCACCTAATGACGTATATGGTAAACAGTTCACGTATAGTGGAACTCGGCCGGAACGCTGGATTCTGGCTAACGACCCGTGGGTATTTGGGTATTGGTACTGGGATTGGTATGATGAGTACTTGAAGATGACAAATATCAATACAGCTACCAAAACCATATCGGTTACTCCCGGCCCCGCTTATGGGATACGAGGTGGTCAACGATGGTATGCTTTGAATCTGCTTGAGGAGATTGACATACCGGGAGAATGGTATCTGGATAGGAGCAATGGTATTTTGTATTTCTGGCCGCCGGCAGATTTGAATACCGGCGTAACTCTGATTTCCACTCTTAAATCTGCTATAGTTAAGGTAAATCAAGCGTCTTATGTAGTGCTTAGAGATATAATATTCGAAATGGGGCGCAGTGGTGGTATTGATATATCGGGAGGAAATAATAATCTTATTTCAAAATGCAAAATACGGAGTCTGTCTTCCTACGGTGTTTCAATTACCGGTATTGATAGTGGGATTGAAGACTGCGAAATCTATGATTTAGGGTATGCGATTGGCCTAAGTGGGGGAGACCGTTCTACGCTAACGCCGGCCAATCTATTCGCTAATAACAATCATATTCACGATTTCGCACGGTGGAAACGCACATATGTGCCGGGTATTTCGATTAGTGGCTGCGGAAATAGGATATCACATAATTTAATTTATAATGGCCCACATTCTGCGATTACGCACTATGGCAATGACCATATCATGGAATATAATATAATTCATGATGTTGTTCTTGAAAGCAGTGATTCTGGTGCGATTTACTCTGGACGGGACTGGAGCTACCAAGGCAACATCATCAGGTATAATTTTATTCATCATATCGTAAACACTCTAAGCAGTGACATCCATGCAGTTTATCTCGATGACATGCTTAGTGGACACACAGTATTTGGCAACGTGTTTTACGAAATTGCCGGCATTGCTATGTTTAACAACGGAGGACGGGATAATATTACCGAAAACAATGTTTTTGCCAAGTGTAAATGGGCGAATTATGGTTGCCGACGCGGGGTTGACTGGATTAATTGTACTCCTGGCACAGTCTGGTATGATAATTTCCTTGGTACCTTAAAATACTTTAATTATCAAAATCCTCCTTGGAGTACCGCTTATCCACAAGCTGCAGCAATTCCGAATGATTGTACTTTGCCTGAATTTGAAGATTATAAGAATCCGGGGGGCTGTAAAATAATTCGTAATATCGGATGGCAAAACACGGCGTTCAAATACGATGCTGGTTCTGGTGCGTTTAGTTATTATACTATTGCCGATAACATCGAAAATCAGGATCCGCTCTTTGTAGATGAAGCAAATCTGAATCTTGCACTTCGTGATAACTCGCCCGCATATAGTATTCCAGGGTTTCAAAGAATTCCATTTGAAAAAATTGGTCTTCTTAAAGACAGTGATTTGGATGAGGACGGCAATGTCGATTTTAGCGACCTTGCAATGTTGTTAGTATATTGGGTGGCTGATGAGTGTTCGCCGCAGAATAACTGGTGTCAGCGAGCAGATCTCGATTTGAGTGGGACGGTTAATATGGTTGATTGTGCACTATTTGCCAAGGACTGGGGTGACCAAAACATCACTGCCAACCCCGTCTCTGACCAGGATCCCAATTATGTCTTTGTTGAAAATTGGAACTATACACTAAATCAGCCATTGTCAGAAGTGTCGTCATGGAAGGTTGGATATTGGACAGAAAAGTGTCATGTAATAACTGGTCCGGATGTTGGGAATTACGTAGAAGTAGATCAGACTATTTACCCGGCTGGTGATGCCATATATATTCGGGACCAGGCATTAGACGGCGATACCGGGGTCAATTACTTGTTCGGCATAGCAGGCAAACCTTTGATTCAAGCCCAAGTAGAAATGTACACTCAAGGTGCAGCCGACCATCTCTATGTGGGCTTGGGGCAATTCACCAGTTGGACTGGAGCTAAACAGGCTTTTAACTTCGCAATGTGGCAAGGCCAGTGGTGGGTATATAATGCCGCCGGTGTCCTCTATAAAGACATGTCTGGCTATACTTTTGGCAAGTGGTATGACGTAAAAGCGGTCATTGATCCTGCTGCTAATGGCGGTGACGGAGAGCTCGACTTTTACTACAAGCTGCAGACAGATATTGTCTGGACAGCAAGCTTGCCGCTGTCAAATCTGAATCTCCAACTGAAATCTGCCCCAGCCATTGATGACCCGTACACGGAATGGACGGGTATGTTTATACGACCCATGGGTGGAGCCAAGCTTGGCAATATGGAGATTACGGGCGTTGAGAGAAATTAAATATGAGTACAATTTACAAGGGAAATATTATGGTAATAAAAAACATAAAAACCAATTTTACAATAAGACATGGTTTCACTTTGGTTGAGTTGTTAGTGGTAATCTCTATTATTGCGTTATTACTGGCAATCTTGATGCCTTCACTACAAAAAGCTCGAAATCAGGCAATAACTGTGGTATGTAGGAGCAATTTGAAACAAATAAATCTTGCGGCAGCTCTTTGGAGCGTGGATAATGAAGGCTGGGTTTTGCCTGCTACATGGAGTCATAGTTCAAGTACGTCGGGTGAAGTAAAGGACAGACTTAATTCTTATCTTGCCGCAGAAAAACAGGGCAAAGGCATATATCGTTGTCCCATAATAAAAAGTGAACCAGGGGGTTGGGACCCTGTGGCTGGCGAATATACCGGCAACCTATCCTATGGCATGAACATATATCTTTGTGTAGCAGGTCCTGGTCCAGGTACGTCTGGAACACTGGGAACAGGGGATCTTGGTAGTGCAATGTGGGGACCTGGCGCAGTTTATTTTTATGAGCACGGAAATACCAAGGCTCTTGCAATACGCAATCCGGCCAAAGTGATTTACTTTATGGATTTTTGGAGTTATCGTGTTGGACAGGGGTTTTTCGGCGATACCTATCCTGGATCGCCAGCGCCTACTCACAAAGATAAAGGACGCAGGCACATAATTGGAAAAACAAGGCCTGATGCAGGAAAAGCCAATGTAGCATGGTGCGATGGAAGTGTTTCGATTGAACCCAGCGATTTTGAGATGGTTAAAGGCACAGGCAGGGGCGGAACTATTTACTCTATTAACGCGATATACTTTCAGGGGACGCAATAATTATGAGTCATTTTGTCTCGGTCCTTAAAACAGTCTTGTTAATTTCGGTCTTAGTTTTATATTTTTATTTAATTCAAGATGTGCAGGCGGAAGTCATTGATACAAATTCGCTTGCGCTAATACCAAAGCCGCAAATCGCTGAATGGGAATCAGGCTGTTTCACGCTAACAAAAAGGGTTAATATCTGCATAGAAGATGACAAGGAAAGGCTCGATTCAATCGCAGAATTCCTTAGTGGTAAAATTGCGAAAAATTCCAATTTTAAGCCCAAGGTTAGAACAACGAATGATTCTTTGCCGGAGAAAAATACAATTCTCTTGACCACAAAATCCGTTGATGTGATGCTTGGATCGGAAGGTTATGAACTGTTCGTATATTCTGATAGAGTAATGATAAGAGCGCAATCCCCGGCAGGTATATGGTATGGCGTTCAAACGCTACGTCAAATGATGCCCATAGAAATTGATTCGAAAGTAAAATTAAATAACAAGTCGTGGCAAATCCCCTGCTGCAAAATTTATGACAACCCCGCTTTTGTCTGGAGGGGCTTCCTATTTGATAGTTGTCGGCATTTCCAGGATATAGACACTATCAAACAGATAATAGATCTCATGGGATATTACAAATTGAATGTTTTCCGATGGAATCTTACTGAAGATGAGGCATGGAGGATCGAAATTAAAAAATACCCCAAACTGACTCAAAAGGGCGCTTGGCGACTTGAGAATGGAAAAACGTATGGTGGGTTTTACACGCAAAAACAAGCTCGTGACATCGTACGTTACGCCAAAGAACGATTTATTACCGTTGTTCCAGGATTGGAAATGCCAGGGCACTGTACTGCCGCGATTTATTGTTACCCTGAACTGTCATGCTCGCAGAAGCCTTTTGAAGGTCAGGATAAAGGAAATCGCGGTTATTTTTACAATGCAGTTGGCAGACAGGCTTATTGTGCTGCCAATGAGGATACACTTGGATTTAACGAAGATGTAATCACGGAGTTACTGTCTATATTTGATAGTCCCTATATAGCTCTTGGCGGAGACGAAAGACCGGAAGGCCAGTGGAGTAAATGCCCCAGATGCCAGGCTAAGATGAAAGAACTGGGATTTGCCAACAGAATGGACCGCGGATTTGATTTCAGTATATGGAAAAGGGAACCTGCAGATGCAAATATGTGCGAAGCTCAGCTTCAATATTGGTATATGAATCAAATAAATGAATTTGTACTTTCCAAAAACCGCCGTCCTACCAGTTGGGTGGCAGATTATATGCAGTACGATATTCCTGACCGACAAATTGTGGAAGGGTGGAATAATTTTAGTGAAGTGTTAAATGCAGTCAATAAGGGCCATGAAGCATTATTTAATTCTCTTTGGGATGTTTATCTCATTTTCCCTTATAGCAAACAGGAGAAGCTGGATCACAAGGAATGGCCGGAGTACTATCCTGTTATTGACTTGCAAAAAATATATAGCTTTAGTCCCATTTCTCAAAGTCTGACTTATGAACAGTCAAAAAAAATACTCGGTTCAATGGCATGTCTTTGGACAGAAGATACTCCGCAGGAAATGGTGTTTAAGAGAACTTTTCCACGTTTAATTGCTTTTTCCGAAGCGGTTTGGCTTTCGCAAAGCGAAAAAAACTGGGATGAGTTTAAGTATAGAATGTTCCGCCATTACCGCCGCCTCGACCAGATGAAGCTGGATTATGTAAAGCTTGAAAATTGAGTAATTGATAATCTGGTTATATAGTTCTGAGTGATATCAAATGAGGGTAGAAAGGCATCCTATGGCGGCAAGATGGTTTTTGTTGGGAAAGATGTTCACAGTGAATGTCTGCTTGCAGGAGTAAATTATGAATATCGGTCTATCAGAATTAATCGGTATAAAAATTGTGTTCAAAAAACAGAGTATTCGAGTATAGTGCAGAAATATTGGATATAATATTTCACGTTTACAGCGTTCTCTGTGCGGTTTTAAGAAGAAAGGGCAATAATTATGAATCGTTTTTTTGCGGGCATCAAAACAGTTTTATTAGTTTTAATGTTAATCTTATCTTTTTATGTAATCCAAGGCGTGCAGGCGAAAGTGCCTGATCAGAAAGAGCTAAATTCTATTAAGCTTGCTCGAAAAGATGCGGTACACAGAAAAAGGCGTATTATCTTTAATAATGATGGGGACGATGTTACTTCTTATGCCAAAAAAGCTACGCCAGAATCACTCTTGGATACTCGTACGACAGGATTAGTTGGCACACAGGTCGATACAATTGTTTATAACACGGCCTATTGTTTCGGCAATGTTCTCCACCGCACTAAGGTAGGCACGACTTTTACCTGTAAAGAAGGGCTTTTTTCTAATAACAAGGTTGAAGATTTTCTGGAACAGGGCACAGATTCTCTTCAAATCATAGTGGATTTTTGTCGTAAGAACAACATTGAAGTCTTTTGGTCTATGCGAATGAATGATATACACGATGGGCAAACGAGCGAAACCGCCGCATTGATGCTTCCCAAGTTTAAGAAGGATCATCCTGAACTGCTCATGGGAAGCAAAGACAATCCCCCTAAAATAGATTACTGGACATCGGTAGATTATAGTCACCAGGAAATCCGAGATATGGCATTTAAGTTCATACAGGAAGTGTGTGAAAACTATGATGTTGATGGAGTCAATTTGGATTTTTTCCGTCATATGCCCTTTTTTAAAAGTGTAGCCATGGGGCAATCGGCAACACAGGAAGATTTGGACAAGATGACAGATCTTATGTGTCAAATTCGTCGAATGGCAGATAAAGTAGGTGCAAAGCGTGGCAGACCAATTTTGATAGCTGTGCGTGTACCAGACTCGGTTGGTTATTGCAATGCCAGTGGATTTGATATTGTCCGCTGGATGGAACAGGATTTGATTGATATACTTGTAGTTACTGGCTATTTCCGCCTGAATCCATGGGAAGTGAGTGTCGAACTGGGGCACAAATACGGAATTCCGGTTTATCCATCTTTGGATGAGGGAAGGTGGCTGGACGAAGAAGCTTCTGCTATTCGCAACTCGATGGAATGTCTTCGGGGGCGGGCTGCAATCGCGTGGCATTCGGGTGCCGATGGTATATGCACGTTTAATTTTTGGGGTACAGATGGTCAACTTAAGGCTGAAAATATTTCAATCTGTAATGAGATAGGAGAGCAAAGAACTCTTATGGCCGTAGACAAGGTGTACACCACCGGCGCAAGAAGCTTAGATTCTGCCAATCGGTTTCTTGCGGGTGGGGATCGTTTTATAAATCGATCGATCTTGTCGCCGGAGCAGCCCAAGAAGCTTAAACCGGGTGAATCCACAAATGTTGAACTTTGTGTAGCGGAAAATGTGCAGGAGGCCAGACGGCAAGGTGCGGTACCGGATTTCAAACTTCTGCTTCGTTTTGACAAGCAAATTAATGTGGAAGAAATTTCTGTCAGGCTTAGTAACGATTTACTGGATAACGATGGTTCGAGGTCTGGTGTATGGGCAAAACATCCAGCTTCTTTAGACGGCATTGTTCCTCCAAGTATCGATTCGAAGTCAAGTGTATGGGTGGAATATGCTGTAAATCCAGACCGTTTAAAACAAGGTGTGAACTCTGTTGCAATCACGCTCAAATCAGAAAGCAATGCTGAGTTGATTTTGCAGGATATACTTCTGTTAGTGCGTTATCATAATTCGGAACATGCATCTGCGGTAAGCAATTGATGGTTGGCCTTGTTGCTATGAGTTAGTAATGGTTATTTCAACTCGTTGTGTCTATTTCCAAAACTTGCTTGTATTAGGTCTAACTCAAAACTAAGATTGGCTTAGTTGTTTCTTATGGATATATAATGGAAGGAATTTAAAATGGAGAATTGTCAGACGCAGGATATTATAAAAAATAGATTGGCATCAGTAGATGCGCTTCGCGGCTTTACTATGTTTTGGATTAGTTATGGTGTTGTTATATTTATTGAATTTTTCTCCGTCTTTAAGAATCCTGTGGTAGATGCAATTCATGTACAATTATCACATGTAGCATGGGAGGGTTTCCGTTTTTATGATTTAATATTTCCTATGTTTTTATTTCTTGTTGGTGTAGTGTTGCCATTTTCTCTGGCACGGCGGGTGGAACGAGGCGATAGTCGGAGTAAACTTCTACTTCATATTATAA
>Ga0209417_1006815_pt1 | contig 11433 bp, 13 predicted proteins | sample RifGroF2_FD_184002 | JGI IMG/M metagenome (GOLD analysis project Ga0209417, IMG submission 184002) | Groundwater microbial communities from Rifle, Colorado, USA - Groundwater F2 (SPAdes) (version 2) | ecosystem: Environmental > Aquatic > Deep subsurface > Groundwater | place: Rifle, Colorado... | reverse complement strand
CGTTCCAGCAGGTCAATTTCTGCATATGTACCTTTAATATTTATCGAAATGGAGGAAATATCGGTATTATCAAGGAGAATCATTTCTTCAGTCATTGCTATATCTAACTCGGGTATATATGCTCCTCTCTTAACACCTTGTTTTTCCAGAGCACTGATAATTTCTACCTCATTTAATTTTTCATTACCCGTTATAGAAACCTCCCACACAAAAAGCTGGGAATAAAATATCAAAAACAATCCAACTAAACTACCCAAAATCAATCCGTATCTTCCTTTATATTTTGAGAATACAAAAGGTATTCCGATTGTTTTTGATATAGTAATTGCTATTCCTTCTGTTTGAGCTGTGTGTATTACAGCCTCGCAGGAAAACAACGAGGCTTTTAGATAAAATACGTCTTCTGCGTTTTTAATACCCCAGAATAAAATTTTTTTATTATTAAGCAGGTTTATTAACCTAATGCCATTCTCACCTGCTACAGCAAGAGTATAGGCACCGAAAACTTTATGAAACAACTTATACATATAAAACACCCTTTATAAATCCGCTTATGCCGACCTTTCTCTCGGACAAATAACGCATTTGCATACGCCTACCATGAATGTTCAAGGTTTGCTTTCCTATCTGAAGCGAAATCAGACTTTCGTCATAACCAAGAAGTGCATCACATCCCTCAACAAGTAAATCGCTGTTTCCGCGAAGTTCAATATATGCACCCTCGAATAAATCTACTTTTTTCATAAAATCACCCTTTTAATTATATACTCCATATATAATACTACTTCTCTAATTCGAATTAGTATAAGTATACTTGACAGGATGTGATTTTATGAGAGTATCTATAAGAAGTGGTATAACAACAGTATTTAACGCCCTTATACTTTTAATTTTTATTTATTTGCTCGCTAAGCCAAATCTTGCCATTATTCCGATAACAGAAAGTATCTATCTTTGTGTCAAGGTGATCGTTCCTGCGCTTTTTATTTATATGGTGCTGGCAAGATTGGTAATTTCTATGCCGTTTACTACTGTATTATGTAATAAATTAGACAGATACGGTGTTGAAGCAGAGGTGTTTTTGCTCGGTATATTGTGTGGTTTTCCTGTGGGAGCAAAAAGTGCAGTATATCTATACAATAGCGGTACAATAAGCAAAAAACGTGCAGAATATCTTTGTGCATTTACTAATAATGCGTCATTATCATTTCTTTTGGGATATATAGGAACATCACTTTTTTCGGATATAAAAATAGGTATAAGACTGGCCATTTTTCAATTTATTTCATCTTTAATTACTGCAATCATATTAAGATTGGTTTTCATGAAAAAAGAAGACTTTCAAAACGTCAAGTCGGTGAATATGGTTCCGCAAAAGCGGCCATCTGTCTCCGATGCTGTTACAGATACAGCCTATACTATGCTTTCTGTATGTGCGTTTATTATAACTTTTTCTGTAATAGGTGAACTTGCCGTAGCTGTTCTGAAACCCGAGGGATTTATTAAAGTATTGATAAAAGGCTTTTTCGAATTTTCATCCGGTATAGCTTCTGCAGCTTCTCTTGAACCTGACGTAGCGTTTTTTACTATCAGTATTGCGGTCGGTTTCTCCGGGTTATGTGTGATAATGCAGGTAATTTCTGTCATTCGCGGGGTGCTTTCACCAAAAATGTATGTTTTGGGTCGTTTTTTAAGTATGGCGGTGTTTGGATTGCTTTCGATTTTTTTCGGCATGTCTTGACATTCGGTCGTTAAGATAGTATAATGATTATAATATAATTTAAAGGCTGGGAGGTGGTTTTTTATGCGAAAAGGGAATTCAGAAGACATTTTTTTAGAAGAGAGTATTTGCTTTTATTGCGAACACGCCACTCCGATAATAAATACCGATGCCTGCGTTTGCAAAATAAAAGGCATTGTTAATGCAGACTCTTATTGCCGGAAGTTCAAGATTGACCTGCTTAAAATACAACCACGTCCACCTAGAGCTTTTGAAAGTAGCGACCCCGAGCTTTTTCAGATTTGAAATCCATATTTAAAATCGAAAAAGGTATTGACAAACATCAGATTTCGTGTATAATAGTCCTTGCACTGCAAATTTAACACTAAAAAAACCCTCATAAAAAACGCTTTGCAGAGCAAAAAAATATAGATGCGGCTGTGGCGGAACTGGCAGACGCGCACGTTTGAGGGGCGTGTGGGCAACCGTATGGGTTCGATTCCCATCAGCCGCACCAGAAAAGGACTCGTAAATTGATAGAACATTCTATCGGTTTATGAGTTCTTTTTATTAAAACATGTTATAAGTATATTTTGGCACCTTGAAACTTTTTGTACTTTTTATACCACTATTAAATGAAAATATAATAATAGAAATGGATCATATACTTATGAAAAAAACACTTATTATTTTAGCTTTTTTAACGTCATCCATTTTATTCTTTTCATGTACAAATAATATAGAAAATTCTACAGAGGAGGTTACATCACTTTCAAGTAGAGTTGAAACGAATAATAGCTCATCTGATATATCTGACGTGGAATCCGATAATATTAATTCTCAATATGAATCAGATAACAGTTCACTAGAATTACCAGTAAACATTTTCGAAAGTATAAATAATCAAAATAGTATTCTATTTAATTCAATCAGTTTTTTTGCTGCGGACGATAAGTTATTTTATTTAGCAAATGATGGATTTTACAGCACTGATTGTGTTAACCAAAGTAAAAAGATTTTTGATTATTATCTGGATAATTGTATAATGATAGACGGTTGGATTTATGGCACAAAACGTTCATATTTAAATGAATCAGAGTACGGAATGAACGATTATGAGTCTGGCTACCTTGTACGTATTTCTTCAGATGGAACGAAAAAAGAAACAATTGTTGACCAAGGTGTTGGTTTAGTTTATTATACTAATAAGTATATTTTCTTTTCTGATGCATTTTACGATAATATAAATATATATCGGTGTGATTATTCAGGAGGTAATATTAAAAAAATATTAACTGCGGAATTATCCATTTGGACTGCAACAGACGATTCTATTATATATGTAAAACCGACGGATGATTTGGATTATAAAAAAATGTTTTCCATAGATTATGATGGGTTGAATCTGAAGGAAATTGCAACATTATCAATGGTTCCGAATGACATGAAAACTCACTATGGTCCAATCACGAAAATTATGACAAAAGGCAACCAAATATATTATAGCCAAATATTGGTTGATGATAATCTTCAAAACTTTATAACAAGGTTGTATAAGGTAATACCAAATTCGAATAACCAATTAGTACTTTCAAATGAAGGACTTTATTCTTATGTATTTACCGAAAATAGAATAATTGCAAGCAGTTCTGATTTCAAGTCATATAGTTTAGACGGTTCTGATGAAGAAATTTTATATACCTGTCCCGAGGAATCTTTCCTTTCAACGATATATTACTGCGATGAACAAATATATTTTTGTATGTATAAAGATGACAGCGAATCCATATTTCAATTTGATATAAATAGTGGTGAAGTTAAGGAAGTTGTTAAGGATTTACCGTTGACAGGAATGATAGGCATTTTTATGGAAATGTTTAGTATATGATTTTGATTAAAATTATGTTATAGTATTCTCAGATTTATTTATTGCGAATATAAGGAGATTAAGTTATATGAAAAAAATAATACTACTTATTTTCGCTTTTTTATTACTAGGTGGTATTGTACTTGTTATATTATTATACAATAGTGTAATATTGTTAAATAATCCGTCTAGTGATGAATATCCTGTCAGAGGAGTTGACGTTTCTTCTTATCAAGGCAAGATTGATTGGAATGTGCTGACAAAACAGGATATTGATTTTGCATTTATAAAAGCAACCGAGGGTAGCAGCTACATTGATCCTTTTTTCGAGGACAATTATAGTAATGCGAATAAAACAAATTTGCGAATAGGGGCATATCACTTTTTCAGCTTTGAAAGCAGTGGTGCTAACCAGGCAAAACATTTTATCTCGGTAGTACAGAAAACAAATAATATGCTGCCGTCTTTTGTGGATATCGAATTTTACGGTAATTATGAAAAAAATCCACCAAGCAAAGAGAAAGTTCAGAGCGAATTAACGGTATTATTGGAAAAGCTGGAAGAGCATTACGGAATAAAACCGATTATTTACGCCACAGAAAAATCATACAAGATGTTTATAAGCTCTTCATATCAGGATTATGATATATGGATAAGGGATGTTTATTTTTCGCCTTTGCTTGATGATGGACGAAAATGGACCTTCTGGCAATATACAAACCGCGAAAAGCTGGATGGTTATAATGGTGAAGAAATGTTTATAGACATGAATGTATTTTATGGATCAAAAGAAGAATTTGACAATTATGGCAGATAACAATAAATTACCCGTGAAAATTAGTAATTACAATATATATTAAAGAGGTTTTACATTTATATGAATTCTGCTACACTTACAAAGTACCTGAACGAAGGTACAAGAAACATAGTTAAAAAAATTCTAAAGGGATCAATTTTTAATTTTAAGGAATTATCGTTTTTACTTAAAATAAAAAAATCCTTTAAAAAATCAAGCCGTATAAGAGAAGAAAGCGAAAATAAAAATATACATATACCATCCTTTTTGATATCCAGTATAACGCAAAACTGCAATCTTTTTTGCAAGGGCTGTTACGCGAGAGCGAATAAAATCTGTGATAACAGCGGCACGAAAGCTATGCTTTCTGCTAACGAGTGGGAAGAAATCTTTAAAGAAGCGAATAAAATCGGTATTTCATTTAATCTTTTAGCAGGTGGTGAACCACTTTTACGTAAGGATGTACTTATAGCGGCTGCTAATGTTAAGGAGATGGTTTTCCCTGTCTTTACTAACGGAACTCTGCTCGATGACGAATATATTAAATTCTTTGAAAAAAACAGAAATTTGATACCTATTGTCAGCTTGGAGGGTAATGAAGCTACAACTGATGATAGGAGAGGGAATGGCACATACCAAAAATTAATAAGTTCTCTTGTGAAAATGAAGAAGAAAAAGCTGATATATGGTGTTTCGATAACTGTATCTAAACAAAATCTGAATGAGGTCTCTGATATCAATTTTATAAAAAATATTAAAACACTTGGCTGTAAGGTAGTGTTATTTATCGAATATGTTCCTGTTGATAGATCAACCGAGCAGCTCGCTTTTGACGATAATGACCGCATTATTCTTGAAGAAAAACAGGATAAATTGAGATTGGCTTTTAAGAACATTCTGTTTTTATCTTTCCCGGGAGATGAAAAATATATGGGTGGATGTCTTGCGGCAGGTAGAGGTTTCTTCCATATCAATTCCGATGGCTCTGCAGAAGCCTGTCCGTTTTCGCCTTATTCCGATTGTAATGTAAAACATGGAAGTTTAATGACGGCTTTACGTTCCCCCTTGTTCAAGAAAATTATTGAAATAAACCTGACCGAAGAAGAGCATAAAGGCGGCTGCAGCCTCTTTGAAAAGGAAGATATAATTAAAGAATTAATTTCACAATAAAAAATTATATAAAAACCTTCAACACCCTATTGACTTTCCAGTCAATAGGGTGTATATTGTTGTTGACCGATTGGTCAACATACTATGGAGGTGTATAAAATTGAGTGTTATAGCAATCAATCAGCTTACAAAAACCTATAATGGAAATCGAGGTATTGATAAAGTAAGTTTAGATGTTGAGAAAGGTGAAATTTACGGATTTATAGGTCCAAACGGCGCGGGAAAGTCAACAACGATAAAATTATTACTGAACCTTATTTTTCCGACAAGCGGAGAGGGAAAAATTTTTGGACTGGATATTGTTACAAACAGTGTAAAAATAAAGGAAAACATCGGTTATGTCCCAAGCGATGTTAGATTTTATGAAAACATGAGTGCGATAGAGCTTATAAAAACAACTATTGCTTTTCATAAAAAAGGCTCAGAGCAGGATATAGAAAAATTATGTTCGGTTTTTGAAATCGAGAAAAACAAAAAAATGTCCGAGCTTTCCACAGGAAATAAAAAGAAGGTAGCAATAGCTACCGCATTGGTGCATGAACCCGAGCTTATTATTATGGATGAGCCGACAAACGGACTTGATCCGTTGATGCAAAAACGCCTATTTGACGTTTTAAAGGATAGAAATAAAAACGGAGCAACAATATTTTTGTCTAGTCATAACCTTACCGAGGTTCAGGAGCATTGCACCAAAGCTGCTTTTATCAAAGAAGGAAAAATTATAGAAATTCAAGATTTGACGAAGGAATTAAAACGCAGCAAAATTTTTACTGTTGTATCAGATAATCTTGATTTAACTGTAATGAAAAATATTGGTGTAAATGTTATAGAATCTACAAATAAGAAGAAAGTATTTACTTATGATGGTAAATTGAATAAGATGCTTGATATCATCAGTAAATTTGATATTGAAGATATTACAATCGACAATATGAGCCTTGAAAGCAAATTCATGTCATACTATGAAAAGGAAGTTTGAAAATAAATTTTCAAACACGGTTTTGTGCCGTTCCGGCACAACTCCCACTGCTGGCATAAGTGCCGAGGAAAGGAATAGTAAACTTATGAATATTTTTAAACTTGAATTTAAATCTACCTTTAAAAGTCTTATTTTGTGGAGCTGTATAGTTGCTTTTATATTGGTTCTATTTATGGCTTTTTATCCCAGTATGTCGGGTGACGAAATGAAAGATCTGATAAACACAAAAATGTCAGCAATACCTGAAAGTATTTTAAAAGCTATGGGAATAGCTGATATACCTGATTTTACGGATATGATGCAATATTATGCTTATGTTCTTCAATACGTAGTTTTGGCAGGGGCAATATATGCTTCCATATTGGGTGCTAATACCCTGATAAAAGAAGAGACTGACGGAACAATTGAATATTTATATGCACAGCCTGTTACAAGAATTCAGATAACACTATACAAGCTGTTATCTTCAATTAGCAGCTTCTTTATATTTATTGCTGCAATAGCAGTCGTATCATCTGTTATATTTTTGATGTTTAAACCCGAAAATACTGATTTTATTAAGATAATTACTGATACAAAAATTATTTTGAGCGGTGTAATGTTTTCAGGACTGATTTTTCTTTCAATAGGTTTTCTTATATCAACTGTCATCAAAAGTGCAAAGCAAGCAACACCTATCAGTATAGGTATTGTGTTCGGAACATATATATTGGGAATGTTCTCGAAGACAGTATCCGATAAGGTAGCTCTTGCAGATAATTTGAAATATTTATCTCCTATTGATTATGGAATGCCGCTAGATATGCTTAAAAATGGTTTCGATACTATAAATATTGTTCTTGGAATATTAATAATTGTTGTTTGCATATCGTTTTCCTTTGTGTTATATAACAAAAAGGATTTAAAGATATAATGGATAAATCTAAAAAGCAGGAAATTATCAATGCCTGTATGGTAGAATTTTCAAAGCATGGGTATGAAAAAGCTAATACAAACACGATTTGTGAGCAGGCAGGTGTATCAAAAGGGTTATTGTTTCATTATTTTGGTTCAAAGAAGAGCCTTTATATTTTGGTTATCGAAAAATGCATTGAAGATACTGCTAATAGCATCAAGGACATTAATGTTGATAACATGGACTTTTTGAAAGCTATGTTATGGTATTCACAGGTTAAATGGGAATTTTTCACCGTAAATCCATTGCATTACAACTTACTGACCCAGGCTTTTTTCAATACGCCTGAGGATGTTAAGGAGCATCTTAAAAAAAGATATGCAGAATTAACCACTATTGGTGCTGCTAAAATAAATGAACTGATTGACAAGTTAGATTTAAAAGAAGGTGTCTTAAAAGAAAATGCGCTTCAATTAATCCTTGCCGTATCAGGTATTATCGAGAAAAAACATTCCGCTTTGATAACTAAAAGTAATTCTATGGATAATATGTTGCTTGAAACGATAAAAAAAGATTATATAGAGCTTATAAAGATGGTTCTTTATGGTATTTCCAATTAATTTATAGAATTATAGGTTGCCAAAAACATTCTAATATGTTATAAATACAGTATAGCAAATATTGGAGGAATTTTATGGAGCATATTATAGAGATAAAGGAATTGAAAAAATATTACGGCAGTGTAAAGGCTGTAGATGGTATCAGCTTCTACGTTGAAAAAGGTAAGATGTTTGCGTTCTTAGGACCGAACGGTGCAGGTAAATCAACTACAATTGATATGATTTGTACCTTTTTAAAGCCTGATAGCGGAAGCGCGTTAGTTGATGGACATGAGCTTGGTAAAGAGGATGATGCAATTCGCCATGTTATAGGTGCAGTCTTTCAGGATGGATTATTGGATAACCTGCAAACGGTAAAGGAAAATATAGAGACAAGAGGTTCACTTTACGGAATTAAAGGGAAAGCACTTGAGGATGCTGTTAAAATAGCAGCTGAAGCTGCTGGCGTTACCGATTTGCTTAATCGCAGATACGGAAAACTTTCCGGAGGGCAAAGAAGAAGAGCAGATATTGCAAGAGCTCTTGTAAACACTCCAAAGATATTATTCTTGGATGAACCGACTACCGGTCTTGACCCTCAGACAAGAAAAAATGTTTGGGATACAATAAAAAAGTTACAGGCAGACACAGGTATGACGGTTTTTTTAACTACCCATTATATGGAAGAAGCGGTTGAAGCCGATTATGTTATAATAATCGACAATGGTGTTATTGCCGCTAAGGGAACACCAGCCGAACTAAAAGAAAAGTATTCCTCCGACTGTATTATAATGACTGTAAAAGGTGATAATGAGAAACCGGTTACAGAGAAACTTATTAGTTTAGGATATGAATATAAAAGGGTTGCCAATCGTATAAGCGTTAAATTACCGGGTACGCTTAATGCTATTCCTATTATAGAAGCATGCAAGGAACACATATCCGGCTTTGAGGTTTTAACCGGAACAATGGACGACGCTTTTATCAGCATAACCGGAAAGGAGATGAGATAATGCTTACTTTTGCAAAAAGAACAATGCGGTTGTATTTCAGAGATAAAGCCTCGGTTTTTTTCTCTCTTCTTGCCGTTTTTATAATTATCGGTATATACATATTATTTTTGGGCGATGCATGGTCGCAGGGTATGGAATTTGAAAATGCCGATGTAATTATGGATGCCTGGATTATGTCGGGATTGCTTGCTGTTGTCTCGTTTACAACAACTATGGGTGCATTCGGAATTATGGTTGACGACAGATACAAGAAAATTTCAAAGGATTTTTATTCTTCGCCCATCAAAAGAAGTCATCTTGCCGCAGGATATATTATCGGTGCATTCATGATTGGTTTGATAATGAGTCTTTTAACCTTTGTTTTAGTGCAGCTTTATATGATTTCAAACGGTGCGGCTGTTCCCGATTTTTACAGTTTAGCAAAATTATTAGGCTTGATAGTTCTTTCGACCGCTACCAACACCGCAATACTCTTTTTCATTGTTTCCTTCTTGAAAAGTCAGAACGCTTTCGGTACAGCGAGTTCTATAATCGGAACATTCATCGGATTTTTAACGGGAATATATATGCCTATCGGTGTTTTACCTGATGCTGTACAAACTGTTGTTAAGGTTTTCCCTGTTTCACATACAGCAACACTCTTCAGACAGATTATGATGGAACCTTTTCTTAATGAAGCTTTTAACGGTGCACCGGATGAAATCAAAGCAGATTTCTACAAGGAAATGGGAATTACTCTAAGCTGGTCAGGTAATACGATACCTTGGTATGTAAGTATAATTATTATTGTGGCGACTTCTTTTCTATTCTTTGGTTTATCTGTTTTAAGCATATCACGCAAAAGCAAATAAAAAATATTAATTCTCTTAAGAAACTGTAAGAAAAATTCTTCAAAAAAGTCCATAAATAATTAATCTGGCAATTAAATGTTAAAATTTTTCATAATACTATTTGCCAGATTAATAGAGACTTTTTCTCGAATTTTATCACTGTTTCTAATTCGAATTAGTATATAAAAATATAAAAACTACTTGCACGACAGTATATACTGTAACACAAGTAGTTTTTAAATTAAATTTTATAATTAAATCTCTGCTAAGTAATCCTCAATGATATAGGGAAGACCAACTGGGGTAACAGTACCCGAACAAAGACTGTCAAGCATATTCTCAGCAATCGTTCGGTCAGCTGTAAAATCGCGTGCTGTAGCAAAATCGTTTTGTTCGTTACCATTTAATTCGACCAATAAACTGAAAAAATTTCTTTCAAATTGCTCGCAGTCATTTTCTTCATACAAAAGGTATCTGAGTGAAAAATTTTCGCATTCCTTAATTTGCTCACCTATAAGCGTTTTCAAATTTCATCCTCCTTTTGATAAAAGAATAACAGAATGTAATAGCAATGTAAACAAAAATTGTATCTTATAAATCGACAAAATTAAAAAAAATATCGATTTAAAGTAATATATTTTTGTGGAATTTAAACGCAATATAGTTTAAAATGTCGAATAATGTCGAAGAATTACACCTCTAAACTTGTAATTTATTTTAATTTTTTTACGACTGCCGTTTGAAGTCCTTTTTATGGTACGCATAAAGGGGTATACTCAGGTTGTAAAATAAATTTGGAGGTACAACAGTATGTTTTGGTTTATTGTTTTAGTATTATACATTTGTCTTATCTGTTCTTTGGCAAATCGTCAAAAGGAAAACTTTTTGTTTGAAGCCCGCAAGTCGGATATTCAAAAATCGGTATTATTACCGGACGTCTTTTATAAAAATAAAGAAGGTTCGTCTAATATACTACCTCCTTCAACAGAAGATAACCCCAAAAAAACAATCATGAAAACCAAAGTAAAGAGTTCGAATAGCTGGCTGTTTGAGTTGGGTTTATAAAATCTATTGTTAAAATAACATTCACCAATCCCTTCATAACGAGAAAAGATGCTGTTGCTTATGCAATGGCACTTTTCTTTATAAATGCATATTTTGGATAAAGCTGTTGACAATTGAAATAAATGTTTATACAATAAGAATACTGTTTCAATAATTCGAATTAGTATAAAAAGAAAAGGTTAATAAATCATGATAATCGATTTCCACACACATATATTTCCCGATAACCTGGCAGAAAAAGCACTTTCAAAGCTGTCTGCAATCGGTGGAATACCGTATTGCAATAATGGAACAGCTGATTGTCTGATTAAAGACATGAAACTGAATCATATTGATTATTCGGTTGTACTTAACGTTGCCACAAACCCCAATCAGGTTGATAACGTTAATAATTTTGCACTTTACATAAAAGAAAAATACGATAATCTCATACCTTTCGGTTCGATTCATCCTAAAAGTGTGTGTGTACGTGATATAGTAAAGTCGTTAAAAAATAACG